>Ga0180434_10006037_pt1 | contig 14048 bp, 10 predicted proteins | sample SS_ome_7_FD_132453 | JGI IMG/M metagenome (GOLD analysis project Ga0180434, IMG submission 132453) | Hypersaline lake sediment archaeal communities from the Salton Sea, California, USA - SS_1_D_2 metaG | ecosystem: Environmental > Aquatic > Non-marine Saline and Alkaline > Hypersaline >... | reverse complement strand
GTCAACGCTCCGCCGCCCGCCGTAATTCTGCCAGGAGACGGTACTTTTTCATCTCATAATAGGCCATCAGCAAACTGAGCCACAACCCGTGCAAGCCATCTCGCACGCCGCGCAACGTTACGAATCGCCACCAGAATTGGCGCACCGCTTGGGAATAGGGAGTATAGAAGCGAGGATGCACTCCTTCATCCAGAAGAATCCCGGCATCAATCTTGTTGTATCTCTCCTGCCGGGCCACAAAGTCAGGCAGGTCGTCATAGTTGTAGTGGATGAGAGGATGCTCTAGATACCCCTCCGGCCCGTCTGCCACCGCTATCTCGTGGACGGGACGCTCCCAATGAGCACGACCCTGCCGAAGCAGGCGCGCCTGATAATCGGGATACCAGCCGGCCCCCAGCGTGAGGCGGCCAAAGATATAGTTGTGACGCGGGACCCACCAGAGCACCTCCTCCCGGTCCGCGGCGACGGTCTCGCGGATCTCGCTCGCCAGTTCCGGCGTGGCCCGCTCGTCGGCGTCCACGAAAAAGATCCAGTCCGCTCCCACCTGTTCCATCGCGGCGTTGTGAAACTGGGCAAAGTTCTCGAAAGGATGCTGGATCACCTCTGCTCCGGCTTGTCGGGCCAACTCGACTGTCCTGTCGGTGCTGAAGCAATCGAACACCACGCGGCGATCCGCCCAGGCCAGGCTCTCCAGGCAGTCCAGGATGTTATTCTCCTCGTTCAGAGTGGGGACGATGGCGACCACGTTCATCGAACCGCCTCCCAGGCTTGGATGATCTGCCGGCAGGCGGCGACCATCTCTGAAGAAGCCCCCCGCATCCGTCGCTTCATTCCGGCGCGGACGAGGGCCCGCGCCAACCGTCGCGTGAGCGGCCCGTGATGGCGCGCATAGAGCCGCGCCCGGCTGATCCACAAATTGACGAAAGAGGACGTGGGAACCTGCGCGGTCGACTGGCCCGCGTGATGGATCACCTGGGCGGCGGGCGCGCAGAGGATCTCCCAGCCCGCCTTGCGTATGCGCCAGCACCAATCGATCTCCTCACAGTACATCCAGTACTCCTCGTCCATCAGCCCCACCTGAGCGAGCACGTCCGCCCGCACCATCATCGCCGCCCCCAGGGGATGATCCACCGGGAAAGGAGTCGCCCCGTCGTAGAGCTGGCGCGGATACCGACCATTGAGAGGGGTGTCGTACAGACGAGCGGGTAGAGAGAAGAACTCGAAAACCAATTGCATCAGGCCGGGAAAACGAAAGGCGGAATGCTGGAGAGAGCCGTCGGGATACAGCAGCTTTGCGCCGACCATGCCGACCTCGGGGCAGGTCTCCAGCGCGGAAAGGAGCGCCGCCGTCGCGCCCGGCTGCACTTTCGTGTCCGGGTTCAGCAGCCAGACGTACGCCGGGGTCTGAGATGCGAGGTTCGAGATTTCGCGCAGCGCGCGATTGTTGCCGGCGGCGAAACCCAGGTTCTCCTGGCTGGCGATGAGGCGGACAGAGGGAAACGCTTCTGCCACCATCTCTGGCGTGCCGTCGGCAGAAGCGTTATCCACTACCCAAACGTGAGCGTCCAGACCGGCTCGTTCTACGTCGGCAAAGAGGGATCGCAGGCAATCGGCCAGCAACTCTCGCACGTTCCAACTGACGATCACCACAGCCAGGTGAAACATCGTCGCTTACACAAATCGCTGCCGAATGTCAGAACTCACATAGTCCAGCGTCGCCACGGTGATGGCAATGAACCAGACGCAGATCCCGGCCGAGCGATAGTCCAACAACCGGATGTACTGAGTCAGCAGAAAGCCGATGCCGCCCCCACCTACCAGACCGATGACGGTGGACATACGGACGTTGATGTCCCATCGATAGATGGAGAAGGAGACGAAAGGCGGGATCATCTGCGGCACCACGGCGTACATGATCGTCTGCAAGCGATTCGCGCCAGTAGCCTGGATAGCCTCGATAGGGCCAGGGTCAATAGACTCGATGGACTCGGAGTAGAGCTTGCCCAGTGCAGCGATAGAATGAACAGTCAGCGCGATGACACCGGCGAAAGGCCCCAGTCCAACCACCGTGATGGCGAGAATAGCCCAGATCAGTGGCTCAATAGAGCGAATGACGTTCAGGATGCTACGGGTGACATAGTAGATCGCCATCGTGAATGGGGAGCCTGACATCAGATTCCGGGCCGCCAGGAAACTGACGGGGATGGAAAAAACGATGCCAAACAACGTCGCCATCATTCCCAGGACGATCGTTTCCATCATCTTTTCGATGTTGTGCAATAAAGCCGAGCTGGGTTTCAACCCCCCCACCGTCGTGATCTGCCGGGCCTCTATCCGGTGGACCTGACGCCCTTCGGAACTGGGCGGAATGAGCCGATAGGGCATGTCGACCTCAAGTTCAAAAGAGCCTTCCTCGTCCGTCGTGAAGACGATGTATTGTCCCTCGCTACGCATGCGGAACGCATTTCCGATGGGGTCCACCCACCATAGCTCTGTCTCTGTGTTCGGTTCATAGCCCCGCCCGACGATGGACAGCGTGGTACCGGGGATGGTCTTGAGTTCTCCACCCTCCTCTACCTGCTGAGAAAGATCGCCGCAGGTCGGTTCGGCCACCAGGTAGGGTTCCCCGGATACTTCTTCCGGCGGCGAAGGAGGCGGTAGATCGTCGCAGGGAGACAGAATTTCGGCCCCGGCGCCGGTCGTCTCGACATCCCGCGTTACTGCGGCCGCCCAGGGCCACACGACCCGGGAGAGCGGCCCCGAAGCGTCCGAAAGTTCTGTCACCAGTTTGTACAGGTTGATCTCACTGATCTGCCATCCCAGAGCAAAGAACAACACGAGGACAAGGACAAAGACGCCTATCCCCCCACCCCGTCTACCCGGCTGGGCCTGTTGGTAGGCGTCCCAGGCGATCCACAGCCACAGGGCTACCAGGCTCACAAGCACTGGAAGCACGAACAGGGGGCTCCATCGGAGTGCTTTATTGAACTTGGCCGCCAGGCCGACTTCCCGGCTGGCCAACAAGCTCACGCGCCAGGCGAACAGCCCGATGCTGGTGACCAGAGAGCCTAGCAGGAGCAACCCTCGCTGAAGTTGTCGAGCCAGTATCTGACCCAGGCCAGGGATGAGCAGGGATGCGACACCCGCCACCGGCGGAGACACCAAACTGGGCCGGATTTCCTGTCGAGTTCTCCGAGTTGCCATTACTCTCCTCCTCCTTCCCTCAGCCCCACACCCACTCGAACCGCCTCCTCCCCATAGATCTCTTTGAATTCCCGATCTGTCATCGCGCGTATCTCCTCCCGGCTGCCCCGGTAGACGATCCGTCCGTCTCGCAGGCCGATCACTCGCGTGGCATATCGCTGCACCAGGTCCAGGTAGTGCAGACTGCACAGGATGGCGATCTCTTCCTCCCGGTTTAGCAACTCCAGGTACTCCAGGATGGAGTGGGCCAGCACAGGGTCCAGGCTCGCTACAGGCTCATCGGCCAGGATCATGCGGGGCTGCTGCATCAATGCGCGGGCGATGCCCACCCGCTGCTGCTGCCCGCCGCTCAATTCATCCGCCCGCTTGTAGGCCTGGTCAGCGATGCCCACCCGCTCCAACGCCGCCATCGCCATCTCCCGGTCCTTCTTTGGGAAGCGGTGCAGCAGGCTGGACCAGGGATTCACGTACCCCAGCCGCCCCGAGAGGACGTTGATGAGCACGGTGGAACGCCTGACCAGGTTAAAGTGTTGAAAAATCATTCCAATCCGGCGACGAATCTCGCGCAGTTCGGCCGGCTCAGCCGTCGTGATATCCACGCCATCCCACACGATCTGCCCCTCGGTCGGCTCGATCAACCGATTGATGCAGCGCAGAAGGGTGGACTTGCCGGAACCGCTCAGGCCGATAACTATTAGAAACTCGCCGTCCGCTAACTCAAAGCTGACGTCACGCAGGGCGACGGTTCCATCGTCATAGATCTTGGTCAGGTTCTTGACCTCAAGCATTCTTCCTCTCCCTAGTGGCGGCAGTCCCTATGCGAGGCTCCGCCCATTCACCACGAGGGGGGACACCGGGTCCCCCCTCGCATCATCGTTTGCTGGTTGAATCGCGCCAACTAGTCCCCGACCAGATCCTCGGCGCTGATGCCCGCGGCCTGGAGAATCTGGCGGAACGCGTCGTAATACGAGTTATCCGCTTTCATCAGCTCTTCCCACTGATAGGCGGTATCCAGCGCTTCCTGGCCCTCCTCCGTCTGGGCGACGGCCAGCAACCCGTTCACGATCCGATCGCGCAGTTCCTGCGGCACGGAGGTCTGGAACTGGACGCCATCGTTGGGGATGTCCGGCTCGAGGGCGATGACGGTGGTCTGTTCCATCACGTCGGGATAGTCCTCCTCGATGCGGGTGCGGGCGTCCACGTAAGTGGCGCCGACGTCGCAGGTGCCATCATAGACCCCGGCGGCAACCGCATCGTGGCTACCGGCGTCCACGACCTCGGCCAAGCCAGTGTCGGGGTCAACTCCCGCGCCCCTCAGCATGATCGAAGGGATCACCCAGCCGCTGGTGGAAAGGGGATCGGGGCGGCAGAACGTCTTGCCCTCCAGTTGAGAGAGATCGGTGATACCGCTGTCGGTCCGAACGAGGAACTGGCCGTTGTAGGTGGGACTGCCGAAACGCACGGAGAGCATGGCCGCCTCGGCACAGCCGCGGTCGGCGGCCATGACGTAGGCAAAGGTCGCCAGCGACGACATGTGGGCCTCCGGTGGATCGGCGCACATCGCCTCGATGGCGCCAGCATACTCGGTGGCGACGCGAACTTCAAAGAACAAGCCGGTTTCCTCCTGCAACAGATCGGCCACCGATTGGGCGCCAGCCGTCACACGGTCCGTTTCACCAGAGGGTACAAAGACCCAGACGATGGGATTTCCCTCTGTGCCCAATTCCCCCGGGCCACAGGATGTCAGCAGGCCCAACGCCAGCAGGCCCACGAGCAATACCGGTAATACGCGCTTTATGTTCACTTTCATCCTCCTATAGGTAAATGTTTAATTGTCAAACCGTTCATTACGTTGCACTTCCAGCGACTATTCTGCAATCATCACCTCCTTATCACCCTTCAAAGTTGGCTTCTAGCATATACCAGTTTTCTCCAAATGGCAAGCGCCGCATGACCATCCCGAATGAGTCTATGGCACTTCGACGAGTAGAAACACCGGATCTACATTCGTGTTCACCGACGATATCTCGACATCCTCGTGGATGAGGCCGGCCCAACAGTATTGAGGATTGCGAGCCTCGATCACGTCTATGAAGCGGATCCCGCCCGTCACCACCGCCCGCGTAAAGGGCGGCAGGTAGCGATGGCCCTCATCATCCTCCACCAACACACTCGCATCCCCCACCGCCCAGCGCCAGGGATAGTTGATCAGCGCGTTCTCGCAGTGAATGCCCACTCGAAAGACGCCCGATTGAATCGTCTCTCCCAAAGTAGCGTAATTCTGGTCGCTCTCATAGACCGCGCCGGGCAGCGGGCCGCTGGTGCGGAGCGGCGCGGGGCTGTTGTTCTCCACCGTCAGCGTGAAGTAGAGCGTGTCGCCCAGAAGGACGCTCTTGTCGGACCACTCCACCTCACCATTGAGGATGTAGCCCATCGGAACGCCCCCGTCCTGAATGGTGATGGTTCCGGAGGTAGCGGTATGTTGGCCGATGGCATCCTGCGCCGTCGCCCAGACGACGTAATCGCCGTCGGGTGGAGGCTGCGCCCCGTCGTCTACCCCGGCGTCGTAGTCAAAGGCGTACAGGCCACGCTCGCCCTCCCAGGCAGTGGTGGCCTCGTCCTGCTCCACATAGTAACGAGTCCCGTCGCTCCCCAGCAAATAGACGACAAGCTCCGTGTCCCCTTTGGTCAAGAACACGTTCATTTTAGCCCGATCGCCGATACCGTCCCGGTTGGGCGTAAATAGGGGCGGAGATATGGTAAAGTTGAGCAGTTCCGGCAGCGCGGTGTCGGCGTCGGCGACGGTGAGCGTGCCCTCAATCCGCTCGGTGTGTCCCGTCCTGTCCTCCGTCGCCTCCACCGTCCAGGTGTAGACGCCATCCCGCAGCACGCGCTCCTCGACCGTGAAGCCGTCGAACTGCTCGCCAGGGAACACGTAACCATCCACGACGCCGGCAAAGAGGACCTGGTAAGGCTCCTCGACGGAGGGGCCTCGATGCGCCCGCTCGCGAAAGTAGTAGCGGTTCCCCTCCCGGTCCTCGAAATAGATCGAGACCTCCGCGCTGCGGGCCAGGTTATATGTGATTCGTAGAACGTCCGTGTCACCATCGGCGTTGGGCGTGATGACGTCTGAGGAGAAAGAGACCTCACTCAACAATGGCTTTCCTCCACAGGCGGACAGTACAAGCGCCAAACAAAGCAGCGCTATTGCCATCCAGATGTACCAAGTTTTCAAAGCCATCCCTCCTTATGGCTGGAAGTATACCATAGGTTGGTAGATTGGAAAACTGGTAAATTGGGAAACCACCAAAGTACCCGTTACCATTCCACCGACTTGCATTTCCCCGGAAAAGGAGTACAATCCGCAGCCAATCGGAAGGTGATGATACATATTATGAACTATACCGAGGCTATCGCCTATCTTCACAGCCTTACAGATTACGAAAAGACGCGCATCGAGCGATACACGCCCGAGACGCTCGATCTTTCGCGGGTCGAGCGGTTACTGGCGGCTGTTGGCGATCCTCACACCCAGTTTCCCGCGCTGCATATCGCTGGCACCAAAGGGAAAGGATCCACAGCGGCGATGTGTGAGGCCTGTCTGCGGGCCGCCGGGTATCGCACCGGCCTCTATACCTCGCCCCATCTCCACACCTTCTGCGAGCGCATCCAGGTAGATGGGGAAAAGATCGGACGTGAAAACGTCGTCGCGCTGGTGGAAAAGATCCGTCCCTTGATCGAGCACATGCCAGACGTGACCACCTTCGAGGCCATCACCGCCATCGGATTCCTCTACTTTGCCCGCTCCGAGGTGGATATAGCCGTCGTCGAGGTGGGGCTGGGCGGACGGCTCGACGCGACCAACGTCTTGACGCCAGAGGTCTCTGTGATCACCTCGCTCAGCCTCGACCACACCTACCTGTTGGGCGACACGCTGGCCGAGATCGCGCGGGAGAAAGCGGGCATCATCAAGCCGGGAATTCCGACGGTAAGCGCCCCCCAACGCGCCGAGGCGATCAAAATGCTCGAGGCGATCAGCCGGGAGCGAAACGCGCCGCTCGTCGAGATTGGCCGCGACTGGGATTATCGTCCTGGCCCGGTGGATCGAGAGGGTCAGAGTTTCACCATTCGCCTCATTTCCAACCAAGGCTCAGAGCTGGATGGCGAATACTGGATCCCCTTGCTGGGTCGGCACCAACTGGAGAACAGCGCCAGCGCCATCGCTGCGCTGGACATCCTGCGCCAGCGCGGCTTCCGCATTCCCCCCGAGGCCGTTCACCAGGGGCTGTGCAATATCTACTGGCCGGGACGGATGGAGATACTCAGCCGCGAGCCACTGGTGGTCGCAGACTGCGCGCACAACCCCTACTCGGCGCACGAACTACGCCGGGCGCTGACAGAATGGTTCCCAGAACACAAATGGGTGTTGATCTTTGGCGCCTCGACCGACAAGGACATTGCCGGGATACTGCATCACCTGCTGCCGATCAGCGACTATATCATCGTCACCCGCTCCGAGCACCCCCGCGCCAAGGGGCCGATTGAGCTGGCTGATATTGTCGCCCAGGTAGGAGGAGGCGCGGAGGTCAGCGTAAACGTGAGAAAATCGATCCAACGGGGCCTGGCGATGATGGAGCCAAACAACGGCCTGTTGGTGACCGGTTCCATATTTCTGGTCGCCGACGCTCGCTCCGAGTGGGCGCGCCACGTTGGAGCACCGTTACCAGACAACGACGACGGATGGGAGACTTGAATGTACAGCAGAGAATTTCAGGATTGGTGGTCACAGGTGGGATGGTCTCAGGGCATGCCATTTTCTCTGGATGACGTGGACTTTGACGACGAACCCCTGCACGATCCAGCGGACGGCGTGATCGAGGCGCCGCTCTTGCCGCTGCGCGACCTGGTGATGTTCCCCCGCATGGTCACACCGCTCTTTGTCGGGCGCGACCGCTCGCGCGAGGCCTTTGAAGTAGCGAGTGAGAACGGCGAACCCCTCATCACCGTCGCTCAACGGGACGGAGAGGTGATGGATCCCGAACCAGAGGATCTCTTTACCTTCGGCACCGAGGTGACGATTGGCCGCAAGCTGCGCATGCCCGATGGCACCATCAGCATGCTGGGCCAGGGACTTCAGCGGTTGCAGATCGTCGAGTACGTTCACCTGGAACCGTACATCCGCGTGCGCGCGATACCCATTTACGAAACGCCGGAGAAAACTCCATTCACCGAGGCGTTGATGCGGGCGGTGTTGGCGCTCTTTGAAAAAGTGGTGCAGCTAAATCGCACCTTGCCCGAAGACGTCTATGTCTTTGCCATGAACATCGAAGAACCGGGCTGGCTGGCCGATCTGATCACCCAGGTCCTCGATCTGGAAGTGGACGAGCGCCAAAAGGTGCTCGAGACCCTCGACCCGGCGGCGCGGTTGCAGCACGTCAGCGTCCTGCTGGCCAAAGAGCTGGACGTGCTCGAACTGGAGGACCGCATCCACGCGCAGGTGCAGCAGGAGGTGGATAAATCCCAACGCGAATACTTCTTGCGCGAGCAGATGAAGGTCATCCAAAGCGAATTGGGCGAGGCGGACGCCTACACTCAGGAGATCAACGAAATACGCGATAAAGTCGCCGAGATGGACATCCCCGAGGAGGTGCGCGAGCAGGCGAACAAGGAACTCGACCGGCTGGAGGCCATGCCGCCCATGTCGCCCGAGACCGGCATGATCCGCACCTATCTCGACTGGCTGATCGAACTGCCCTGGTCGGACGCCACAGAGGACAACCTGGACGTCAAGCACGCCGACGGGGTGCTGGAATCCCGCCACTATGGACTGCCCAAGGCGAAGGAGCGCATCCTGGAGTACATCGCGGTGCGACGCCTGGCCGCCGACAAGATGCGCAGCCCGATCCTCTGCTTCGTCGGCCCGCCCGGCACGGGCAAGACCTCACTGGGTCAATCGATCGCCGAGGCACTGGGACGCGAGTTCGTGCGCCTGAGCCTGGGCGGCGTGCGGGACGAGGCCGAGATCCGGGGACACCGCCGGACCTATATCGGCTCGCTGCCCGGTCGCATCATCCAGACGATGCGACGCGCCGGCACGATCAACCCGCTGTTCATGCTCGACGAGGTGGACAAAATGGGACGGGACTTTCGAGGCGATCCATCCGCGGCCCTGCTGGAGGTTCTGGACCCCGAGCAGAATTACGCCTTCTCGGACCATTACCTGGAGTTGCCCTACGACCTGTCCAAAGTACTCTTTATCACCACGGCGAATATTCTCGACCCCATCCCGCCGGCGTTGCAGGATCGCATGGAAGTGATCCGATTCCCCGGCTACACCGACGAGGAGAAAACAGAGATCGCGCGGCGCTTTTTGATCCCCCGGCAACTGGAGGAGCACGGCCTGGAAGACAACTCGATCATCTTCGCCGACGAGACATTGCAGTGCCTCATCCGCGAGTACACTTACGAAGCCGGGGTGCGCAATCTCGAGCGCGAGATCGCCAACGTCTGCCGCAAGATCGCCCGCCGCCTGGCGGAAGAAGAGACACCTCCGCAGCAGATCACAGCCGACATGCTCGACGATTTCCTCGGCCCGCCCAAGTTCGCCTACAGCAAGATCGAAGACCAGGACCGCGTGGGCCTCGCCACCGGAGTGGCGTGGACCGAGGCCGGGGGCGAGCTGATGCCTATCGAGGTCGCCCTCATGCCGGGCGATGGCAAACTGTTACTGACGGGACAACTGGGCGAGATCATGCAGGAATCGGCGCAGGCCGCGTTGAGCTACACCCGCTCCCACAGCGAGCGCCTCGATATCAACCCCGAAGCCTTTGACGAGAACGACATCCACATCCACATGTTGGAGGGCGCGATCCCCAAAGACGGCCCATCGGCCGGAATCACGATCGCTACGGCGATCATATCGGCCCTTACCAACCGGGCTGTACGCCGCGACGTGGGTATGACGGGCGAGATCACGCTGCGGGGCCGCGTGTTGGTCATCGGCGGCCTGAAGGAAAAAGTGTTGGCCGCTCACCGGGCCGGTTTCAAAACCTTGATCATGCCCAAGCGGAACGAGAAGGATTTGGTCGAGATCCCTGAAAGCGTGCAGCAGGATCTGGACATCGTCATGGTCGAGCAGATGGATGAAGTGCTCGCAAAGGCGCTGCTGCCACCCAGCTCTTGACCCCAGATTCCCGGCGAGGATTCAAGGCCCCGAAGGTTTGAAAACCTTCGGGGCCTTTTTTTTCAAATGACCTGTGGCTGGCCAAGTCTCTCAAAAATCGTCTCGCCCGCGCGACCAGTACCAGAAGAGACCAGCCAAACCGATCATAGACAGGCCAGGAAGCAGGCAAAAGAGCGAACACATCGCCGTCTCGGTCAGCGGGTCGCTGCCAGATGCCGGCTCGATGATGCCCGCCAGTCCCGCGATAACAAAGACAAACCCCAGAGCCACGACCAGAGCCACAGCCAGCTCGCTCCAGCGAGCGGTGTGCTCTCTGCGACGCCCAACCCGGAGGGCCAGGTAGGCCAGGAAACCGAGGGCAAAGGCCGGCCCCAGGAAGCAACTCCGCGAGATCTCGAAATCAATGCCCTCCGGGTCCGGAAGTGTCTCTGTCGGCTCGACGGGGATGGCAAAAAGCGACCATCCACACGCAGCCCAACCGACGGCGACGAGAAACAACAACAGAGCGATCACCTGCCAATTGCGCCGAGAGAGTTTCATAACTACACCTTACCGTCATTTCGAGCGACCGTAGGGAGCCGAGAAATCTCCGTTGTCGAGCGTAGAGACCCTCTCGGCTCCACTGCGCGTCGCTCAGGGTGACAGACAGATCAACCAGAGAGCCACTCGGCGGCGACTTCCGCCAGTTGAGCCATCGAGCCTCGACGGATGGTCGGATTGGGCAGCGACTCGATAAAGAACTGGCCGTAACTCTTGGTCAGCAACCGCTTGTCGAACACCACCACGATGCCCCGATCTGCACTCGTGCGAATCAAGCGTCCGAAGCCCTGCATAAAGCGCAGAATCGTCTCTGGCACGGTAAAGTCACGAAAGGGCTGCTCAAAGGTCTCGGCCCGAGCGGCAAAGATAGGGTCGCTGGGAACGCTAAATGGCAGCTTGGTGATCACCAGACAACTGAGCGGATCGCCCGGCACATCGATGCCTTCCCAGAAACTGCGCGTGCCCAGCAGCACCCGGCGGTCGCCAGTGCGAAAGTTCTCCAGCAGTTGCGCTCGCGAGATTCCCTCGCCCTGAGCCTGGACGACGATGCCCGATTGCGCCAGGGGCGCCTGGATCGCTCGCAACGTGGAGCGCAGTTGCCGGTAGGAAGTAAAGAGCGCCAAGGCCCGCCCCTGAGTCGCCCGGAAGAGCGCCACCATCCCCTGGGCCATCGCCTGCTGGTAGTTTCGCTCGCTCGGTTCGGGGATGTCGTCTACCATGTAGAACAGCGTCGAACTCTGGTAGTCGAAAGGAGAGCCGACCGCCAGTTCGTGGGCGTCCCAGGCATTCAGACGCTCGCGCAGGAAATCGAAGGTGCTGCTGGTGCGCAACGTGGCCGAGGTGAGCACCACCGACCTCTTCTTGTGGAAAAGATGCTCCTCCACCAGCGGCCCGATGTGCAAGGGCGCGGCGTGCAGGCTCAGACGGTTGTTGCCGGGCCTCATCTCCAGCCAATAGATGAGGTCTGATGAGGGCTGCACGATCATGTGGCTCACCTGCCCCCGCGTCTCCTCCAGGTGCTGCGCCATGCCCAACATCTGCACCTGCAATCCCTCCGCGTCAGAGATATCGTAGGAAGCGACCAACTCGTCCAAACCGCCCGCCAACCGTTTCAGTTCATCCGCCATGGCCCACAGCAGCACGTCGGCGTCGTCCCACGCGATCTCGATCCCGTCCCAGGCCGGCTGCACGCGCACCCCAGAGGTGATCCGCAGGCGGAAGGAGTATTGACTGCGCTGATTTCCCTTCTGCTCGTGCACAAACTCTTCCAGGTGGCTGAAAAAATCATTCACCCGATAAAACGCCTGATCGACCGCCTGCCCGATGGCGCCGATAGCTAGCTCCACCTGCTCCATGATGCGCTCCGGCAGATCGGCGTGCCGGCAGCGAGACAATATCTCACCCAGCAACCCGGTCACCCGACCGCTCCGGCTCACCCGACCGATCTCGCCCAGCAACCGGCGCACGCTGGCGCGATCGGTCTCAAAGCTCAGCCCGTCGGTGGTGGCGGCCTCCAGGTGATGGGCCTCGTCCACGATGAGATACTTGTATTCGGGGAGCGCGCGGCTCTGCACCGCGATGTCGGCCAGCAGCAACGCGTGATTGACGATGATCAAGTGAGCGGCCTCGGCAGCGCGGCGGGCGCGGTAAAAGTAACAATTCCCCTTTTGGAGATGCCGGCAGTGCTCTGGATCGCAGCCCTCGTAATCGGCCGAGAGCCGCCTCCACATGCTCCGCTCCAGCGGTGTCGGCAGGAAGAGCGTGTCACCATCGCCGTCGGCGGTTTCGAGCAACCAGATGAGCGTTTTCGCCAACACACGAGCCTGATCGGGCGATCTGGCCCCGCCGCGTCGCAACGCTTGCAGGCGGGCCGGACAGAGGTAGTGGGAGCGTCCCTTGAGCACGGCAGCGCGAAAGCCGAGGGGCAACATGTGGCCCAGGTCAGGGATGTCCTGGCGATAAAGTTGCTCCTGCAAGTTGATGGTGTTGGTCGAGACGACCGAACGCTCGCTGTTCTGCGTCGCCCAGTGGATGGTGGGGATGAGATAGGCCAGGGACTTGCCGACGCCGGTGGGCGCCTCGACCAGCAAGTGCTCGCCCCGGTTGAACGCCTCGGCCACGGCGCGCAGCATCTCCACCTGTTGTGGACGATGTTCGTAGCCGGGAAAGCGCTCCTCGAACGGCCCTCCCTTTTCCAGAAGCGACGCCAAATAGTCCACGTCCAACGACGTCTGCTCGGCCACCGATTGCAAGGGGCGGTCCTTCTCCGACGCGGCAAAGGGAGGCCGCTTCAATTCAACGTCGCCATATTGGACGGGCTTTTCGGACGGTCTTTGGGCCGCCAGCGCCAGCGCCTCGCGAAAAAAGGCCGCAGCGGACCAGCGGGTTCGCTCGCCGTGGCCGATGATCTCCTTCAGCACGCGCGGCGGCAGCTCAGCCGCCCGGCGGAGCAGCGCGCGAAAGAGTCGATAACTGGCCAGCGCGTCGTCCAACGCCCGGTGCGCCTTTTTTATCTCGACCCCCATCATCTTTGCCAGGTTGCTCAGACTGTACTGATCGGCCTGGGGCAGGAGGATACCGGCCAGTTCAAACGTATCGAGGTGCTCGTTATCGAACTGTCCGTGTTGCTGCAAAAATCTCAGGTCGAAATCCACGCTGTGCCCCACGACCGGGTGCTGGCCGACGAACTGGATCAACTGAGGCAGCACGTCGTAGAGGCGGGGCGCGCCGCTCACGTCTCTATCGGTGATGCCCGTCAGCACGGTGATCTCGCGGGGGATGGGGCGGCCGGGGTTGACAAACGTGGAAAAGGTATCCAGCGTCTCGTCTTCGAGGAATCTGACCGCGCCGATCTCGATGATGGCATCGCGCTCCGCATCGAGTCCGGTGGTCTCCAAATCTAGGGCTATATAGGTTCTAGGCATTTCTCCTCTTTTCTAGGCTGCAATAGGCAGCAAGAGGGATTATACCCCAGCGCCCAAAGTCTGCAAGTGCTTCATCGGCGACCGTATCAAGTTGGGGACACCTCCCGAAAAGCAGAGGCAGGCCACTGAAGGGCGAGTCCGCGGAAGAGTTGAGCCATCGGTAGCTTGTGCACCTCGTAGCCAGCTAGTTCCAGCGG
>Ga0180434_10006036_pt1 | contig 14049 bp, 7 predicted proteins | sample SS_ome_7_FD_132453 | JGI IMG/M metagenome (GOLD analysis project Ga0180434, IMG submission 132453) | Hypersaline lake sediment archaeal communities from the Salton Sea, California, USA - SS_1_D_2 metaG | ecosystem: Environmental > Aquatic > Non-marine Saline and Alkaline > Hypersaline > Sediment... | reverse complement strand
GCTATGTTTACAAGAAGAACCATACTCGGTTTGACCAGCCAAAAATAGTTGCGCCTTCGATTGCTGTTGGCAGTTGCTTCGCAGAGGATTTCGACGGGCGTTACTACTTTGTCGGAAGCGGCGGTGGAGGCGGCGGCGGATATGGTATTGTTCTACAAGAATCGGCGGCCATTTCTGCGCACTATTTATTGGGCATTCTCAATTCGCGTTTTGTAACTGCGTACTTGAAAACAACGAGTACGCCTTTTCGCGGCGGTTACATTGCACTAAACAAGCAGTACATTGAAGACATTCCGATTCGCTTGCTGGATATTACCGCGACTTTGGATAAGTCCCAGCATGACCGGATGGTCGGGCTTGTCGAGCGAATGCTTTCTCTCCAAGAACGACTCCCGCAAGCCCGGACCGCCCACGCCAAGGCGGTGCTTCAGCGGCAGATTACGGCGACGGATCGGCGGATCGATGCGTTGGTGTACGAGCTGTATGGCCTGACGGAGGACGAAATCCGGCTGGTCGAAGAGGCCACGGCCGGCCCGGGCTGAACTGCCGAAGCCTTATGTAGTTTCCGTTGCGGAAAGCGGGTGCCGTGTCCACGCTTGTCGTGGGCATGCCCGAAAACACCGGCAACCCCGGAGTGATGGCCATGCAAGCGTGGCCATGGCACCCATGATTCGGACCTTCCGCAATAGAAACTACGTAGCCCGACGCTCGGTGCCTATGATGTAGCTCTTCATGAACTCATTTTCCATCGCCAGGCGGGCGTGTTGCGCCTTGAGGAGGTCGCCGATGGAAATCAGGCCGACCAACCGGCCCTTGGCGAGCACGGGCAGATGCCGGACGCGATGGGTCGTCATCACGCCCATGGCTTGTTCGGCCGCGTCGTCCGGCGAGCAGGTGATCAGATCGCGGGTCATGATCTCGGCCACGGGGATCGATGCCAAGGGGCCGCGGCCGGCGGCGCAGACATGAAGGACGTCGCGCTCGGTGACGATGCCCACAAGCTGCTCAGCCGACCTCTCATCCCGATCGCAGACGACCAGCGAACCGACATTATGCCGGATCAATTCCTCAACGGCCTCCTGGAGCGTGGCCCCGGGGTGGATCGTGTGAACGTGGGTGCCTTTGCCCTTGAGGATGTCGTGAAGGGTCATGAGAACTTATCCCGGGTGGCCGAGGTTGTCGCGGAAACCGGTTTTCCCCAATCTTCGAGACTGAGCCACATGGAAGTATAGGGCGACCGTCTCGGAAAAGTCAATGAAAATCGCCGCCCGGAAGGGCCCGCTTCTCCAAGATGGTAGCCGTCTCCGGTGAACGGCCAATTCGGCCGCACACCCACAGCTACTTGACGGCGACGATGACCGAGTTCATGGCCTCGTCGCGGATGGGCATCGCGGCGTCGAAGAAGCCGGCGGCCTGGAGGTCCTCGACAAACTCGTCGAAGGTGAATGTGGCGCCGGACTCGGTGTTGACCAGCATGTTGATCGCGAACAGCGCCCCGGCGACCGGCTGGGTGCGGCCGGGCTCCATGACGACGTCGCGCAGGGCGATCCGTCCGCCGGGCACCAACGCCGCGTGGACCTTGGCGAACAGGTCGCGGTTCTCCGGGCGGCCGTGCTGGTGGGCAATCGCGCTGACCCAGGCGAAATCGGCTCCGGTCGGAAGTGGGTCGGTGTAGAAATCGCCGGCACGCAGGGTGATCCGGTCGGCCAACGCGGTATCGGCGATGCGCGCTCGGGCTTGTTCGATGGCGTCGGGCAGATCGAAAATGGTTGCCCGCGAGCCGGGCACCGCCTGCAGAAACGCGAGTGTCCACGTCCCCGACGCCCCGCCGACATCGAGCAGATGGGCGAACCGCGGCGGCCCAAGTTGTTCGACCAACTCGGCGGCCCCGGGCTGGGAGACTGTATGCATGGCCGCGACGAACGCCGCCCGATCGGCGTCGGCCCCCCGGATGCTGGGCGTCCGGGCAACCGGCTCGCCCGAAACGGCCGCCGAGGCCAGTTGGGCCCAACCCCGCATCATGTTCATGCGGTGCAGCACCATCGGCAGGACGCTTGTGGGGCTGTCGGCGGCGAGCCAGGGGCGCAGCGACGGGGGCGTCTGGTAGCGGTCGGACTGCTTCTCCAGCAGCCCAACAGCGGCGGCTGCGTCGAGCAGTATGGTCACGCCCCGCGGGTCGGCCGAAAGCTGCCGGGCAACTTCGGCCGCCGTTTGGCGCGAATCGGCCAACAAGGTGAACAGATCAAGCTCGGCCGCGGCGCCGAGCACGCACGCGTCTTGGAAGCCGGTCATCAGCTCCAAGAGCTGGTTCCGGTCGAGATGGTTGCTTGGCATGGGGCTGGTACTGGGGGTGGACGGTTTGTGTTTCGCGGGGAACACCCAGCAAATGCGGGGTATTGGCCCCTATTATCATAAGGGTGCTTCCGGCCGCCGAACGACGACACCGACGAAACCAAGAAAAAAGCGGATAGTTAGCTGATAGCATGGTGCCGAGCTTTGGATTATACTAAAACGTTATGGCAATAGTATATGTGGTTTCGTGAGTATTCTTTTCTTGACTTGTCCTATTCCGCTTCTGGTGCAGGCGCCGTGCTGGCTCGGCTGCCGCCGAGACGAGCATACCCCTACCGTGAAGCCCTCCGCCGTTGCCGTCCGGGCAGGCCGGGGTTAGTCGGCTTCCGAACTCATGAGGCACCCAACATGACAAGACCGAACATCGCACACCTTCTGGCGGCGGCCGGCCTTCTGGCAATGGTGGTCGGGTGCGAGCCGTCGAGGGATTACCATTTTGGCGGCCGAGAACAGCCGACCGTGACGGTCGACAAGCCGGCGGAGCGCGACGTGCAGGACGTGGCCGACTTCAACGGCCGGGTGGAGGCGGTCCAACGCGTCGAGGTCCGCGCGCCGGTCGGCGGATTCCTGGTGAGTGTGGCCACCTACACCAACGGCCAGGTGGACGACTTTCGGGAAGGGTCCCTGGTGAACAAGGGCGACCTGTTGTTCGTCGTCGGGCAGGAAGTGTCGGAGATCGCGCAATTGATCGAAGCCGAAGCCGCGAAGGAGACGCTCGAAGCCGAGTTGCAGCCGGATCGGCCGGCCGAGCCGCCGCGAGGCCGTGCGTCGCTCTACTCCCGGAGAAGTCGCGAGGAGGAGAAGAAGCCGGTTCACCCGAAGGTCGCCCAGGCCCAGGCACGCGTGGACGAAATCAAGAGCAAGATTCACTGGACCGAAATCCGAGCCCCGATTACCGGGATCATCGGCGAACGACTCGTCGATCTGGGCAATTGGGTGAGCCAGGACCAGCGGGCGTTGCTGGCGACGATCGTGTCGATGGACGCGATGCATGTCTATTTCGACGTCGACGCGCGGGTTTTCAACGAGCTTCGCCGGCAACGCCAGTCGCTCGGCGGCGGCTCGGCCCGAATCATCGTCGGGCTGGCCGTGGACGACGAAGAGGGCTATCCCCACCGCGGTCAACTCGACTATCTGGGCCACCGGGTCGATCCGACCACCGGCACGGCGGTGGCCCGGGCGCTGTTTACAAACGAGGACGACCGCCTTTACCCGGGTCAGACTGTCCGAGTGCGCGTCCCCTTGGCGATGATCAAGGGCGCCCTGCTTGTGCGGGAACGATCGCTCGGCACCGACCTGGGCGGCGATTATGTGTTCGTCGTCCAGAAAGACGATACGGTCCAACGCCGACCCGTCGAGCCCGGCATCCGCGTGGGCGACATGCGCGTCGTCAATCGGTTCGACGCGGACAAGAGCAGCGGGCTCAGTCGCGGCGACCGTTATATCGTCGACGCGCAGCAAAGCGTGCGGTCCGGATCCGCCGTTCGCACGGTCGAAGCCGAGGAACTCGAGCGGTCCCGCGAGGAAGCGGAAGCCGAAGCGGAGGCAGAGGCGGCTCCCTAAGGATTTTTGACGATAACGGGAACGGGCTCCGAGCCCTCGACGTGCATGTAGCGGGAAACACGGTGGCCGCGAGGTGCCTGTCCCCCTTTTGTTAGGAGTCGCAAGCCGGTTTCTGGAAACCACTGCCCCCGAAGTCCTATCACCTCAGAGGAACGTTGCAGCATGTTCGCTCGCTTCAGCGGCCCCTTCATCCACCGGCCGATCTACGCCTGGGTGATGTCGATCGCCATTGTGCTGATCGGGGTCGTCGCCATCTTGCAGTTCCCGGTCGAGCGGGTGCCCTGCGTATCGCCTCCGGCTGTGGTCGTCAGCGCGCGGTATCCCGGCGCCAATGCGGCGGTGGTGGCCGAGACGCTGGCCGCGCCGATCGAGTCGGCCGTCAACGGCGTCGAGGGGATGGCTTACATGTCGTCGCGAAGCTGCGACGACGGCGGCTGGGAACTGACGGTTACCTTCGCCGAGGGCACCGACGCCGACGAGGCGGCCGCCCGGGTCCAGCGACGTGTGGACACCGTGGTGCCGAGCCTGCCCGACGAAGTCCGCCGAGAGCGCGTTATCACCGAGAAGCGGACGGCCGGGCTGGCGCTGATGGTCAACTTGATTGTCCGCAGCAGCCTGCAGGACAACGCCTACCTGAGCCAGACCGAGGCCATCGGCGTCCGTGATGCGCTTCAACGGCTGCCCGGGGTCGGCAGGGTCGAGATCTTCGGCGGCCAAGCGTACGGTCTGCAAGTTTGGCTCGACTTGCCGAAGATGAAAGCCCGGGGGGTCACCGTCGACGAGGTGGTGGCGGCGATCCGCGAGCAGAACGTGCCAGTGGCGGCGGGTCAGATCGGCGGATTGCCCAGTCCGCCCGACCAGGTCCAGCGTTTCTCCGTCGGCACGCTAGGGCGGCTGTCGGGTATTGGCCAATTGGAAGACATCGTCGTCCACACCACCGACGAAGGACAGCTTTTGCGGCTGAAGGACATTGCCCGGGTCGAAGTCGGCGCGGGAGGCAGCCGGCACGAGGTGGAGCTGAGCCGTTGGCCGTCGGTCGCTCTGGGGGTGTATCCCGACGCGGACGCCAAGGTGTGGAAGGTTGCCCGCGATGTCCGCCGCACCATGCAGCGGCTCGCCGAGCGATTTCCCGAAGATGTCGAACACGAGATCGCCTTCGACGCCTCGGTGTTCGACACCGCATCGCTCAGCGGAGTCCTCCGGTCGCTGGCGGTCGCCTTCGTGCTGATGCTGTTGGCGTTGCAGCTTTTGTTGAAGGACCTCCGGGCGGTGTTCATTTCCGCCGCGATCTTGCTGGTTGTGGTTGTGGCCACCCTCGGGACGTCGATCCTCTTGGGGCTCCCGATCAGCATGGTCACGCTGTTCGCCGTGTTGCTGGCAATGGGCGTGGTCGTGTGCGACGTGCTGGTCGTGATCCACCACGCTCGCCGAAATATGGCTGCCAAGCGCGCGGCAGTTCCCGAGGACGAGGCACTCTCGGTGGAGGAGGTCACCGACCTGGTCGAGCAGACCATGGAGACGATGGAGGAGGAGGGCCTCTCGGGCCGTGAGGCGCACGAGAAGGTGGTCGAGGAGGCCACCGACCCGGCGTTTGAGGATAAGCGGCGCTGCGATGCCCTCGACCAGACCATGGGCGAGGTGGCCGCCCCATTGGTCGTCTCCGCGTTGGCGCTGGTGGCGTTTGTGGTGCCCTGCGTCTGGCTTAGCGGTGTCCTGCGAGCCTACTACCATGATTTTGCCCTGGCGTTCGCTCTCGGGCTGGGCTTCAGCTTGCTCAGCGCGCTGACGCTGCTGCCGGCGCTGTGCCGCGTGCTGTTGCGGCCGACCAAGAAGCGGGGCAAGCTGTCGCGGGCGTTCGACTGGATGACCGACCATTCGGCCTGGATCTACGGCGGGACGATTCGGATCTTTGTGCGTTTTGGCATTGTCGGCGCGCTGCTATATGCACTGGTGGTCGCCTGGACCTGGTCAGAACTGAAGCAGGTCTCGCGCGGGTTTGTACCGCGGGAGGACCAGGGCTACTTCGTGATCGAGGCGCAACTGCCCGACGGCGCCACCCTGCCGCGCACCCGGGACGTTGTCCGCGATATGGAAGCGGTTCTGCTGAAGACCGGCGGCATCCACCAGGTGATCTCGATGGCAGGCTACTCCGCCCTGGACGACAGGAGTTCTCCCGACGTGGCGACCTGCTTCGTCGTCCTGCATCCCTGGCAGATGCGGACCGCCGCCGAACTTTACGCGTCGCGAATCGCTCAATCGGCCCAGCGGCGGCTGGATCAGATCCCCGGCGCCGCCTGCCGAACTTATCTGCCGCCGCCGCTGTGCGGTTTTGGCAATGCCGGGGGGCTGACGGTCCATTTGCGCGATATCGACGGCGCCGGTCTGAGCGAACTGGGGCGAACTGCCCACCGAATCGCCAGCCAGGCCGGCATCCATCCCGCGCTCGAACAGATCCGCGGCAGCTTCCACGCCGACGCACCCCAATTCCATCTGGAGATCGACCGCACCAAGGCCAAGCGGCTCGGTGTCCCGCTGCAAAACGTCTTCCAGTCCATCCAGGTGTGCCTGGGCTCGATCGCGCTGGACGACGTCAACCTCTACGGCCGGCTCGGCCGAGTTCGCCTACACGCCGACCCCGCGTTCCGCCGCAGCATCGAGAACCTCACGCTATTAGAGGTCCGCGCGACCGACGGCCGGCGGATTCCGCTTAGGGCCTTGGTCGAACCGCGCCGCACCGCGGGCCCCAACGTCCTCTATCGCCACAACCTGGCACCATCGGCCACCATCACTGCATCGCCCAGTCCGGGCTACACCCTGGAAGAAGCGGTGAACGCCATCGAAGAGGTGGCCGCAATCGCTCTGCCGCCTTCGATAGAACTCCAGCGATCTGGGATCGCCTACCAGCAATTCGAAGGCGAAGGCCGGCACGCGGTGACGCTGCTGAGCCTGGCCGCCGCCTTGGCCTATTTGGTGCTCGTGGCCGCCATGCAAAGCTGGCTGTTGCCGGTGGCCGTCATCCTCGCCGTCCCGCTGGCGCTGCTCGGGGCGAGCCTGGCCACGCAGGCCGTGGCGCTCGACGTCGGGGTCTACTCCCATTTCGCCGTCCTGCTGCTGGTCGGCCTGTCGGTGAAGAACTCGGTCTTCTTCCTCGATGCGGCTATTCGACGACGCGGCGACGCGGATTCGATCACCGACACGACCACCGAGGTCGCCCAGGCACGCCTTCCGCTGGTGCTGATTCCCGGCCTCGCCTTCGCCCTGGCCATGCTGCCGCTGGCGCTGGCCGCCGGCGCGGGGGCAGGCGCCCAACGGGCACTGGGAATTACTGTGTTTGGCGGCGTGTTGACCAATACGCTTCTGGGCGTCGTCTTCATCCCGATCCTCTATGCCGTCCTCCAGTGGATGCGCGAAACGGCCGCCGAGGATTGGATCAACGCGTGGGCGGAGCAACGTCAGCTATTCATCGGACTGCTGAGCAATCTCGTTGGCCTGGCCATCAGCCGCGTTCGGCGCCGCAAGCGGCCCCGCGTCTTTACCGTCACCGGACCGATCGCTCCGGAGAAGCTCGGCGCGACGCTCCCGCACGAGCACATCTGCATCAATCCGATCGGGGCCCGGCACGTTGCCCACGACCACAACTACAACCCGGCCAAGGTCTTCGACCGCATGGTCGAGACCCTGATGATTCTCCGCCGCAAAGGAGCGCGCACGCTGATCGACGGCACCACCGACGGCCGCGGACGCGACCCGAAGTTGCTCAAACGGATCTCCGAGGCGACGAAACTCCAGATCATCACCCCGACCGGCCTCTACGGGGCCGACGGCGGACGCTATTTGCCCTCCTATGCCTTCTCCGAAACGCCCGACCAGATCGCCGACCGCTGGATCGGCGAATGCCGCGACGGGATCGGCAACAGCGGCATCCGCCCCGGCTACATCAAGATTGGCGTGGGCATGAGTCCCTTGTCCGACATGGACAAGAAGCTGGTGCTCGCCGCCGCCAAGACCCACTTGGAAACCGGCCTGACCATCGCCTCGCACACCACCCACGGCGACGCCGCCCACGAGCAGATCGACATCCTCGAAGCCGAAGGCGTCGATCCGATGGCCTGGATTTGGGTCCACGCCCAGACCGAATCGCGCCGCGGGGTGATCGTCAAGGCCGCCGAACGCCGGGGCTGGGTCGAGTTCGACGGCGTCAACGAGGCAACGGTCGAGGAGCATCTCGAATTGATCCACTTGATGAAGAAACGCGGCCTGATCTCCCGCGTACTGATCTCCCAGAACCTGCACGGCTATACGGTCGGCGAGCACGGCGGCGGCCACATCGTCCCCTACTTCACGATGTTCAAGCTGGTCATTCCCCAGCTCTTCCGCGCCGGGTGGAACCTCGAGGACGTCGAGCAGCTCACCGTCGTCAACCCCATGCGGGCTTTCGCCGCCCGCGTCCGCCGGGGCTAATCTCTCACGCCGCATAGGGGCGATACGCTTCCGTGGTATGTCGAGCCACGCTGGCCCAATCGAACTGTGCGATCGCCAGCCGTCGGGCGTTGCGGCGCATGGTTTGAAGCTCCTCGGCGGAAAGCGCGAAGATTGCCCGCAACCCGCCGGCAATGCCCGACACGCTCGGCTCGACGCTCCAACCGGCCCCGGCCTCGGCGACCTCGGCGTCCATGTTCGTTCCGGGCGTCAATAGGCAGGGAACGCCGCGGGCCAACGCTTCGAGCACGGCCATCGGATGGCCCTCCCAGCGCGAGGTGTGAACAAACACGCTCGCGGTGCGGAAGAGGGCTTCCTTCCTCGCTCCGTCGGCCGGGCCGCACAGCCGCACCAACTCGCCAAGGCGAGAATCATCGATCATCCGGGCAAGCTGCCGCACGCTGCCGCGCCAGTCGGGCCCATGGATCTCCAGCCGGGCATCGCGCTGCCGCATGGCGTCGCGCACCGTCGCACATGCCTGAAGCAGCAGATCGAGCCCCTTATGCACCGGCGCCACTCGCCCCAGAAACACCACCCGAAGCGGCTGTGTCGGGCTTTCGAGCGGCAGTTGTTCCTCCGCCGGAATCTCGATGCCATTGCCGGCCACGACGATCGGCCGGTTCCATTGCCGCGACTCGTCGGCCTCGGCCTCGGTCAGGCAGTGCAGCGCGGCCGCGCGGGAAACGAAACGCCCGAAGAACAGCCGATTGGCCAGCCGCTTCTTCCACGCCCGATAGGCCTGCGACCGATGCGTCATGCCGCCGCGTGGGCAGATGACGTAGCGGATGCCAGCCTTCCGCAGCCGTGCGGCGAAGGCGACTTGCGCGGGAATGTAGGTGCTATGCAGCACGACCAGCTCCGGCCGATCGAACGGCGGCGGCAGGCTCAGACGACGATCGGCCGAGAGCGTGACCTTGCCCGCGAAGACCGGGAAGTCCAGCCCTGCCGGTTCGCTCGATGAGGTCGACAGCAGCAGGCCGGCCTCGACCCCGGGCAGCCGGTTCTGCGCGGCGACCAGCGACGGGATGCTCAGGCGCAGCCCCTCGACCCGAGCGAAATCAATCGGTGCCACGTGCAGCAGGATCATTCGATTCTCCGGAGCTGGGAAAAACAGGCAACATTCCCACATTGCCCGTTTAGTTTATCAGTAACACTTCAGCCGTCTGAAGTGGTCCGTGAAGCCACGGCATTTCCGTCATTCCCGCGCAGGCGGGAATCCAGGCGATTTGCGCAGTTCACTGGATTCCCGCCTGCGCGGGAATGACGAACTTCAGATGGCTGAAGTGTTACGTTTATCAAAACTCATTAGGCGGCGGCGTTGCGGTGGTGCTGGGAATCGCCGCCTGAAGGCCGGACCACCAATCCCGACGCCTCCACGGCCCTTTGCGCGGGCTCCGACATCGCGGCCAACAGCAGCGCGGCGGCGGCCACGAAGAACAACTTATAGAACGTCACGAACGTCATCGACGCAAGGGCGAAGGTCAGCAGCATGGCGCGGCGGTTGTAGGTGCCGTCGAGGCGGTCCAGTCGCGAGGCCTGCCGGTAGACGCTCGCCGCCAGTGCGAGCCCGGCCATCACGCCGACCAGCCCCAGGCTCAGGCCCCACTCGACGAACGTATTGTGCGAATCGAGCGCGACCAGCGTCAAGCCGTCGGAGAGCGTATAATGGGCGTGCTGGCCGAGCCTGTCGGGCGCCACCCCGATGCCCGTGCCGATGGCCATATAGCGCGGCTTCGAGCGCCAAGTGCTGTAGGCGTCTTGCCAGATCGTCAGCCGGCCGGAGGCGGTGAGCACTTCGCCGGGCGACTCGAATCGCTCTTGCAGCGATTGCCACGGCTGGAAGCCGGCCGCAATGGCCCCGAACCAGAGCAGCGCCACGCCCATCGCCCCGGCGACCATCATCTCTTGCACCTTGCTGGTGGTCTGGTTCCGCACGCTGAACAACAGCAGCGAGATGCCGCCGAACCAGGCAACAAACGCCCCGCGCGACGCCGTCAGCAAACACCCGATCGATAGAAACACGCACCACAGCGGGCTGAAGTCGCTCCGTCGTCGGTTGGGACGACCCGCCTGGAGGTCCCATTGCGCGTTCTTCAGGTGCAGCATCAAGGCCAACACGGCGGCCAGCGCCAACTGGCCGCCGATGATGTTCGGGTTGGCCGTCCGCGTTCCGCCCTCCTCGGCCATCAGGAAACCCAATCGCTGTAGCGAGCCGCCCAAGCCGCGGTTGCCGATCCAGAACTCGAACCAGATCACAAACGCCAGTGCGCCCGCGGTGGCCAGCACATAGGTCCGCACGCACGACCACCAGCAGCGCTGCTCGACGATCAACGCCGCCAGCGGCACGGCGAGCGTCAGGTAGGTGATGCAGACCAGCCCTCGATTATTGTTCGGCAGGCCCGCGTAAAGCAATCCCAGCCAGGCCAGCGTCAAACAACCAACCACCGGCCACGCCCGGGCAAACGACCGGTTCATCAGCCAGCTTGCCGCGCCGACGACCGCCGCCGGCAGGCACGCGACGATCGCGATCAGTCGCGGCGAGTCGGTATGGAGCATCTCGCCCAACTTCAAGAGCGTGAAGTTGATGCCGATCACGGCGAAGGCGATTTGCAGGAATAATCGGGCCATGGTTGTTGACCGTCTGGGAATCGTTGGTAGTCCCGCCTTCAGGCGGCATCGCTACAAGCTATTTGGCACTGCCGGCTAGGAGTTGTACGAACGAAAGCTTCCAGCGTCACTGCCGCGCAGGCGGGAACCCAGAGCCGCGCGGCGCGCCTTGGCTGCGCTGTTTGGGCAACCTTTGGACCCGAAGCAATCGCGAAAACGCGAAAGAGCGAAAGCGCGAAAGGAAGGGATGGGTAGTATCCAAAGAATCGACGCAGAGAAAAGGCGGTCAACCCAATCTTCGAATCTTTTCGCGTTTTCGCCCTTTCGCGTTTTCGCGATCCTGTCAGGATTGGACTCCTACACAAGCATGCCCGCCGAGCGTCCGCCGCGAGACTCTGGGCTGGGGAGTACAACCGCTTCGCGATTGGCTGCCGCACACTCGCCGAAACAGTGCGTATTTTCATCATTCCAGGTGCCGCGCAAGCGGTATGACAGACTGCGCGGCAGTGACGGAAGGGGTGCATTTTCATGATTCCAGGTGCCGCGCAAGCGGCATGACAGACTTCGCGGGAATGACGGTATTGTGCTTGTCAAAACTCATGCGGCCGAACGATGGCCCGTTTGTCCCTGCCAAATCCGGCATAACGCGGCGCCGGACCGTTCGATATTGAATTCGGACTGGGTGAACCGCTCGACGGCGGCGTGGCGGTCCTCGAAGGTCGGCCGACGGCGGCTGCGTTCGACCGCCCGTTCGGCCCACTGTTGGTCGGGTGCCTCCAGCGGCAGCAGGTCGATGCCCGGCAGCCGCTGGGCAATCTCGTCGATACTCGGCAGCGCGCTGGCGACCACCGGTGTTCCGACGGCGGCCGCTTCGATGACCGCGTCGCCGAGCCCTTCCCAAAGCGACGGGAAGAGCATCACGTCGGCCGCGCGCAATAGCCGCGCGACGTCCGGCCGTTGGCCCGCGAAGATCACCCGCTCGGCCAGCCCGAGCGCGTCGATCCGCTCCCGGACCGCCTGCCAAAGTGCGAAGTCGGGACCGTCCGGCGCGGGCGTGCGCCCGACCAGCAGCAGCCGGGCGTCGGGTTGACGGGATAGCACCGCGGCGAAGATGTCCATCAGCCGCGGGTGGTTCTTCGCCGCGACCATCCGGCCGACGTGGACGAACAGGGGAGCATTGTGCGGCACGCCGAACTCGTGACGCACCGACGCCTTGGCATCGTGCGAATTCTCATCCAAGAGGAACGTCTCGGGCGAAAGGCCGTCGTAGACCACCCGGCAGCGCGGATCGGCCTGCCAGTCGGGTTTCCAAGCCGCGCTGAGCGTCCAGCGGCTGACACCGAGGATGTCGGTCGCGTAGCGGTCGACCCAGCCGCGCAGCACCCGATCGGGCGCGAAATGCGGGACCAGCCCGGAAAGCGACCGCCGTACCGCGCGCCGCAGCGGCGTGGTGACCGGCACCTGCGAGCAACTATGGAAATGGGCCACGCGAACGCCCACGCCGGCCTCCGCGGCCAGCCGCAGCAGATAGCCGGAGTAGTAGTGGACGTGCGAATGGACCGCGTCGTAGCGGCCTTCGCTTAACAGCCGACCGAAGCGGCTTGCGAAGCCGACCGGCCCTTGCCGTAGAAGATGCACCTGGCCGCCGAGTTGGCGGATCGGTTCGTCCAGTTCGCCCGGCCGGCCGCTAACGGCGCAGCAATCGAGCCGGTACTGCGTCGGGTCGACGTGCCGCAGCAGTTCGAGCGTGCGCATTTCGGCCCCGCCGCGGTCCATCCGGCCGTGGATATGCAGCACGCGAATCGGATCGGTTCGGGTCATGGTATCTGGCGTGTTATGGCAAATGGTCGGAACTTCCGTAGTTCTAAGTTGGTCAGTAAATCGTTTAACGGAAGCCGAAGGCGCGGCAGTCTTGAGGGATAAACCGTTCCGCAAAACAGCGCCTTCGGCTTCCGTTAAACGAAACTTGGAACTACAGCAATTGGTGGTAGCGGGACGGGTTCTGGAAAGATCGCGATTCGTTCGGAAACACGCACTCCCCAGCCGTGCCGGCCCTTTTCCACACATCGCGGTATTGCTCAAGACACCGTTGCAGCGTGAACGGGCTTTCGCGAAACTCCTCTTGCCGTTCGGCACGTCGCTGGGACGCGGCTTTCTCGCGGCCAATGCGGATGAGCGCCTCGGCCCATTGCGTATCGTCGGCTTCCAGCGGCAGTCGGGCGACCCGCGGCAAATGCTCGGCAAGCTCCCGCACACCCGGCAAGTCGCTAGCCAACACGGGCGTGCCTGCCGCGTAGGCTTCCAACACGGCCGTGGGCAGCCCTTCCCAGAGCGACGGGAGGACCAGTGCGTCGGCCGCGGCCAGCAGCCTTGGCACGTCGTCCCGCTGACCCAAGAGGTGCATGCTTTGCTGCAACTTGAGCTTCACGATCCGTTGTCGGATGTCCTGCTCGATCTCATCGTCGCCATGCCCGACCAGCAGGAGCCGGGCGTCGGGTTGGCGTCGGTGGACTTCGGCAAAGACGGCCAGCAACCGGCGGTGGTTCTTCGCTTCACAGAAGCGGCCGACATGAAGGTAGACCGGGACGCCGCCGGGCACGCCCAATCGATCTCTCACCCCCGCGGCATCGCAGGGAGCCTGGAATTGCTCGACGTCGAGGCCGTTGTAGATCACGCGGCAGCGCGGGTCGGCCCGCCATTGCGGCGTCCAAACGGCTTCCATCGCGGCACGGCTGACGGCCAGGATGTCGGTGGCGTGGCGGTCGATCCAGCGGTGCATCCACGCGAGGTAGATGCGGCGCGGCGTGCCGTGGCCGTGCCCGTCATGCACGCTGCAGAACTGGGCGATGCGGCCTGGCACACCGCACTGGGCCGCCATACGCACGAGGTAGCCGCCATAGTGCAGCACGTGGGCATGGACGACGTCGTACTGTTTTTGCCGCAACAGAGCGCGGAATGCCCGGCCGAAGCCGAGACGGTTTCGTGGCACCAGATGCACGCATCCGCCCAGTCGCCGCACTTCGTCGTCCAGTTCACCCGGCTTGCCTG
>Ga0180434_10006034_pt1 | contig 14054 bp, 8 predicted proteins | sample SS_ome_7_FD_132453 | JGI IMG/M metagenome (GOLD analysis project Ga0180434, IMG submission 132453) | Hypersaline lake sediment archaeal communities from the Salton Sea, California, USA - SS_1_D_2 metaG | ecosystem: Environmental > Aquatic > Non-marine Saline and Alkaline > Hypersaline > Sediment... | reverse complement strand
TCAAGTTCCTCCGGCATCGAGTCGATCTCCATCCTCAGACGCGACGCCGCCTCGTCAACGAGGTCGATCGCCTTGTCCGGGAGGAAGCGGTCGGTGATGTAGCGGTGCGACAGCGTCGCAGCCGCGACGATGGCCGTGTCCTTGATCCGGACCCCGTGGTGCACCTCATACCGTTCCTTGAGGCCGCGGAGAATGGCGACCGTGTCCTCCACGTTCGGCTCGCCGATGAGGACCGGCTGGAACCGCCGCTCCAGAGCCGCGTCCTTTTCGATGTGCTTGCGGTACTCGTCGAGCGTCGTGGCGCCGACCGCGTGAAGTTCGCCCCTCGCGAGGGCCGGCTTGAGCATGTTCGAGGCGTCCATGGCGCCCTCGGCCGCCCCGGCCCCGACGAGCGTGTGCATCTCGTCGATGAAGAGGATGACCTGCCCCTCGGACTCCGAGATCTCGCGGAGGAGCGCTTTGAGTCGATCCTCGAACTCACCGCGATACTTGGCGCCCGCAACCAGCGCGCCCATGTCGAGCGCGTTGACCCGCTTGTCCTTGAGTCCTTCGGGAACGTCGCCGGCGACGATGCGCTGAGCGAGCCCCTCTGCGATGGCCGTCTTGCCGACGCCCGGCTCGCCGATGAGAACCGGGTTGTTCTTCGTGCGTCGCGAGAGGACCTGAATGACACGCCGGATCTCCTCGTCCCGGCCGATGACCGGATCGAGCTTTCCGGCACGCGCCAGATCGGTCAGATCGCGGCTGTACTTCGCGAGCGCCTGATACTTTTCCTCGGCGTTCGCGTCGGTCACCCGCTGGCTTCCACGGATGTCCTTGAGCACCTTGAAGATGTTCTCACGCGTCGCGCCGAACTCGCGAAGAACGGCCCCCGCCGATGCCTCCTTCTCCTCGGCGAGCGCAATGAGCAGGTGCTCGGTGCTCACGTACTCGTCCTTGAGCTGCTGCGCCTCGTTCCACGCGGCCCCGAGCACCGACTGGAATGTCGGCGCGGCATACGTCTGGACGCCGCCGCCCTGGACCTGTGGAATGCGGTCTATCTCCTCGTCCACCCGGTCCCGGAGTCCGGAGACATCCGCACCCAGCCGCTGGAGGATCGGAATCACGATCCCCTCGCGCTGCTCGAGGAGCGACAGGAGCAAATGCTCCGTCGTAACCTCCTGGTGGTTCCGGTCCATCGCAAGGTCCTGGGCGGCCTGGACGGCCTCCTGCGCCTTGAGGGTAAAACGGTCGAGTCTCATCAGTTGTCACACCTCCTGTACTTCTTCCCCGGCCGCCCGCGCGCGGCGCGCGGCCCGTTCGGCCCGAGGGCCACTCCGGCGAGGTCGTGGCTGGCGCGTACCGGCATGGACACGGCTCCGGGCCGCTGCGGCCTCACCAGATTTGATGCACGATGCGCGAATTCGATGCGTGTTTTCGCTCGCGGCGGGGCCCCGGTCGGGGCCAAAAAGCGACCGTGACAGGGCCTTTGCGCCAGTTCCGTGTTGACGCTCCCCCCGCCCTTGATTATCATTTCTAGAGAGGATTTGGGGTGGGCCCGCCCACCTGCGCGGATGAACGGCGGTGTAGCTCAGTCGGTTAGAGCAGCGGAATCATAATCCGCGTGTCCGGGGTTCGAATCCCTGCACCGCTACCAGATTCGGCCCTCCTGTCGCCAAACGCCGGGAGGGCCGTTTTCTTCATCCACCGCAACCCACAGCCCGCGAGACCGAGGGTACGCTCCGTGGTCGATGTCGTCAAGCGCGTCAGAGACACCATCAGCCGATACGGGATGATCTCCATCCGCGACGGCGTCCTCGCCGCGGTCTCCGGCGGCGCCGACTCCGTCTGCATGGCGCACATCCTCGCGGGACTTCAGGACGAACTCGGATTCGAACTCAGGATCGCGCACCTCGATCATTGCTTCCGCGGGGAGGAGTCACGGCGCGACGCGGAGTTCGTGCAGTCGTTCGCATCACAGCTCGGAGTGCCGTGCTTCTGCGACGAGGAGGATGTCCCGCGCTACCTGCTCTCCCACCGCATGTCGAAGCAGGACGCAGCGAGGATGCTCCGCTACCGCTATCTCTACAAGACGATGAAGCTCGAGTACTGCCAGAAGATCGCGTTTGGTCACAACGCCGACGACCAGGCTGAGACGGTCCTCATGCGCTTCATCCGTGGCGCGGGCCCGGACGGTCTCAAGGGCATCCCGCCGAAGCGCGACGGCTTCATCATCCGCCCGCTCCTCGGCATCTGGCGCGAGGAGATCGAGGACTACATCGACGCGCATCGGCTGGAGTTCCGGACCGACCGGAGCAACGAGGAGACCGACTACACTCGCAACCGGGTCCGTCACGAGCTCATCCCGGCGCTGGAGAGCTACAACCCCGGGATGACGCGCACCCTGGTCAATCTTGGCTCCATTATGACCGGTGTATCCGGCCATCTCGATCGCCTTGTGGACGAGGCGCTCCCGAGCGTCGTCATGCGGATGAACATCGGTCAGATGGCCCTTGATTCAGGCATTCTTCGTGGCTACGATGAAGCTCTACGGGGGAGTATCCTCCGCCGGGTCGTGGGTGACCTGCGACCCGACCTCGGACCCCTCCCGTTCCAGCATGTCGAAAATCTCCTCGGCCTGGTCGAACGCGATGAGGTCGGCTCCGCGGTCGATCTTCCGGGTGGAGCACAGGCCCGCCTCGACCACGGCTGTCTCGTCATTACGCAGGGGGACGGTCCGCCCGTCATCACTCCGCGGGAGGTGCCGGTTCCGGGCAGCGTCCGATTCTCCGCCGCCGGTCTCACGCTCACCTGCGAGGTCGCATCCGCGGATGAGCTTCCAGGGTCCCCCGGTGCCGCGCCGCCGGGCGTCGCCTACTTCGATCTCGACGCGCTCCATCAACCTCTCGTCGTTCGACCGAAGAAGCAGGGGGATCGATTCAAGCCGTTCGGCATGGAGGGCACGAAGACTCTGAAGGAGCTCTTCATCGACGAGAAGATCTCCTACAGCTTCCGCGACGAGGTGCCAGTACTCTGCGATGCGGAAGTGATTTTGTGGGTAGTGGGGCTCAGGCGCGCGGCCGTTGCGCCTGTTACACCGGAAACCAGGCGGGTGCTCATCGTGAGAGCCCAGACAACGGAGGCCGACTCTGCAGATCGGTAAAGTCCTGCTCACCGAAGAGCAGATCCAGGAGAGGGTCCGGGAACTCGGGACCAGCATCACGACCGATTATGGCGATGATCCGCCCATTCTCGTCAACATCCTCAAGGGCGGATTCATCTTCCTCGCGGACCTCGTCCGCGCCATCGACGCCCCGATCGAGATCGACTTCATGGAGGTCTCGAGCTACGGCGACGGAACCGAGTCCACGGGAATCGTGCGAATCCTCGAGGACCTCTCGATCAGCATCGAGGACCGGCACATCCTCATTATCGAGGACATCATCGACACGGGGCTCACCCTCCAGTACATCATTGAGAATCTCAAGACGCGTCACCCGAAGAGCGTCAAGATCTGCACCCTGCTCGACCGGCAGGGACGCCGGGAGGTCGAGATCCCGCTCGACTACGTCGGGTTCAAGGTACCCGACGTATTCGTGATCGGGTACGGCCTCGACCTGGCGCAGCGCTACAGGAACCTCCCCTACATCGGTGTTATCGAGGGTGAGGAGATCCCCTAGCCGGGGCGAGCGAGTCAACCGAACTTCCGGCCCGACCGGAGACTGGAACAGGTATGCCTGAGAACAACGAGAAGAAGAGAGACGAGCGGGAGCACCGCGACGAACGGAAGCGCCGCGACGGGCGGGAACGCCACGACGAGCGGGAGCACCGCGACGAACGGAAGCGCCGCGACGAACGGAAGCGCCGCGACGGGCGGGAACGCCACGACGGGCGCCGCCCCGACCAGAAGCAGCGCAAGGGCGAGGAGCTCCAGCGCGGTCTCGCGATGACGCAGCGTGCGGGTCGGAACCCGTTCATCGCGTGGATCATATTCCTGTTCATCGCGATCATGGCGTGGCAGCTCTACTCGCAGAACCGCCCGCAGACCGTCGAGATCAGCTACAGTCAGCTCATGCGCGAGGTTCGGGCGAGCAATGTCGCGGCGGTCGCGCTCGAGGGCAAGCTCGTCCACGGTCAGCTTTCGAGTCCGTCCGTCGCCGTTATCGACGGGGAGTCCATCGAGTACACCGAGTTCACGGCCTGGCTTCTGGTTGAGGACCCTGACTTCGTCTCGACCGTCGAGGATCTGAACCCCGATGCCGATCTCACGGGTCTGCCACCCGCGACGAACTGGGGCGGCATTCTGTTCTCGATCCTCCCGCTCGCGGTCATCGTCGTCTTCTGGGTGTTCATCATGCGGACGATGCGGGGCGGAGGTGGTGCGGGCCGCGCATTCAGCTTCGGGAAATCGACCGCGCGACTGCTGACGGAGGACCGTCCGAACGTCACGTTCGACGACGTCGCCGGCCTCCCGGAGGCGAAGGTCGAACTCCAGGAGATCGTGGAGTTTCTGCAGGCTCCGAAAAAGTTCACGCGCCTCGGCGGCAAGATCCCCAAGGGCGCGCTTCTTATCGGTCCCCCGGGTACGGGCAAGACACTGCTCGCCAGGGCTGTCGCGGGCGAGGCCGAGGTCCCGTTCCTCTCCATCAGCGGCTCCGACTTCGTCGAGATGTTCGTCGGCGTCGGCGCCTCCCGCGTGCGTGACCTCTTCGAGCAGGGCAAGACGAACGCCCCGTGTATCATCTTCATCGACGAGCTCGACGCGGTCGGACGGATGCGCGGCGCCGGCCTTGGCGGCGGACACGACGAGCGTGAGCAGACGCTGAATCAGCTTCTCGTCGAAATGGATGGATTCGAGTCGAACGAGGGCGTCATCCTCCTCGCCGCGACCAATCGCCCTGATGTTCTCGACACGGCGCTCCTGCGGCCCGGTCGCTTCGACCGTCAGATCATCGTCGACCTCCCCGACCTCAAGGGTCGGCAGGGCATCCTCGAGGTAAGCGCGAAGAAGGTCGTGCTTGCCGACGAGGTGGATTTCGAGACGCTCGCTCGCAGCACTCCCGGACTCTCAGGCGCTGATATCGCGAATCTCGTCAACGAGGCCGCGCTCCACGCCGCTCGGGTCAACAGGGACTCCGTCAAGATGGTCGACTTCGAGGAGGCCAAGGACAAGGTCATGCTCGGCATCGAGCGGAAGAGCAAGGTCCTCTCCAAGAAGGAGCTCCGGACCACGGCCTATCACGAGGCTGGACACACGCTCGTCGGTTGGTTCATTCCCGGCAGCACGTACCTCCACAAGGTGACCATCGTCCCGCGCGGTCACACGCTCGGGACGACGCATTACCTGCAGCCCGACGACTCCAACGTCCTGCCGAAGCAGCACTGGCTCGATGATCTCACAGGGCTTCTCGGTGGCCGCGCCGCCGAGGAGGTCGCCTTTGGTGAGGTAACGACGGGAGCGGCCGGCGACATCAGCTACGCGACGGCGATCGCCAGACGCATGGTCTGCCACTGGGGCATGAGCGAGAAGCTCGGACCGGTCTCCTTCGGTCACGCCAAGCGCCAGGTCTTCCTCGGACGCGAGATGGCGTACCCCGACGAGATCAGCGAGAAGACGGCCGAACTCATCGACTCGGAGATTCGCCGATTCGTCGACGAATCGCTCGACAGGGCGCGCTCGCTCGTTCGCGAACACGAGACCCAGCTCCATGCGCTGGCGACCGCCCTGCTGGAGCGTGAAACACTCACGAGTGACGATGTCGAGGAGATCCTCGGCAAGCGCCCGGTCAACCCGGACGAGGAGGAGGACGACGCAGGCATCGCCGGGCATCAGAGTCCCGGTACCGCCGACACCGCCGCTCCGATCGACCCGGCCACCGCCACGAAGCCCGACACTGAGACGGAGGGTTGATGAAGGAACCGCTCTCCCCGCGTATCGTGACCATCGAATCCCGCGAGGATGCCGCGCGCGAGATGCGGGCCATCGGCGTTTGCGAGGGCGGCGTCGACGCGATGCAGGACAAGGCGAGGACGGTCGCTCTGAAGATCACCGGAGCATCGGTTCCCGTGGCCCACATCCTCAAACAGCAGATGCTCTCGCTGGGCGGTGACGCCGCCGTCCACGCGCACGTTCTCACGCACGCGGTCGAGAGCTCGGACGTTCTGATCATGGGCACACCTCTTCAGCTCCGACGTCTCGTCGAGCGGCTCTCGTTCCAGCCGTTCGACCTCCCCGCGCTCGGAGAGCGTATCGCGAAGATCGTCGATGACACGACGAGACCGGCTCGCCCCGCTCTTCGCGGGAGATCGTTCTCGCTCGATCTCGCCGAGAGGGTCCACGTCATGGGCGTGGTCAATGTCACACCCGACTCGTTCTCCGACGGCGGCCTCTATCTGCAGCCGACCGAGGCTCTCCGCCATGCGCTCGCCCTCATCAAGGACGGCGCGGACATCATCGACGTCGGCGGACAGTCCTCAAGACCTGGTTCGGAGCCGGTGGACGAGGACGAGGAGCTCAAGCGCGTCCTGCCGGTCGTCGAGATGCTCGCCGAGGAGTGGTCGGGACCGATATCCATCGATACCGCCTCCTCACGCGTGGCGCGCGCGACGCTCGAGGCGGGTGCCGGGATCGTCAACGACATCACGGCATTCTCGAGCGACGCCGAGCTTCCCGGCGTCACAGCCGAGTACGGCGCCGCCGCCATACTCATGCACATGCGGGGAACACCCGCAACGATGCAGGAGAATCCGGTCTACGATGACGTGATGGGCGAGATCTGCGGGACTCTCGGCGAGGCGGTGGAGAACGCCAGGGCCGCCGGGCTTGGCGAGGACCAGATAGCCGTTGACCCGGGGATTGGATTCGGGAAGACTACGGAGCATAACCTGGCCATCCTCAAGCGACTGCCTGAACTGGCGGTGCTCGGGAAGCCGATCGTGATCGGAACGTCGCGCAAGGGCTTCATCGGCAGCGTTCTTGATCTTCCGGTCGAGGAGCGGCTCGAGGGTACCATCGCGACCGCGGCGTACGCCGTGGCACAGGGCGCCCGGATCGTGCGCGTTCACGACGTGAAGCCGGTTGTGCGGGCCGTGCGCATGGTCGAGGCCTGCATCACTCAGGGGGCATGACGAGATGTCCGGTTCCAGGATCTTCATCGACATCGTTGATATCGCCATCGTCGCGTTCGTCATCTATCAGCTGCTCCTGCTCCTCCGGGGCCGCCGGGCGATGCAGATGTTCGTGAGCCTGTTCGTCATCGTCGTCGTCGGATTCATCGCCCGCTGGCTTCAGTTCGACGCTCTCAACTGGCTCATGTCCGGCCTCAAAGGACTCTGGGCAATCATCTTCGTGATCCTCTTCCAGGACGAACTCCGGCGCATCCTCGCGCAGATGGGACAGAGCAGGCTGCTTCGTCCGTTCGTCCGTCTCGAGGTCCACGAATCGATCGACGCCATCGTCACGGCCGTCAAGGCGATGTCTCAGAAGCGCACGGGGGCGCTCATCGTCGTCGAGCGCCAGGCGCGACTGCTCAACTACTACCAGACCGGCGTGCTCCTCAATGCGCCGGTCGTCTCGAGTCTGATCGTATCGATCTTCACACCGCTGACGCCGCTCCACGACGGAGCCATCATCGTCAGCGGCGACGAGGTCATCGCGGCACGCTGCACGCTGCCGCTTTCGCAGAATCCATACTACGTCCACACTCTCGGCACCCGGCACCGTGCCGCGGTCGGCCTGACCGAGGAGACCGATGCCGTCGTGGTCATCGTCTCGGAAGAGACCGGCGACATCTCCCTCGCACTCGGGGGGCAGATCTCGCGAGGGATCACCCTCAGCCAGCTCCGGGAGCGGCTCTCACAGCTTCTGAGGAACCAACCCCCGGAGGGCGCGGCATCCTGACGGTGTACGAATGCGCGTGAGCCTCCGCAGCGTATGGACGGCACAAGGAGAGTCCCCGGCCGCGCGGGCCGGGCGAGCTTGAGCATCTGAACCAGAGGAGACACGATGTACCAGCACGGACGGACCAACACCATCATCGCCTGGGCGCTGGGAGCGTTCTCTTTCATCGTCTATATGATGACGACGGCGCCGGTCGTGGCCTTCTGGGACAACGGCGAGTTCATCGCCGTCGGGTACATCCTGGGCGTCGGCCACCCGCCGGGGTCTCCGGTCTACACGCTGATCAGTCGCCTCTTCGCGCTGCTCCCCTTCCCCAACGTGGCGCAGGCCGTCAACTTCACCTCCGTCGTCGCCGGCGCTGCCGCGATCTTCTTCTTCTCCCTTGCCATCTCGAAGATGGCGAAGCGCTGGGAGGGCGAGATCAGGTCTTTCAGCGACGGGCTCCCGACCTACGTCTCGGGAATCACGGCCTGTCTTTTCATCGCCTTCTCGTTCAGCTACTGGGAGAACGCGCTCGAGGCCGAGGTCTACGCCTGGAACGTTCTCGTCATGGCCGTCACGCTCTGGCTCGTGCTGAGATGGTCCGAGCTGGCCGGCCCGCCGCGACCACGGCGGCATCTCTATCTCGTGTTCTACTTCCTTGCGCTCGGGATCGGCATCCACATGGGGAGCCTCCTGTGGGCGCCCGGCTTCCTCGTCTTCATGATCCTCTTTGAGCGCAGCTACATGGGCTCGCTGCTCCTCGCGGTCCCGTTCGCAATGGGGTTCTTCCTGATGAGCAAGGGCATGGCGTGGTGGCACGCGCCGGCGACGCTCTGGGTCATGGGGTTCGCCCAGACAGCGTTCTTCGCGCTTCCGCGGCTCTGGCCCGAACACAAGAAGGTTGGAAGACGCGTGAAGGACAGGATACTCGGTCCCCCTGTCCCCTCCTGGGTCACCATCGGGACGGCGATCCTCAGCGTCCTCGCCGTCGCCGAAGCCGGCACGGGGCACGGTAGCGCGGGGGCCGGCTGGGCGCTCTTCGCCGTCGCGCTCTCGGCTGGCGGCCTCTGGGGATTCATCACGCTCATCCGCCGCGGGACGATCCAGGAGCCACAGACTCCGGCGCGTGCGCTTCTCGCCGCGCTGTTGCTTTCGTTCCTCGCGCTGACGGTCCACGCATATCTGTTGATCCGCGCACGACTCGAGCCGGCGATCAACCAGTCCGAACCGAAGACGGTCAAGGCGGTCCTTGAGGTCATGCGCCGCGCGCAGTACGAACCGATGCGGCTGTTCCCGAGACGCACGCCGTTCCCGAACCAGTTCCGTATCGTCGGCGGATACCACGCGCAGCAGTTCACCTCGTCGAAGAACCTCATCGCGGTCCTCGCGCCGTTCGCGCTGGCGGTCTGGGGACTCATTGCTCACGCGAAGCGCGACCGCCGTACGTTTGCGATGATGTTCATCGGATGGCTTATGGCGTCGTTCGGGCTTCTGCTCTACCTCAACGTCTCCGATCACGAGGTTCGCAGCCGTGAGTACTTCTGGGTTCCGTCGTACGTGGGTCTCGCGATCTGGATGGGCATCGGCTCCGGAGCCATCGTCCAGTGGGCGAAGGACGTCGGCAAGGTCTGGAGAAACGTGCTCGCGGTCGCCGTCGTCATCTTCGCGCTCCTGCCGCTGGTGAGCAACTACCAGATCAGCGATCGGAGCAACAACTACATCGCGCACAACTACGGCATGAACATCCTGCAGTATCTCGACGAGGACGCGATCCTCATCACCAACGGCGACAACGACACGTTCCCGTTGTGGTATCTGCAGCAGGTGGAGGGCGTGCGGCTGGATGTCGATATCGTCAACCTGTCGCTCAGCCAGATCAACTGGCACCTCAAGCAGATCAAGCAGGAGGGCGTCCCGCTCTCGTTCACGTTCGAGCAGATCGAGCAGATGCGCCCCTACTGGACGCGCGACCCGGAGACGAACGAGCTCACGCTCGTTACGCTCAAGGACATCGCGATCCACGATATCATCCGGACGAACAACTTCGAGCGACCCGTCTATTTCGCTGTGACCGTGGACGACTTCATGGGGTACTACGACAACCTCATGCTCGAGGGCATGGTCTTCAGACTCACGCAGGAGACCGGACGTCACATGGTCGATGTTGAGAGGACGTACGAGAACGTCTTCGAGAACTACGACTACACGAGCATCGTGGATGTCGAGGATAACTGGCGGGTGATGCACGAGGTCTACAAGACGGGACCGACCGCACGCCTCATCACAAACTACGCCGCCGGGTTCTCCAGACTCGGATTCGTCGCGATGCAGGACCCGGAGCAGACGGACGAGGCCATCCGTCTCTACACGATAGCGCTCAAGTTCGCGCCGAACTACGGGCCGGCCCTCAACGGTCTTGTCGCGATCTACGCGGCGCGTCTTCTCCAGCCTCATCTCGCGCTGCCGTTCGCCGAACGATTCGTCGAGAGTCAGCCGGAACTCATCGAAGCGTGGGTGCGTTACGGCGGCGTACATCTGATGATCGCCGAGGGCCTCGCAAGGCAGAACCAGAACGAGGAGGCCAGGCCGCACTTCGAGGAGGCGGTTGAGGCGTACGAGCACGTCCTCGCTCGTGAGCCTGAACGCTACGATGTCTACGCGGCGCTCATGACCGCGTATCAGCAGCTCGGCATGGCGGACCGTGTGAACAACCTCATGGAGATGTGGCAGATGTACGGGCCGGAAGACGGCGGGCAGGCAGGCGGAGCCGCGCCTCAGCAGTAGTCACCGACGGGCAAACGTCCCGATACGCAGCACAGGAAGATAGGTGTTGATAGAGCAACAGGCCCGACCGCACCGGTCGGGCCTGTTTCGTTTCGCTCGTATGGACCGGACTCGCGTGCACCGCGCTCGCGTGCACAGGGATCCCTCGCCCTGACCCCACGGCACTGCCGGGTCGTCCGTCGCAGGGCATGCCGCAGCCCTCAGAGGCTCTTGAGCGTCACCGTGGCATAGCCCGCATCGGGATCAAGCCAGGCTCTCGTCACGCGGACGACATCGTCGTTCGTGAGCGAGCGCACGAGCGAGGGCATCTCCTCCATCCGTTCGAACCCGACGCCGAGAAGCTCGGACATCGCATAGGATGCCGCCCTCGTGGATTCCCGCTGCATCGCGATCTCCATCGTGCCGGCGGCGTGACTTCTCGCGCGCGCGAGGTCATCCGCACCGAACCCGCCGGACCGCACGCTCCGCAGAACTGAGAGCAGTCCTTCGACGGCGGCCGCCTCATCACCCGGCCGTGCGGTCACCGACAACAGGGTGGCCCCGCCTGCGGCGAGCAGAAGCGGTGACGCGGACACGCTGTACGCATGTGGCGGGTTCTCGCGGAGCGCCACCCAGAGCGGGCCTCCCATCATGGAGAGGGCACGGGTCACGAAGCGAAGCGTGACGGCGTCATCGGACGAAGCCGCCGGCCCGGCCAGCGCGAGCACTACCTGTGACTGTCCTGGCGTGTCGTGATGCAGCTCCACAGGTTCGCGGACCACCGGTCCGGGAACCCCAACGCGCGGCGTGCCCGTCTCACCGCTCCGGTTCGCGGAGGGCATCCGCGATGCGATCCGCAGGACGCTCTCCCGCAGGTCGCGCACGTCGACTCTGCCGCTGGCGCAGACGACAAGCCCCGCCGTGCTCAGCCCGCTCAGATAGCGGCTCCGCACGGATGCGGCAGAGAGCCCGGCGACGCTCTCGCGCGTCCCCCTCAGTGCCCGGCCATACGGATGCTCGGGGAAGATCAGCGGCAGCATGTTGAGAACAGCGCGTCTGAACGGATGGTCCTCGGTCTCCCCTATCTCGCTCTCGACCTCCGCTCTGGCCATCTCGAACTGCTCGGGCGCGAATGCCGGCTCGAGCGCCACCTCGCCCAGCAGCGAGATCGCCTCGTTCTGGAGCCGTGAGAGGCACGTCGAGCCGAGACCGAACCCGTCGCGATCGACGAGCGTCGCGAGCGAGGTACCCATCGACTCAACGACGTCGGCGAGTTCGAATCCGGACCGGTGACGCGAACCGCGGATCGCGGTCCGCATCGCGAGATAGGTCGATCCGGATGATGCCTGATCCTCGTCACAGTGCCCGCCCCGGAAGCCGATCGCGATCGACGTCAGCGGCAGCGTGTCCGAGTGACTCGCGATGAGCGTCACTCCCGGCGCCGGACTTTCGCGGGTGCGCACCGGTGTCCGCCGCTCCGCGAGGATCGTCGGTCGAGAGAACCCCGAGGATGTCCATGTGGAACGATGCTCTCGGAGCCCGACATCGCCGTCCCCCTCCGCGACACCCGGATCGCTCGCCGGCTCGCCATCGCCTGACGAACCGCCGGCACCGATCATGTCGGAGCTACGGGATCGCTTCGACGCCTCCACGCGCTCGGCCATCAGTTCGGAGACATCACCCTCGGGCAGACCGCCCGCGGCGGGACCGTAGGCCACGATGGTCGCGTTCTCAGGCCTGAGGTAGGTTCGTGCCACACGCGAGACATCATCGGGTGTCACGACGGCAAGTCGGTCGATATACGTCTCTGCCAGACGGCAGTCTCCCAGAAGCGCGAAGTATCCGAGTCCGCTCGCGAGCATCTCCGGGGTTTCGTGCTCAAGGAGATAGGAGGCCTCGAGCCGGCGGATGTTCTTCGCCATCTCCTCATCGCCCGGAACCCTCTCCCCGAGCCGCGCCATCTCATCCAGCACGCCGGTGACGACCGGCCCCACACCCGGCGAGGTCGCGGCCGCACGGACGATGAACAGCCCCGCAGCCCGGTACGCGGCGATCCCAGATCCGATGCTGCCGACAAGACCCTGCTCGAGAGCCAGCCTGCGCCTGAGCCGCGAGCTTCTTCCCTGTCCCATAAGGCCCGAGAGAGCGTCCAGCGCGGGGATGTCCTCGTGAAGCGCGTCAGGGACGTGGAAGGCCATCGAGAGATACGGTTGAGCCACGGCGCCATGCACACTCAGCGCCCGCAGCGCGGTCTGGTCGGGTTCGGCGCCCCCCCAGCAGGCGGGACGTTCGCCATCCGGCACACCGCCGAAGAGCCTTCTCACCTCGGTGAAGACCTCCGCCGCTTCGACGTCGCCGACGACGACCAGAACCACGTTTCCGCCCCGATAGTGCGCATCGTAGTGGCGGATCAGCGTCTCCGCTGTCAACGCGCCGAGCGATGACTCCGTTCCGACGACGGGTCGACGGAGTGGATGCTCGATGAACGCCGTCGCCATCAGCTTGCGCCAGACGAGTGTCTCCGGATTGGCCTCACCCGATCGCAGCTCCTCCAGGATGACCGCGCGCTCCATCTCCACCTCATCAACCGCGAACCGCGGCGAGCGGATGACGGACGCCTGCGCCTCGAGGACCTGATGCCACGTAGTGGACGGCACGACCTGGTAGTAGGTCGTATGATCGGCTCCCGTCACGGCATTGACATACCCACCCGCGCCGTAGACCTCCTGTGCCAGGTCGGTCCCCGACGCCCCGTCGGGCTTGAAGAGCATGTGCTCGATGAAGTGGGCCAGACCCTCGCCGCCGCTGGGATCATCGACGGCCCCTGTACCGACCCAGAGATTGAGCGCGACCACGGGAGCGGTGCACATCTCCCGAACGACAACACGGACACCATTGTCGAGGATCTCCGTCTGAACGTCGGCTGGACGACTTCCGGCGGGGTTGCTGTTGGTCACGGGGTCAGATCCTCTTCAGAGTCCGCATGCCGAATGAGGCCTCGACGAGCGCAGGCTGAATGCTGCCGAGATCAAGGAGCCGATCGTGGAACGACTTGAGATCGAACGCATCTCCCGCGTCGGCCTCGAACCGACGCCTGATGTTCATGATCGCCCGCTTGCCGATCATGTAGCTCGACGGCTGGGTCGGATTCATCGCGTACCGCTTCACCTCTGCGGTCGCATTGACCGGCTCAAGTTTGACCTCGCGTACCATGAACTCGATGCCCTCCTCGAGGGTCATCGTCCCCCGCTGGATGGATGTGTCGACGACGATCCGGGCGCTCCGCCAGAGCGTCTCCTTCAGCTGCCCCAGCCGCGTCATCGGGTCCGGGAAGAAGCCGGCGTCCTTCATCATCTCCTCGCAGTAAAGGGCCCACCCCTCGACGTAGACCGTGTTCCAGGTCAGCCGCCGGGCGAGCCGCGGGTTCGCG
>Ga0180434_10006033_pt1 | contig 14054 bp, 12 predicted proteins | sample SS_ome_7_FD_132453 | JGI IMG/M metagenome (GOLD analysis project Ga0180434, IMG submission 132453) | Hypersaline lake sediment archaeal communities from the Salton Sea, California, USA - SS_1_D_2 metaG | ecosystem: Environmental > Aquatic > Non-marine Saline and Alkaline > Hypersaline >... | reverse complement strand
CGCATTTTTTCGCGTCGGGTTTGCAGCATTTGGCGAATCCCTTGATTTCACCGCAGCCCGCGCAGACCTCGAGGTCTTTTTGACCGGCCGCCTTAAAGTCCAGACAACAACCGATCGAGCCCTTGTTCATGTCGCATTTCCCGCATTTTTTCGCGTCGGGTTTGCAGCACTGGCCGGCGCCTTTGATTTCGCCGCACTTGTCGCAGAGGGTCAGGTGCAGTTCGGGCTGCTGACCCTTGGCCTTCAGGGCGACCAGAGCTTTTCGAGGATTGGCTTTGATCTTTTTAAGGCAAGGCTCGCAGCAGGCGTAAAAACGATATCCAGCCGTATCGACAAAGACATCCTTTTCGATCGGTTCGCCCATGATCGGGCATACGGTCTGAGCTTTGAGTACCTCGCCTTTGCACGGCTTGTCGGCGGCGCATTGTTTGTGTTGCGCCCAGGCCTGCGTCGCTGCTAAACCCGCCAAAGTGATCACTGTCGCGGCTGCCCATCGGTTTTTCATATCGCACCTCCAAAGATGAATGACTCGGCTTATCCATTGGGTTGAGCGGGTATTCACCTCTGCATCTCGCACGAATATCACGCGTTTTAGGGCTTTGCCTCGGCGTCGTCGAAAAGCCAAGTGCTGAGATACCGCTCACCCGTGTCGGGGAGTAGAACCACGATCAGCTTGCCCTTATTCCCGGATCTTGCCGCAATCTGCCGGGCAGCCCACAAAGCGGCGCCGGAGGAGATGCCGGCCAAAATTCCTTCCTCGCGCGCCAGACGCCGCGCCGTCATGACGGCGTCCTCGTGCGTGACCTGCACAATTTCGTCCACGAGGCCGGCTCGGTAGACCTCCGGAACGAATCCGGCGCCGATACCCTGGATCTTGTGCGGGCCGGGTTCGCCGCCCGACAGCACCGGCGAATCGACCGGTTCGACGGCGACGGCCTGGAACGAGGGCTTGCGTTGCTTGATCACCTCGGAAACGCCGGTGACGGTTCCGCCGGTGCCCACGCCGGCGACCAGGATATCGACGGCTCCGTCGGTGTCGCGCCAGATCTCCTCGGCGGTGGTCTCGCGGTGAATCGCGGTATTGGCCGGGTTGGTGAATTGTTGCAGCAGCAGACAGCGCGCGTCGGAATCCGCCAGTTGTTCGGCTCGGCGCACCGCGCCGTGCATTCCTTCGCCCCCGGGCGTGAGAATCAACTCGGCGCCCAACATGCGAAGCAACTTTCGGCGTTCGACGCTCATGGTTTTCGGCATGGTGAGGACCAATCGATAACCGCGCGCCGCGCACACGAACGCCAAGCCGATGCCGGTGTTCCCGCTGGTGGGTTCGACGATGACGGTGTCGTCCTTGATCAGGCCCGCGCGCTCGGCGGCGTTGATCATGCCCAGTCCCAGACGGTCCTTGACGCTGGCGCAGGGATTGAACGATTCCAGTTTCGCGACGAGCTCGGCCCCGAGACCGACGCCGAATTTGTTGAGCCGAACGAGCGGGGTTCGCCCGACCAAGTCAGTAATGCTATCCGCAATTCGTTTCATTTTTTACCAGCCTTTCTTCGTCGGGCGCGGGCGGGCGTCGGGATTCGGGCGTTTTTCGACGTTCCGCGGTTTCTACTTTCTTTCGCGCCCCCTTCATTTTCAAGTGCAACCAGATCCGCGAGCGTGAAGCGTTCGAGCACGTCGTTGATCGCGCCGGCCAGCGTCAGCCAGACATGCCGCGCGGGGCAATGATTCGTTCGATCGCAGAAGCGCTCGTCCGCCACGCAGTCCACCAGCGAGAGCGGGCCTTCCAACGCATGCAGAATCTCGCTGAGTTTAATCTCCGCGGGCGGACGAGCGAGAACGAAACCTCCGCCGGCGCCGCGCACGCCGCGCACCAGGCCGGCGGTTTTCAGCGTAGTCAGCAGCGCGTGCAGGTATTTGCGGGAAAGGGCTTGTCGCCGAGCTACGGCGCTCATACGCACGGGTTCGCAGTTGGGATTCATGGCCAGATCGAGCATCGCCCTGAGGCCGTAACGTCCGCGGGTGGAGATTCGCATTGCATAGTCCAGTAAGTCTACTATCATAATAGACTAATGCCCGCGGGCCGCCGGGTCAAGCAGGATCGAAATCTGCACCAGGCTTCAGGTCGATCAGCGCTCCGAGCGTCAGCGACGGGCCATACGCGCGGCGGCGCCCGGCGTTTGCGGCCCGGTTGCTGACGCTTGCGGCTTTGTTTTGCCGGCTTGGTTGCATGCGGCGCGTTTTTGAGATCATGTGATGGACGGCGGCATCTATCTCGACAATAACGCGACCACGCGGCCGCTGGAGAGCGTCGCGGCGGCCATGACGTCGCTGCTGCGCGACGAGTATGCGAATCCGTCGAGCGTTCATCGCTTCGGGCAGCAGGCGCGGCATAAAATCGAGTGCGCGCGCGAGCAGGTCGCCGGTCTGGTCAACGCCGACCCGCGCGAGATCGTTTTTACGAGCGGAGGGACCGAGAGCATCAACCTGGCGATCCGGGGCATTCTGGCGACGCGACCCGACGCCACGCACATAATCACGTCGGCCGTCGAGCATGACGCCGTTCGCAACCTGGCCATACGCATAGCACGGGAAGGGCGGCGGATCGACGAAATCGACGTTGATTCGGACGGTCGTTTGAATTTCGACGAGCTTGCCGGCGCGATTACCGGGCAAACAGCGCTGATCTCGATCATGCACGCCAACAACGAGACCGGCGTACTTTTTGATATCGAGCGCGTTTGCGACATTGCGGCTCGACACGGCGTTCTCGTGCATGTGGACGCAGTGCAATCGGCCGGCAAGACGCCGATCGACGTCAAAAAGATTCCGGCGCACCTGCTAAGCATTTCGTCGCACAAGCTGCACGGCCCCAAGGGCGTCGGGGCGTTGTACGTCCGCAAAGGCGTCCACCTGGCGCCGCTGCTGAGCGGCGGACGTCAAGAACGCGATTTACGACCGGGAACTGAGAATGCGCCGGCTATCGTCGGCTTCGGCGTGGCGGCGGAGGAAGCCGCCGGCTGGGCGACTAAGGGCGACGAGACGATCGGGCGTCTTCGGGACGAATTCGAGGCGCGCGTGACGGCGACGATTCCCGCCGCACGCGTTATCGCCCGCGGCGCAACGCGTTTATGCAATACAAGTTGCATCGGCTTCGAACGCCTGTCGGCCGAAGCGATTCTGATTTCACTGAGCGAGCGCGGCGTCTACGCCTCGGCCGGCGCCGCTTGCGGCAGCGGCGCCCTCGAATCCTCGCACGTGCTTGCGGCGATGGGCGTCGATTCCGCTCTCGCCCACGGCGCGGTGCGCTTCAGCATGTCGCGTTTTACGACAGTTTCGGAAATAGAACAGGCTGTTGAAGTGTTGTCACGGGTGATCCAGCGCGTATCCGAGAAAGTGAAATGATGAAGACGAGGTCCGCGATAGGCGCGGCGGTAATTATACTGACCGCGGCGGCGGCGGGTCGCTTCGGTCTGGCCGACCAACATGGTGAGCATATGCGCAAACCAATTCCCGAACCGGACGTCTTGAGTCAACTGCCTCCCGACGGCGGCCCGGATTACAACCGTTTGGCGCTCGAGCAAAGTCCGTATTTGCTTCAGCACGCGAGCAATCCCGTGGACTGGCGTCCATGGGGCGAAGAGGCTTTCCGGCAGGCGCGCGAGGAGGATAAGCCGATCTTTCTTTCGATCGGTTATTCGACCTGCCATTGGTGCCACGTGATGGAGCGCGAGTCGTTCGAGGACTCGGAAGTCGCCGATCTGCTCAACCGGCACTTTATCTGCGTGAAAGTAGATCGCGAGGAACGGCCCGATATCGACAATATTTACATGAGCGTCTGTCAGGCGTTAACCGGCGGCGGCGGTTGGCCGTTGACGATCGTGATGACGCCGGACAAACAGCCGTTTTTCGCCGGCACGTATTATCCGAAGGAAGGGCGGTTCGGTCGTCCGGGCATGCTCGAGCTTGTGCCGCGGCTGAGCCAGGCCTGGAATACTCAGCGCGATAAGATAGTGCAATCGGCCGAGCAGATTACGGCGAGCGTGCAGGCCGCCAGCACGTTCGCGCCGGGAGAAGCGCCGGGGCTCGATGCGCTGGAAACGGCCCAAAGTCAGTTGTCCGAGCGTTTTGACGCGCAGCGCGGCGGGTTCGGGGAAGCGCCCAAGTTCCCCACTCCGCACAATCTGTCGTTCCTGTTACGCTACTGGAAACGCAGCGGTGACGCGCGGGCGTTGGAGATGGTCGAAAAGACGCTGCAAGCCATGCGGGCCGGCGGCATTTACGATCACGTCGGTTTCGGCTTCCACCGCTATTCGACCGACGCGGAATGGCTGGTCCCGCATTTCGAGAAAATGCTCTACGATCAAGCGTTGTTGACGATCGCGTATGTCGAGGCCTGTCAGGCGACCGGCAAAGTCGAATACGCGCGGACCGCCCATGAGATTCTAACGTATGTGCTGCGGGATATGACGTCGCCCGAGGGAGCGTTCTATTCCGCAGAGGACGCGGACAGCGCGGGCGTGGAAGGCCAGTTTTACATCTGGACGCACGACGAGATCTTCGCCGCCTTGGATCGGGCCGAGGCCGAGCTTTTCACGAGGGCGTTGAACATTAAACCGGGGGGTAATTTCAGCAGTGCGCATTCTCCCGCCGGCACGAATATTCCACATCGAACGAAATCGGCAGCCGCTGTCGCGCTTGAACTGGATCTGGATGATAATGAGTTACGGGAGCGTCTCGAAGCGGCTCGGGCGAAGCTGTTCGAGGTTCGCGGGCGTCGGGTCCGTCCTTTCAAGGACGACAAGATCCTGACGGACTGGAACGGATTGATGATCGCGGCCCTGGCCAAGGCCGCGCGTGCTTTGAACGAGCCGCGCTACGCCGACGCCGCTCAGCGCGCCGCCGACTTTGTGTTGACGCGCATGCGCGACGAGCGGGGACGGTTATTTAAGCGTTACCGCCAGGGCGAGGCCGGTATGCCCGCGCACCTCGAGGATTACGCCTTCATGGTTTGGGGGCTGCTCGATCTTTACGAGGCGAACTTCGAGGTACGCAATCTGGCGGCGGCCTTGGAATTGAATCGCGGGATGCTGGTGCATTTCTGGGACGAGTCGCGGGGCGGATTCTATTTCACCGCCGATGACGGCGAGTCATTGCTGGTGCGTACGAAGGAAATATATGACGGGGCCGTCCCATCTGGCAACTCGGTCGCCATGCTGAATTTGCTGCGTCTTGCTCGGATCACGGCCGACGCGGAGCTGGAGAAAAAGGCGGTCGAAATCGCGCGAGCGTTTTCGCGGCAGGTTCAGCGAACACCGTCGATGCATACGCAAGTGCTGTGCGGCCTCGATTTCGGTCTTGGACCCGCTTATGAAGTGGTCGTGGCGGGGCGGTCCGGCGCCGCGGACACGCAGCGGATGTTGCTGGCTTTGCGCGGGCGTTTCATTCCGAACAAGGTGGTGCTGCTGCGGCCGGACGAGACGGATGAACCGCCGATTACGCGGATCGCCCGTTTCGTTGCGGGGCATCGAGGCGTCGACGGCAAGGCCGCGGCGTACATCTGCCTCAATTATACCTGCAAGGCGCCGACTACCGACGTCGAGGAGATGTTGGAACTGTTGTCGAATTGACCGGTCGCGGCCGGCAGTAAGGGCGGTCTTTGCGAGTAAATGCGGGATTAATTGTCGGCGCCGCGCGACAGGGCGTCGTGGTGCTTGTCGTCGGGGAGGAAATCTTTTTTGCCCGCGCTGCAGACCGGACAGGCGAAATCGTCGGGGAGATCGTCGAATGACGTTCCCGGCTTGACGCCGAAAACCGGAAAACCCTCTTCGGGATTATAAACCCATCCGCAATGGGCGCAGATGTATTTTTGCATTTAACCTCTCCTGGCGGAATCTTTTAATGGAACGCGATATTCACATCTTATTGTAGCGGCCGAGGCCCCTGTCGGCCGCGGGCGTGCGATAATTCCGGTCCGCTCACGGTTTTGTGATTCAAAAGCGCTCCACATGATAGCTTCCCGGCGTCTTGCGCGTATGCTCGGTAAAGCCCTCATTCTCGATGATTTCCTGCATGGAACTGATCATATCGGGGTGCCCGCAGAGGAAAACATGAGTGTTGTCGGGGGTGGGCGCCGTCGCCCAAGCCTTTTCAACGAGCTTCTTTTCCCAGATTTTTTGCACGAATCCGGTCTCGCCGGCCCACGGCGCCAGTTCCTCTTCGGGATTGCTTACCACCGGAATGTAAGTCAGCGCGGGGCTCATCCGCTCCATCATGACCAATTCCCCATGGTAACCTAAATCCCACGAGTGATAAGCGCCGTGGATGACGGCGTAATGCCGGTTGTTCCGGTGCGTCAGTTCCGAACGAATCATGCTCATGTACGGCGCCAATCCGGTTCCGGTCGCGACCAGGATCACGTTCTTGTCCGGCGGCGTCTGTTCGAGCGTGAAATAGCCGGAGCACTTGCCGGACATCCAGAGCCGGTCGCCCAGATTGAGGTTGAAAAGTCGCGGCGTCAGATTGCCGGAGCGAACCAGCGAGATATAAAACTCGGCATACTCAGTGGCGACGGACGAGGAGGCGACCGAATAGGCCCGCCTGATGAGCTTGCCGGGGTCGATCGGTTTATGATCGGGGTCCGCGAGCGCCAGGCGCGGGGCCGATCCGGGGAGCCCCAGGACGACGAACTGTCCGGGCGTAAAAACCGGCAGCACCCAACCTTCCGGCGCCACCCGCATGGTCATCAATCCGGGGGCGTGTTCGATTTTTTGGGTAACGATCGCATTGAGTTCCGGCTGTGCCATATCCTGGGTAACCTCCAGTTCCTGCCGCAGGGTTGTTGTTATCCACCGAGGCGGATCGGTATTCCGGTCCGGATCTTTTTAATCCTGGCGAGGGCGGTCCTTCAGCCCGGTTTTTCAAAAGTCACCCCCGACAAACGCTATAAACCCAAAAAAGCCCGGGTGTACCATTTATCCAAGGGCAAGCGACGGCGGCGCTTAAGATCCGCCGTCAGTCGCGGAGCGCCGTCGATATACCTGGTCCGGCTCCATCAGGCTTCTTTATGCTTGGCCGATACGTTTATCGACACTGTCCGATCGCCGGCCGGCTGATCATGTCGCGCGGCGATTATAGACCATGTAATATACCACCGGAATTACCACCAGAGTAAAAACCGTGGAAACGAACAAACCGAAAATCAGCGCCCATGCCAAACCGCTGAAGATCGGATCGAGCGTGATCGGCCAAGCGGCCAGCATGGCGGTGCCCGCGGTCAGGAAGATCGGGCGCAGACGCACCGCGCCGCTGGTGATCAAGGCGTCCTTGAGCGACTTCCCGGCTTTCGACGCGTGGTGGACGAACTCGATCAGCAGAATCGCATTTCGCACCGCGATTCCCGACAGCGCAATCATGCCGATCATCGCGGTGGCGGTGAAGAAGACGGGATCTTGCCACGCGCCCACCGGATCGCTCGTCAGCAAGTTGAGCAACCAGAACCCGGGCATGATTCCGATGATAGTCAGCGGGATCGAGATCATCAGGATCAGCGGCATCAGGTAGCTTTTGGTTTCGTATACCAGCAGCACGTAAATGCCGAGGCAAGCGGCGGCGAAAGCCAGGCCCAGATCGCGGAACACGTCCAACGTGATCTTCCATTCGCCTTCGCCGGCCCAATCAACGTGGAAACCCGCCGGGATGGACCAGGCCTGCCCGCCGCCGTTGTTCAAGTAACCGCGTTTGTGGAGCGGCCGAGAGACGGTCGGATCGAGCGCCGCGGCGCGGCCGCTCCAATCGGTCCGGTCGGCCTGAATGTCGAGGATAGCTTCGGCCGGCGCCCGCCCGGCCGCTTCAGCAAAGACATAAACAACACGTCGCAGGTTTTTATGGTAGATGGTCTTGTCTTGAATAGTGCGGTTCACTCGTCCGATTTCCGCCAGCGGAATCGGGCGTCCGTCGGCGTCGATCGCGTAGAGACGCTCGATGTTTTCGGGGCGCCGTTGGCCCCGGGGCAGTTGGATAAGGATCGGCAGCGGATTAGCTTCGTCCGGATCCTTGAGAATGGAAACGACGCCGCCTTCGACGGCGGTTTCCACCAGGGCGGCCGCTTGCCGCGCGGAGATGCCGGATAACGCCGCCTTTTCGGCGTCGAGCACGAAACGCAGCAAAGTCTGATCGGCTTCGACCGTGTCATCCACATCCACCACGGCGGGCTCGAGTTCGAGCCGCGCCCGGACCAGTTTGGCGGTTTCAATAATCTCATCGTACGTGTGATAAGGTTGCCCATAGACCTCGGCGGTGATCGTGGCGATGACCGGCGGGCCGGGCGGCATCTCCACCAGCTTGATGTTCGCGCCGCGTCGCCCGGCGATCTCGCGCAGGTCGTCGCGCAACCGCAACAGCAGGGTGTGGCTCTGTTGTTCTCGGTCGAGCTTGTGAACCAGGTTGACGCGAATGTCGGCGACGTTCGGGCCGCGCCGCAGGTAGTAATGACGGACCATGCCGTTGAAATCCATCGGGCTTGAGGCGCCCGCGTAGGAAGCGACGTCGACGACCTCGGGCACTCCGCGAAGGTACGCGGCCAATTCCGCCGCGGCGGATTCGGTCGTCTCCAGCGTAACGCCCTCCGGCATATCCACGACGATCTGAAACTCGTTTTTATTATCGAAAGGCAGCATTTTCAGCGGCACGCGGCGACTCGCGGCCAGCCATCCGCTGAAGCAGAAAAGCAACGTCATGGCTGCCAGCAATCCCCATCTGGCGCCGCGTTTGTCGAGGAACGGCGCCAGCACGCCGCGATAAAAACGATGGATTCGCGACTTATCGTCCGTCGCGTGTTCGGCGGTCTCGTCTTCGGCGTCAGCGCCGGCGCGCGGCTTGTATTCACGTTTCAAGACGTGGTAGGACATCCAGGGCGTAATCGTAAACGCGACCACGAGACTCGTCAGCATGGCGAGCGGCACGTTGAGCGCCATCGGCCGCATGTACGGCCCCATCATGCCGGTGATGAAGAACAGCGGGACGAAGCTGATGATTACGGCCAATGTCGCCAGGATAATGGGCGGGCGCACCTCGTTAATCGCCGTGAGCACGGCTTGAAGCGGTTTTTGTCGCCCCAAGCGAAAATGGCGATAAATGTTCTCCACGTCGACGATCGGATCGTCGACCACCAGGCCCAACGCCAGAATCAGAGCGAACAGCGTAACCCGGTTGATCGTATACCCGGCCAGGTAGTTGACCAGCAACGTGAGCGAAAAAGTGATCGGTACAGCGGTGGCGATGATGAATCCTTCGCGCCAGCCCAATGTTAACGCGATCAAGGCGATGACGATTATGATCGCCACGGCCAAGCCCTCGACTAATTCATTGACTTTCTGATTCGCGGTTTCACCGTAGTTGCGCGTGATACGAACGTAGACGCCGGCCGGCAAAAGCGTGTCCCGGAGATTTTCGAGGCGCTGCTCGAGGGCGCGAGCCACCGTGACGGCGTTGGCGCCCTTTTTCTTGGCTACCGCGACGTGTACAGCCGGATAATCACGCTGGGGATCGGCTAGTCCGGGCGGAACGGAGTCGTCCTCGGCGGCGGCGGGGCCAAACCCGATGCGAGTATAAGTTCGAGGATCTTCCGGCCCGTCGGTCACGGCGGCTACGTCGCATAGGTATACAGGGCGGCCGTCGAAAACCGCGACGACCAGTCGGCGAACGTCGTCCGCCTCCTTGAGCACTCCGCCAGCCTCGACGAGTAAGGTTTCGTTGTTCTCTTCGATTTGCCCGCACGGCGTCTCAACGTTCATTCCGCGCAGCGCCGCGGCCAATTGCTCGGGGCCGACGCGGCGGCTGGCCAGCAACTGCGCGTCAAATTCGACGCGTATTTGTCGCGGCCGGCCGCCCACGACGCGAGTTCGCCCGGTGTTTTCAACCGACTGTAGTTTGTTTTCGAGCTCTTCGGCCACACGTCGAAGCGCGAAGTCGTCGTAGCGATCGCTCCAAAGCGTCGCTGTTACGAGCGGCGTGTCGTCGATCTCGATCGGTTTGACCACCCACCCGGCGACTTGGGGCGGAATCGCATCCGTGTTGCTGTACAGTTTGTTGTAGATCTTGACCAGACTGTCTTCGCGATCTTCGCCGACGTAGAATCGGACGGTGACGACCGCTCCATGCGGGCGGCTCATCGAATAGACATATTCCACGCCGTCGATCTGGTAAAGCAGCTTCTCCAATCGCAACGCCACCTGCCGCTCCACCTCCTCCGCGGAGGCGCCGGGAGCGGAGATGTGGATGTCGGCGATCGGAACGATTATTTGCGGCTCTTCCTCGCGCGGCGTGACCAGCAACGCGACCGCGCCGGCGATCAGCGAGAGGATGACCAGCATCGCCGACAGATTGCCCTTGAGAAACGCCTCGACAATCCGGTTGGTCAACGGTTGAGAGGCGTTTTGTATGGGATCCATGATGCGCACAGCTCCCGCATGCCCGAACGTTAAAATTTATCCGGATCAGCCACGATTCGGTCCCCGGCGGACAGCCCGGAGGCGATCGTTACCTGCTCGTCGTCTTCGGCCGCGATCTGAACGAAGGTCCGCTCAACCCGGTCCTCGCCGATTACGCGATAGACATAAGGGATTTGCCCCGCGCGTCTGACCGCTGCCCGGGGGATTCGCAGTTCTTGTCGCTCGCCGAGCGGAATATATAGCCGGCCGAACATGCCGGGAATCACGCCCGGCGGACATGGTCCCGTGACCTTGACGTGGAAAGCTCGACTGAGCACGTCGGTCTCGGGCACGATTTCGCTGATTATACCCGAGCAGTGCAAATCCAAGGCCACGAGCGTCACTGGAAGCTGCTGCCCTTTTTTCAGCTTGGTGGCCAGCGATTCCCGTACGGTCGCGATCAGTTGCAACTGATCGTAAAGGCGCAGCAGGGTCTGACCGGGCTTCACCATGTCGCCGACGTCGACGACCTTGTCGATCACGACGCCGGTCAGCGGAGAGCGGATCGTGGCGTACTCCAGCACCGTCTCGGTCTCGTGGAGCACGCCTCGCGCCTGCTCGTGCAAGGCTTTCGCGGATTTAAGCTTGTTGGCGGCGCTGGCGACTTCATGTTCGCTGGCGGCGTTTTGGGTGTGCAACCGGGCGACGCGGTCGTGGTCGGTTTGGGCCTGGTCGCGGCTCGCCTGGGAGGCATCCACTCCGGCTCGGGCCTGGTTCAACCGGGCTTCAAGATCTTCGCGCGCCAGTTCGAGGAGAATTTCACCTTTATCCACGTGCTGACCGGCTTGGATGTGCACCGCCAGCACGCGCGCCATAATCTGTGCGCCCACATCGGTTTCATGCGCCGCTCGCACCGTGCCGACGGCTTCCTCCCGCAGCGGCACGGTCGTCAACCGCACCGTCGCCGTTGGAGCGCCGCCCAGGGGCCGCATACCGGCTTGCGCCGGGCCGGGTCTAATTTTTTCGCGAAATCCACCGGCCAACCAGAACAACAGCATCGTGATTCCGCAAATCGACGCCAGCAATATCGCGCCAGTGCGTACCCAACGTGTCATAGCACGAACTCCCGTGCAGCGCTTGCATCGTAGCCTCGCGGTCCGCGGGGGAGCGCCCGGTTACCAGTTCTCCGCCAACAGCTCGAAATGAGCTTGCGGATGCGCGCAGGCTGGACAGACTTTCAGCGCTTCCTCGCTTTCGTGAATGTAGCCGCAGTTGCGGCAGCGCCAGACGACCTTCTTCGTCTTCTTAAACACTCGGTCGGACTCTACGTTCGCCATCAGGTCAAGATAGCGTTTTTCGTGCTGTTTCTCGGCGATCGCTATGGCCTCGAAAACCTTCGCGATCTCCTCGAAACCTTCCTCGCGGGCGGTCACGGCGAACTCGGGATACATGCTGGCCCATTCGTGATGTTCTCCGGCGGCGGCGTCTTTGAGATTCGCCGCCGTGGCGCCGATCACGCCGGCCGGGAAAGCCGCCTGGATCTCGACCTCTCCGCCTTTGAGAAACTTGAAGAGCCGCTTGGCGTGTTCTTTTTCCTGGTCGGCGGTCTCTTCGAAAATCGACGCGATCTGAACGAAGCCTTCCTTTTTGGCCTTGCCGGCATAGTAAGTGTAGCGGTTGCGGGCCTGGGATTCCCCGGCGAACGCGGTCAACAGATTCTTCTCGGTTTGAGTTCCCTTTAGTGCAGCCATTGCGTGCTCCGTAAGCTGGTTAGAAAGCGGAGAATCCGCTTTCCGACCAATAGTCCTCTTTCAATTGCTCCTGCTGTCGCAGCAGCGTCTGGTAATGACCGGATTCCCAGTCGGCCAGTTCCATGAGGAACTGTTTTGCCGCTTGGTCGTCGGTCGCCTCGGCCTGGGCGCGGTAAAACTTCTGAGCGTCCAACTCCAGTTGGATTCCGATCGACAGGGCGCTCATCTCGAAATGGGCGTCCTTGAGTCGCGCCCGGATGCCTTCCGAGAAAATCGGCCAAGCCTCGGGCAAGCGCGCCCGTTCGCCCAGCCGCGCGGCGGCGTCCGGCATGCCCGTCTTTTGCACGGATTCATAGTGGCGCGTCAGGAATTGCATATGATCCAACTCTTCCGCGGCCAGTTGCGCGAAAACTTCTTTCGCCTTGGGATCCTGACTGGTTTGGGAGGCCATCGTGTAGAAACTGTGACCGTCCCGTTCGGCTTGAAGAGCCTTTAGCAGACCCTCGGCCAACTTCGCTTGTTCGTGTGTCATCGAGGCGCCCTCGCTGGACTGAGTTAGTTTTCCCGCAACACATACTCGTCGTACTCGATCTCGAAGCGCAGCTTGTGTTTGGCTTCTTCCTGCGCCAAACCTAGCAACACTTCTTTTATGGCGGGGTTGTCGCATTCGGCGGCCATCCCGGTATACAACTTGAATGCGGCTTTCTCGGCCTTCATGGCGATTATCAGGGCCTGCTGGTAATCCATGCCTTCGTGAATCCGTACGGATTCATCGTCAATCTGCTCGGCGAGACCCAGGTTGCTCACTTTATCCTCGGTTAACAACAACTGTTTGCCGCTCTTGATCTCCTCAAGCTTGGCTTTGTGGCCCCGCTCTTCATCGGCGAATTCAAGAAATACCTTCTTAACTGGCTGCTTGGACGCCTTCTCCGCTAATCTGGTATAAAACTCCACCGCCTGCTCTTCGCACAGAATTGCGAAATCGAGGACCTTATCCGTTTCATTTATCGTCATTGGTAACTCCTTGGTTCGAGCGTCGGATCTCGGATCGCGGCGGTGTTCGCGCGCCGGCCTGATGCGCTAGCCCCATTTGCCCTTGTTCATATGTCCTTGCATTTCGGTCATCGCTGTCTTCATGATTTCGTAGCTTTGTTCCAGCGCGCGTTCGAATACCTTAACGCAGCCGGGATCCAGCTTGTCCTCGATGCCGGCCTTGCAGGTCGCTTCCAGTTTGCGGGCCTGATCGACCAACCGGCAATGCAGGGCGTTGGTGTGTCTGGAACGCTCCACCAGATTTGCGGCGTCATCGTCCATCAACACGAATTTTTCAGCCGGCAGACCGCACTTGGGACAAAACGCTACAGCTTCTTCGCCGTCATGAATGTACCCGCACGGACATTTCCATTTTTTCAGCATGATAATCCTTTCGCAACGCCCTTTGTAGAAATCCGAGCGGCCGCCGGGTAAATCCCGGCATAGGCGTCAAGGGGCCGGCGTCGGCGCCGAACGATTGGGCGGTTCCGGCCAAGATATCCGGGCTTTACACCGCTTAAAAGCAACGACACGCCCGTAAAACAGGCGTATCGGAGCATTAGTTAACTTCGCCGCGTTTGCCGTCGCTCGCCGCCGCCGAGACGCTTCGGCATTCGGAGCAAACGCCGAGGAATTCCAGTCTATAGCCCAGAATTTCATAGCCGTCCGCGGTCTTGACCTGATCGACGATCAGATCTTGAGGGCCGCCGTGAAGATCATCAACGCGTTGGCACCGGATGCAGCGAACGTGGTGATGCGGCTTCGGGTTGCCGTCGAAACGGCTTTCTAGGCCGGAAATCTCAAGCTTTTGTATGACTCCGTTCTCGGCGAGCAATTCCAAATT
>Ga0180434_10006032_pt1 | contig 14054 bp, 18 predicted proteins | sample SS_ome_7_FD_132453 | JGI IMG/M metagenome (GOLD analysis project Ga0180434, IMG submission 132453) | Hypersaline lake sediment archaeal communities from the Salton Sea, California, USA - SS_1_D_2 metaG | ecosystem: Environmental > Aquatic > Non-marine Saline and Alkaline > Hypersaline >... | reverse complement strand
GCCGAAGTGAACCGGCACCGTCCGGGAACGAAGGCGAGACGGCGCGCCATGTCGCGTCGCGACCAGTTCATCGACGAAACAGTGAATTCTCTTCCGTGGGGAACCTTCGATGTCCTGGCTGTTGAAGATTTAAGAGGCATCAAAACCGGAAAAAACGGGAAGAGAGGCAGAGATTTCAGACGATCCGTCGCGCCATGGACGGCGCGCCGCGTCAAGGCGCGGGTTGCGCAGAGGTGCGAGGAGAACCGTGTTCTCCTCGTCACCGTCGCGCCCGCGTATACGTCGCGCACTTGTCCGCAATGTGGATGCTGCGATACTAGGAACCGGAATGGAGAATCGTTTAGATGCGTCGGCTGTGGCCACACAGCCGACGCCGACTTTGTCGGAGCACTGAACGTGAAACGACTTGGTTCAGGCGGGAGCCTAGAGTCCCCGCAGGTCAGAAAGGACGAATAGAGATTCTTTTATTCAAAGTCCAACTCTTCAGCCTCGCATCCCGGAAGTTCCGCTTCTAGGACGACAGTTCCGCCCTCGTCGGTGTAGACGTCATAGGATTTCGCCGGCGCCAGGGCACTGCTGAAAAGCGTCCCGAATGGGGCGACGGGGTCGAACAGGCTCAAGGTGCAGGGCAGTTTCGTGTTCATTTCTGTTTCCTCCATATTGGATGTCAGTGTCCATGCAAGCAGGGTCCGTGCCAAACCGAAATAGGGGAGATTCTGAGGCTGAACTAGGAATTCAATAGTCTTCGTCGGTGTGCCAATTTGTCGCACTTGGGGCGTTTTCTGGCAGGAATCCGGCAGTCATGGCCATTTCGCGAAGATCGGCAAGAAACTCCGACACCTTCTGGTGCCCGCTCCGCATATTGCGGACGCGCATGACATAAGACGGGTGATAAGTCGGGAGACATTCCGCCTTAAAGGAGTCGCGTTGAAGAAGGAACCAGGTACCGCGCCTGCTGGTAATGCCGTCAAGATTGAAAAGGGCCCAAAGCGGTTTTGCTCCAAGCATGAGAATATACTGCGGCTTCAGAAGATCGAGTTCGTTCCATAGCCACCGATTCATGCACGTATCAACCACAGATCTGTCGTCCGGATAGCGATTCTGCGGCGGCCTGCAGGGAATCGTGTTGGTGACTAGCGTATTGAGCTTGCTGTAGCCATACGGCCGCATAGCCCGGCGAAGCACTTGGCCGGCCTTGCCGACAAATGGGCGACGACGCTTGATCTCGTCTGCTCCAGGCGCCTCGCCGATGACAACCACCGTCGGGTCGACCGTGTTTCCTTCGCTGCCCACAACGCGCTTGTGGTGTTTCCAAAGCGGGCATTCGCGGCATGCCAGCTTGGCCTTGTTGAACTCGGAATAGCTTTCGTATGCAGCCATAATTCACCTCCATGAACAAGGAAATATACGACTCGCCCGGGAAGATGCAAGCAGGGAAGGGGGCGAAATCGGAGAATGTGGGATGGAAGCCGACGAGATCACTCTTTTTCCATATGAAATCGACATGTTCGTCAATATGCTTTCGGGAAAAATGGCGGAAACGCTAGGTCTCAATCACGACATGATGAATGTGCCTGCCATGTGGGCCAGGACAAAGGGCGCCGGCGTCAAAGTGGCCGTTCTCGACACGGGCCGCCCCCGTCATCCCGACATCAAAGTTGTCAAAAGCCGGTGTTTCGTTCCCGGCGCAGGACCCGACCTGAACGGCCATGCCACCCATTGTTCCGGCATCATCAGCGCCATCGCCCAAAACGGCATAGGCATCGCCGGCATCGCTCCCGAAGCTCAGCTTTACACCGGACAAGTACTGTCGAAGAAGGGCGGCGGCCGAACGAAGTGGATCGTCGAAGCCATTCGCTGGGCCGTCGACGAGATCGGTGTCGACGTGATTTCCATGAGCCTCGGAATGCCGGGCAACGCGAAAAGGCAGGCAGGTCTCGAAAAAGCCTGCAACTATGCCGTCAATCAGGGAGTCGCTCTTTTTGCGGCTACGGGCAACGAAGGCACAATTGTGGGCCAGCCGGCCTGTTTCGACTCCGTGATAGCTGTCGGAGCCATAGACTTCAGGCGGAAGCGCGCAGGATTTTCCAACCACGGACACGAAGTCGATTTCGTTGCAGGCGGCGTGGGCATTCTCAGCACCTATCTGAACAAGGGCTATGCCAGGCTCTCGGGAACCTCGATGGCATGTCCCGCCGTAGCCGGAATCGGAGCGCTTATCTTGGCCAAGCACAAAGCCGAAGGCAAAGAGATTTCGCCGCAAGGGCTAAAGAAAAGAATCAGGAAAATCGCCTTTGACCTAGGAGCAGTCGGACAAGACGATTTCTATGGCTACGGCATGCCGCTTTTCAAGCGGCCGTGAAGGAATGCGGGAAGGCTTCCGGGAAATAATCGGAAACAGTTTGGAGATGCCGACATGATTTTCGACACATTGGCTGCAATGGCCGACTGGCTGAACGACAGGAAGTTCGACGACGACGCGACTCCTCAGGAAGTCAAGGAGGTCATCGACGATCTCGAAAGATCCGCCAGTTCTCGAAACGCAATCGACCCGATCACGCGGGGAGGAGCGATGGAGTTCAGCGGAGACGAGGCTAAACACACTGCGCGAGTCTTTGCCTCCGCCATGCAGACGCGAACACCGCGGAGCGTCATCGAGGCGGCAATGGGCTCTTCGAGTTCGAGTTCGAGTTCGAGTTCGAGTTCGTCCAGTTCCTCTCAGAACCTGCTGCCTATCGGACTTAGGGTTTCCGTGACTGGGGCATCTGGCACCATAAACTGGATTGGACTGACTTGGAACCTTCCTGCCGATTCCGGCTTGAGCTATGACATCACCGAGGCCCCCGCAGGGGGAGGTTTTGGGGTATATCGCGGGCAATACACTTGTGGAACCTCGGTAAGCGCATCGTCCAGAATCAATATTTTTACGGCGGGACGCACTCTGTCGCCAAATATACAGCTCCGCCGAGACTGGTGGTCGTATTCTGGCGGATACTGTCAAGGTGCCCAGAACAAGCTCCTCATGTATTCACTGCTTGGACCTGGCCAGCATGTCCGCGACTTCAAGAAATGGTGGGGCAATAGTACGGGCTGGACCTTTACACATACCTATTACTCGGAGTTCAACAGGATTCTGACCGTTCCGCATCCAACATATAACAACTACCTTATAGACGACAGGTTTTTCGGAAGTTGGACAGACAGCTCTGGTCCCACCCCTATCACCTACAAGTGGGAAAAGTTGACTTAATCCCCGATTTTCTCGTCGAGCCATTCCAGCGCCCGCTTCCTGTCCTCAAGCTTGTCCTCGAGCTGAAGCTCCTCGGCCTCCCGCAGGATGACCCCGATTTCAGGACCGGGCTTGAAGCCCCGCTCGATCAGGTCCCTGCCCCGCAGAAGGGGAGGGGGAACGGCGGGCTCGACGAGGTACTCGGCCTTCGCGTCGACCAGGAACTCGAAGCTTTCGCCGTTGCCCGACGAGCGCATGCAGTCCAGCCGGTGCAGGGCGAGATGCAGCATGATCTCGGGATGGCCCAGGATCCTGCGGACCTTGCTCTTCTTCATCTTTGGTGCGTCGGCCAGCTTCATGTGCACGGCGACGGCGTCGCAGACTTTCTTCCAAGTGCCGCAACAGCCCTCTTTCGCGGGCCGTTCGGGTTCGGGAAGGTCGTCGAAGCAGGGGGGCGGAGTCTTGGCGGTCAGAACGGCACGGCTGAAAAGCGCGTGAATGCCGGTCTTCTCGCATCTGCAGAGCCATGCAAGAGAGTTTTTGGTGTCGCGGACAAGCCGCAGGACCTCCCAGGTTCCGTGTTTCTTGCCCGTGAGGTCATGAGTGTTGATGCATCCGCAACTTTTGCTCTTGCCCTGACGCATCTTTTCGCCCGGCACCTCGCGGATCGTGCCGCAGTCGCACTGGCATGCCCAGCGCGCGGCACGGACCTTGTTGGTGCCCATTGTTGTCCTCCCACGCCCGTCCAGGCTCTTGCGGGTACTTCGCCCGATGACGAGCCATCTTCCGAATCTCTTACCGAGGAGATTCTTGAAATTATGGGCGTGATCTGTCATTTTGTCACTCCTTTCGTTAGTCCTAGACTATGCCGTAACATAGCACGGGCTTGGCGGGTGTCAAGTCGGGGCGGGACATTTTCAGTCGCCCCCGTTGAGGAAGCGATATCTGATGTCGGCGTTCAGTCCCGAGGCGGGATTGTCATCCTTGAGGAGCTCGACGACCTCTTTCAGATAGGCAAGGTCGTCCTTCGTCATGTCGCCGGGCTCGATGACGGCGACGCATTCCTTGAGGGTTCGCAGGATGCCGCGATGTGCGCCGTGCTCGTTCTTCCCGACCAGGCGCAGGGACTCCGAAAGCGCGGAGCTGAGCCCGTGCATGTTGAGTTTCCGCCTGGCGGCCTCGTTGAAGGTCTTCTGCAGGACGTAGAGCTGCTTGGTGACGGGCTGGAGGAAGTCCATGCCCTTGCTGCCCCTTTCCCTCGACTTTTTCTTGCCTTCGCGGTCAATCGTGACTTCCGCCCATTCCTGGAGGTCGATGACGTCGTCCGCGCTCATCTGCAGCCTGGCCGACAGGCCGGAGCCCACGGCGGCGACCTCGGTCCTGATGCCCTGTTCGCGGAGCGAGAGCATGAGGGGGGAGAAGTCGCCGTCCGCGCTGACGAGCACGAAGCGGTCGGGCTTCCGCGCGGCGCAGACTTCCATGACCTTCACGGCCAGGGCCACGTCCACGTCCGCCTTGCCGTTTCGCCGCTCGGTCGCATAGACGACATAGCCGAGATACCGCATCAGGTTGTGCAGATTGCCCGTTTTGGTGTAGCCCCTCGGATCCTCGACGGGATTCGGGATGGGGGCGAAGCACAGGAGCCTGCATTCGTCGCCGGGCACGGAAAGCTGTTGCCGGAGCGTGGAGTAGTCCGCGCTGATGGCCTGTTCGCCGTGCAGCTCCTTGACCTGGCAGTAGAGATTCGCGAGGTCGACGGCGACGACGACGTTGCCGGGACTTCTCGTGCCTATCTGGGATTCGGCCTCGGCCGGCGAGTTCCCCGCTTCCGATTTTTCCATCCCCGTAGCCGGCTTTCCCGCCTTTTGGAAGGCGCTTCTGGCTCGCTTCGGCGCAGCAGCCCTTTTAGGAACTGGAGCAGTTTCACTTTTTGTCGCCTCTTTTTTTTCCGCGGCGCTTTTTCTTTTTGCGGCGCCCCTTCTTGCGGACTTTCTCTTTCTTGTCATCGACGGTGTCCTTGGATGTGTCTGTTTCAATTGCGCGGAGCCGCCGCTTGAGCGCCCTGTCCAGGCGCTTCGCCACCTTGTCGATATCGTCCCTGATCTCGCACTCCCATACGACGACGACCTTCCAGCCATTCCTCCTGAGCTCGGCGGTGTTTTTCTTGTCCCGCTTGTCGTTTGAGGCGAACTTTTCGTTCCAATAGGCCTTTCGGGTCTTGGGCGTCGATGTGTGCCTGCACCCGTGTTGGTGCCAGAAGCACCCGTGAACAAAGATCACGGTCTTGTAGCGGAAAAGCACGATGTCGGGTGTTCCCGGCAAGTCCCTGCGATGTAGTCGGAAGCGATAGCCCTTCTTGTACAGGGCGGATCGGACCGCCTTTTCGGGGTTCGTGTCCTTGGACTTGATAGCCGCCATTATGCGGCTTCGCTTCCTCTTGCTAACGGTATCCATATTCCGAACATACTGCGCGAATTCCTCGGTTCAAGCCAAGCTCAAAAAAAAAGGAGAGGAACGGGTCCTCTCCTGGCTTGCCTTCGGTCGGCGGTCGTCAGGTGGCTACGGGTATGAGCTTCACGTCGTTTTTCTTTGCCTTCTTCGGGGAAAGCCTGACCTTGAGAATTCCGCCGCGAAGCGATGCTTCGACCTTCTTCGGATCGAGTCTGTCGCCCAGGGAGAATTCCTTCTTGAATTCGTAGCTGCGCCGGGGATCCTCGTGCGAGGCGTCGATCCGCAGCACGTTCCCCTCCGTCTCCACCTTCACGTCGTCGGCCTCGCATCCCGGGAGCTCGGCTTCCAGGACGACGGAGCCGTCCTCGTCGGTGTAGGTGTCGTAGGATCTGGCCGGCGCCAGGGAGTTGCTGAAAAGCGTCCCGAACGGGGCGACGGGGTCGAAAATGCTGAGGGCGTAGGATCGTTTGTCCTTCATGTCGTTTCCTCCGTATTGGATGTTCGCATCCCTACAAGCAGGGTCCGTGCCAAACTGAAATATGGAGGATTTTGAGGCTAAACAGACATTCTAGTAGTCTTCGTCAGTGTGCCACTCTGTCGCACTAGGCGCGTCTTCTGGCAGAAAACCGGCAGTCATCGCCATCTCGCGGAGATCGGCCAGGAACTCCGAAACTTTCTGGTGTCCGCCTCTCGTGTTCCTGACGCGCATGACATAAGAGGGGTGGTAGGTCGGGAGGCATTCCGAACGGTAGCCGTCGCGTTGCAGGAGAAACCAGGTGCCGCGGTTCTTGGTTATGCCCTCGACGCGGAAAAGCGCCTGGAGGGGCTTGGCTCCGAGCAGGAGGACGTATTTGGGCTTCAGAAGGTCGAGTTCGTTCCAGAACCACCGGCCCATGCACTCGTCGACGACGGACATGTCGCTAGGATAGCAGTTCTGCGGCGGCCTGCAGGGGATGGTGTTGGTGACGAGCGTGTTGAGCTTGTTGTAGCCATACGGCCGCATCGCGCGGCGCAGCACCTGGCCCGTCTTCCCGACAAACGGGCGCCGTCTCCTGACCTCGTCCGCTCCCGGGGCCTCCCCAACAATGACCACCGTCGGGTCGACGGTGTTGCCCTCGCTGCCAACGACGCGCTTGTGATGATTCCAGAGCGGACATTCGCGGCATGCGAGCTTGGCTCGGCGGAACTCGTCGTAGTTGTCGTAGGGGGACATTTTCACACCTCCGCGAACAAGGAAATATACGGCTCGTCCGGGAAGATACAAGCAGGGAAGGGAGTGAAATCGGAGGAGATGACATGGAACCGAACGAAGTCACCCTTTTTCCGTATGAAGTGGACATGTTCGTCAACATTCTTTCGGCCAAGATGGCGGAAAAGCTGGGGCTCAACCACGAGATGATGAACGTGCCCGCCATGTGGGCGCAGACGAAAGGAAGGGGGATAAAGATTGCCGTGCTCGACACCGGCCGGCCGGAACATCCCGACATCAGGGTCTTGGGAAGCAAGTCCTTCGTGCCCAGGGAGGGAGTCGACAAGAACGGACACTCCACGCACTGCTCCGGGATCATCAACGCCATAGCCCAGAACGGAATCGGCATAGCCGGGATCGCCCCCGAATCCGAGCTCTATACCGGCCAGGTCCTGGCGGCGGCCGGCGGCGGCCGCACGAAATGGATCGTCGAGGGGATCAGGTGGGCTGTCGACGAGATCGGCGCGGATGTCATATCCATGAGCCTCGGAATGCCCGGCAAGGCGAAAAGGCAGAAGAACCTTGAAAAGGCCTGCAACTACGCCGTAAATCAGGGCGTCGCCGTCTTCGCCGCGACCGGGAACGAGGGCACCGTGGTCGGACAGCCGGCCTGCTTCGACTCCGTCATCGCCGTCGGGGCCATAGACTTCAGGAAAAGCGCGCGGGATTTTCGAACCACGGCCACGAGGTTGACTTCGTGGCCGGCGGCGTCGGCATCCTCAGCACCTACCTGAACAGAGGCTATGCCAGGCTCTCGGGAACCTCCATGGCATGTCCCGCGGTGGCGGGAATCGGAGCTCTCATCCTCGCCAAGCACAAGGCCGAAGGCGAAAAAGTCTCGCCCGAGGGGCTCAAAGCAAGGATTAGGAAGATCGCCTTCGACCTTGGAGCGGTCGGACAGGACGACTTCTACGGCTACGGCATGCCTCTTTTCAAGCGGCCGTGAAGGAACGTGGGAGAGCTTCCGGGAAATAACCGGAAACCATCTGGAGAAACCGACATGATTTTCGACACCTTAGCCGCCTACGCCGACTGGCTGAACGACCGGAAATTCGACGATGACGCGACCCCTCAGGAAGTCAAGGAGATCATCGACGATCTCGAAAGATCCACCGGTCCTCGAAACGCAACCGACCCGATCACGCAGGGCGGAACCATGAAGTTCAACGGGGAGAAGGGGAAGCACGAAGCCCGAGTCTTCGCCTCCGCCATGCAGACGCGGACGCCACGGAGCGCCATCGAGGCGGCGATGGGGTCGAGCTCGAGCTCGTCCAGTTCCTTGTCGTCCAGTTCCTTGTCGTCCAGTTCCTTGTCGTCCAGTTCCTTGTCGTCCAGTTCCTTGTCGTCCAGTTCCTTGTCGTCCTCCAGCGCCGTCCAGGGCCTGTTCGGCCATCCCGCCATCGCCGCCTTCGACGACTACCTCGAGCACGTATACCACCTGGAGGAAGACGCCGGATCCAATCGCCAGGATGCCCACGGCGCTCTTACTCTGGTCGAACAAAGCTACACCAGCAAGGACGTTGCCCGGGCGGCCGGGATCAACGGCTTTGGTGCAGATTTCGAGGAGGCAGACAGCACTTACCTCGATTCTCAGGCAACCATGCAACAAATCACCGGCAACGTCAGCCGGGCGCTGTCTCTATGGGTCAAGCCAGAATCTGTCGCTACCACCCAAGCCGTAGGTGGCTGGGGGGGAGGCAGCGCGTTTGCCCTCGCCGTCGTGTCCGGCGAAGTCCGATACCTCGCCGACTGGATGGGCACGATGTACGGCACCGGCTACAGTCTTGCTGCCGGAACCTGGTATCATCTCATCCTCACCCACGATGGCGCCACCACCAAATTCTACGGTAACGCCGCTGACGAAGAAACCCCCTCGTTCTCACCCAGATGGAACCGGAGCCAAACCCTGAATACCGATTCCAGTCCCCTCTTCGTCGGCGTCGATCCAGGCTGGTCCTACTTCTTCGACGGCATCGTCGACGAAGCTTGCATCTGGAAGGACACCGCACTCAACGCCGCCGCCATCGAAGCCCTCTACAACTCCGGCGCCGGCAGGTTTTACGCTGCATAACCAAACAGCGAGAAACACCATGACCATCCGGACAATCACAGATCTTCGGCAAGGCCTGCGGCCTCGATTTCCTTCTGTCGCTATGGCTGCGATCATCGCGGACATCCTCTGACGCTGGATGTCGACTTCGACGGCTCCCCCGGCATCGGCTTCGGGGGTAGGCGCTTCGCAGACACCTTCACCGCACTGCACGACGAAGCCTACATGTGGAATGCGGCAATCGACGATGCGGCGATTGCGGCTCTCTACAACGGGGGTTCCGGAACGTTCTATTCGCCGTGACCGCCTGAGTCGAGCCGCTCTTCCAGCCACACCAACGCCTGCTCCCTGTCCTCAAGCTTGTCCTCGAGCTGAAGCTCCTCGGCTTCCCGCAGGATGGCTCCGATCTCGGGACCGGGCTTGAAGCCCCGCTCGATCAGGTCCTTGCCCCGCAGAAGGGGAGGGGGAACGGCGGGCTCGACGAGGTATTCGGCCCTGGCGTTGACCAGGAACTCGAAGCTTTCGCCGTTGCCCGACGAATGCATGCAGTCCAGCCGGTGCAGGGCGAGATGCAACATGATCTCGGGGTGGCCCAGGATCCGGCGGACCTTGCTCTTCTTCATTTTCGGCGCGTCAGCCAGCTTCATGTGCACGGCGACGGCATCGCATATGGTCATGATGAATTCCCGCGAACAGCCGAACCTTCTCAGGATTGTCTCAGACAGTTCGGTGCCGAGCTTGGCGTGATGCCTGAACCTGTTCTGTCCGTCCTCGCGGGGTTCCGCGGCAGGGGGCTTTCCGACATCGTGCAGGAGCACGGCCCAGGCAAGCGCGTCATGACGGGCTTCGACGGGCATCTTGCCGACTTCCCGGAGCAGAAGCATGGTATGCTCGAACACGTCCCCTTCTGGATGGAATTCCGGGGGCTGGGTGCAACCGACCATGGCATGGATCTCGGGGAACGCATGCTCGAGCAACCTGAGATCTTTCATCTGGCGGAAGGCCTGCTCGGGATTCCTGCTGCGTAGCATGCCGTCGATCTCCTTGAAGATTCGTTCCTGGCTGACGTCGCAGATGGCTGCGGCATTTCTCCAGATGGCTTTGGCAGTCTTTATCTCCATTCCAAATCCGAATCGGGCGGCGAATCTGACGGCCCGAAGCATCCTGAGCCGGTCTTCCGCAAATCGTTGTTCGGGATCGCCAATCGCGCGGACGACCGACGCTTCGAGATCGCCAAGGCCGCCGACAAAGTCAATCACCTCTTCCTTGTCGAGATCGAAGAGCAGTCCGTTGATGGTGAAGTCGCGGCGACGCACGTCTTCCTCTGCCTGGCAGAAGCTGACGCTGTTCGGACGCCGGCCGTCGCTGTAGCCGCCGTCCCTGCGGAAGGTGGCGACCTCCACGACCTCGTCCTCTTCGTCGACCGTCTCCACCACGAGGACGACGCCGAACGCGGCGCCCACCGCATGGGTACGGGGGAAGATCTGCATCACGACGTCCGGAACCGCGGAAGTGGCGACGTCGGCGTCATTGGGCTCGTTGCCCATAAGGCGGTCCCGCACGCATCCGCCGACGAGAAAGGCCTCGTGCCCGAGTTGCCGCAGGCATTCCGCGACAACGCGGGCGGCTTGCTCGTTTCGGCCGTTGAAGTCTTCGGCTTTCAGATTTCGATTGATGTTCATGGGGATCCCTTGAACTGAATAGCTTAACGTAGCGTGCGTTCCCGTTCTTTCAAGCAGGATGCCGCCGAAAATTCCGGGAAATAGGCAGAAACGAGGAGCCATGGTCAACTACCCACGACTGAAGCCGTGGGCTTGTGCCTTGAGCGCCCTTCGGGCGCCCCGCACGATAGGCTGGTTGACGGCAGCCCTCGCCGATGTCCGTTGGACTCGGCGAATTTCGGCTGTCGTCACGGCCTGAAACCGTTTGGTTCTCCTGGAGAGTGTCTCATGGCTCGGACAACCGAAAATACCCTGAAGGTTTTACCTTCTGCCGGATTTTGCAGAAGAACCTCATACCTTGTCAAAAATCAACATCGACCATTATACAACAAAAGGAGGCGGCAATTCCTCCCACGGCTGAAGCCGTGGGTTTCCTTGCCGAAATTCTCATGAAGAAAGTCACATTGATGCTTGCGGCTGTCGCCCTCCTGTGCGGAGGCTGCGTCACCAATCCGCTCTACAAGCCTTCCAAGGGGCTTGTTAACACGGTGATTCCAGAATATGAAAAGTATGTCAAGGAAGATCCGAACCTGACCCCCCTTGAAAAAAACGTGCGGCTGATGAATGCAAAATCATATCGTCGCCTGATCGAGGAATACGAGGGCCAAAAGAAATGAGTGAATTCGGAGACAAAGTAGCTGATATCGTCAAGATGAACTTGATCGGTCTCTATAATGACTTGGACGAAGAGGGAAAACAGACTCTCATCTCGGCAACGGCGATCATCGCGGAGCAAACCATCGCCTTGGCGTCTACGGAAGATTCCGTCGAACAGGAGGCGATCAAGTCCAACATCAGGCATGCCAAAAACGCTCTGCAGAGCCTGAACAGCATCGCCCAGATCAAGGTTTACCGGACGGTGGTGTCAATCCTCGGAGACATCCTCGCCGCCACCGTCGCCGGACTCCTTAAGCTCTGACAGCGGATCTCCCCAATTTTCGGGATTGCGGCATCCCTGTCTGCTGATTTTGAGGTTTTTCTTGCCCCAGTCGGGAAAGGTTTCGGCATTTTTGCGGCTTGGATGGGCAACATGATAAATCGGGCACTCCCTGGATTCTGCCATCTTAATTGTGCGACTTGCCCGAAGCCACATGTCGTTGTCGTCCGCTCCCCACCCGGTGATAACCTCATTATAGCCCCGGAGAGACAACCAGTCGTCGCGGTGCATGGCAAAGCAGGCCCCTCTGCCGCGATGCCGCTTTCTTGCTCGATTCCAATCGGTTTTGGGCGCCCATGTCGCGTTCTTGAGATTGGCACAGATTCCCACCATGCCGCGGCCAGGCCTGACATGCGTGCCGACAAGCCGCAGGATCTCGCGGGAAAACACGATGTCGACGTCCGTCTTGACGATGATTTCGCCGGACGCCCTGCGGATCCCGTAGTTGACCGTTCTGGGGATCGAGAAGATTTCCTGCGGAAGAGGGTAGACCGGGGACTTGACCCAGGGCTCGGGACGGCAGAGATTCCTGTCCGACACGAGCACCAGCTCGGCGCCGCAGCTCTCAAAAGCCTCGCGATTCCATTCGATGAAGCTGTCCAGCCTGGCGTCGGCGATCTTCCAAGCAGCGGCGACCAGAGAAATCATGGCGTTTCCTTGAAAGAGAGACGGGGAAGGCGAACCTTCCCCGTCTTGGTGGACCCGGCGGGACTCGAACCCGCATCCGCACCAGTGTCTCTCCGACGGTCGTTACATGCTTGGCACCTTGGGCTGGTGCCGCCTTTGCCGGCGTTTATCGTCTCAATCCCGGCAATCCTGGACTATCCGGATTCAGGCCACCCGGCAAGGCCGGTCCCGCTTTGAAATCCCCTCAATGCGGTCAAAGAGTCAGCTGTTCGGTCGCCCTACTAAGCTGCAGCCTGCATCTGCAGGCCTGGGAATGTGATAGGAGCTTTGGCAACTATCTTGTGATCGGCTTTTTACGAGGCCAACCGATCAACCTCGGCATGCACGTCGGGCTTCGTCTAGCACGTCGAAACCTTATCGGGCCCGTGCGTTTGTCGTTTGATTTGCAGAAAACGACGTTTTTTGTCCGTTTCTGCAAACTGAAATCTATTTCTGCGGCCTTGTGCCGCTTTCCTTTTTTGCCTGCCTGTCTATGCCCCGTGCCGTCTCGAGCTGTCGGACGAATGCATCGTGATGCCAGTTCCCGTCTCTCAGTCCCTTGGCGGCGTAGTGGGCGGTTTCCCTGACGTCCTGCAGCTTGCCGGCTTTTCCGGCAAGCTGAATCAGCTGAATCCTGGAGCGGTCGACATGTCGCTGTCCATTGGACCTGCCCAGAACATAGCCGAGAACGAAAGCGATGACGGCAACGGCGATCGTTGCCTCAATCATATCTCTGCACCCTCATATCACCGAACGTGAACGTATAGCTCCTGTTTTCTTCCAGTATTATATGCCTTATTGCCGCTTCTGCGGCAATAGCTGAAGTCACTACGGCCAGCGTGCGCGCCAACGGATAGTCGCACACGTCGTCGTTGGACGGCGAAGGTATTCTGTATCCGGGATCCCATATGATTTCGGAATAGTCGCCGGCCATGCCGGCATGCAGGCACGGAATGCCCAGGGATGCACAGGCCTTCTGCACGTCGGAGCGGCCCGCGCTGTTGTCGAAAGTGTCTATCGCGAAATCGGCGGGACGAAGAAGTTTTTCGCCGTTTCGCGAGTCGAGCTTCACCCCATGGGACTGCACCCTGCAACGTGCCGCGTGATAGAGATTGGCGGCAAGCACGTCGGCCTTTTTGCGGCTGATGTCCCGAGTGGTAAAAGGCTGGGTGGAAAGATTGCGTTCTTCGACCCTGTCCATGTCCACAACGATGAGATTCGAGCATCCTGCACGAGCCAAGTTTTCCGCCACGTTCCCGCCAAGAGCTCCACAACCACATATCGCGACGACGGCCTTGGCGAGCTTGGCCAGTCCGTCTTCGCCTCTTTCCAGACTTTCATGATAGAACATGCTCATCTTGCACCTCTTGGTGGAATATGCCGCACGAATGACCAAAGTCAAGCCAATTCCGGCAAATTGCGGAAATTATTCTGGAAAACTCACGGCTTCAGCTGCCAAAAACTCAATAATCTTCGTTGTCATAATAGCCGTTGTTGCGGTTTTCTATGACGCCGACCAGCGAAAGCAGGTCGAAATCCCTGTCTCTTCCGGAAAGGCAGATACCCGCACTGATAACGGTCATGTTTGTCTTGCTGACGGCAGACGAATGTCTCTGTCCGTCAGCGGTTTCCCACTCGACGATCCAGCGGTCGTCTTGGTCGGCGAACGACAGAAGCTGGCCGCCTCCGCGTTCCAAAGTCCGACGAAGCATATCCTCATCAGTGATCGGGATGTCGGGCATTCCCATGAT
>Ga0180434_10006030_pt1 | contig 14055 bp, 12 predicted proteins | sample SS_ome_7_FD_132453 | JGI IMG/M metagenome (GOLD analysis project Ga0180434, IMG submission 132453) | Hypersaline lake sediment archaeal communities from the Salton Sea, California, USA - SS_1_D_2 metaG | ecosystem: Environmental > Aquatic > Non-marine Saline and Alkaline > Hypersaline >... | reverse complement strand
GAGGTTTTCCGGGGGGTAGGGGGAACCTTACAATGAAAAACATCTCAGCGTAGATCAGTAGAATCTCAGTGTTTTCAGTGTCGAAAGAAGTACCCGGGAGATGGGTTTACCGATTATTTACGTCGAATCAGCGACAAATACTCCATTAACCCTTGCGCTGCAATAATTTACAACACCCCACTTTTCAGCGCGTCCATTAAAAAACCCGGGACAACGAGTCCCGGGTCAAAAGGAGATAGACCGGTTGTCTAATCTCCCCCCCTTCAGGTTGTCGGGGCGCCTCTTGCAAGCGCCCTTCGTCATGATCAAAAAGCAAACTCCGTGCCTTTGGGCCGGCCTCCCGGATCCGGCTGAAATCATCCCTGCGAACCCCTTCCCCCGCCACCCCCGAGCCGGGGAATCCCGGGGGCGTATCTTCTCAACCTATTTTCATTCCGAGACTTGCGACGCTCTTCGGTTTTGGAATGCAAAAGTGGAAAGGATCTTGCCGGGCGATCCGCCTTCTGCGCCGCCGCGCACCGTGTCCACTCGGCGAGACGCGGGGTGTCCACACGCCCGTTCTAGCAGCCCGTCAAGGTTCCTATTGCCAGTTGGGATTTCAGATTCCAGACTGGAATCTACAATCTACGACTCAAAATCCGTGCCACTCTCACCGCGCTTCTTGACGAAGGCCAGGGCGCGCAGGATCAGGCGCGCGGCGAGGACCTCGGTGCGGACGTCGCCGGGGAGGGGCCGGACCTCGCAGACGTCCATGGCCACGAGCGACTTGCGGCGGACCACCTCCTCGAGGAGACAAGAGACCTCGAACCAGTCGAGGCCGCCGGGTTCGGGGGTGCCGGTGCCGGGGGCGAAGGCGGGATCGAAGACGTCGATGTCCACGGAGAGGTAGACGTGTTCGGTGAGGGCGTCGACCACGGCGCGGGCGCGTTCCGGATCGAGGGGCCGGAGGTCCTTCCGGAAGAAGGTCTTCACGTTCAGGCCGGGAAGCGCGCGGGCTTCCCCGGCGGAGAGGCTCCGGATGCCGGCCTGGACGAGGGGGACGTGCTCCTGGATCCGCTTCCCGATGCAGGCGTGGGAATGCGGCGTGCCCTCGTAGGCGTCGCGGAGGTCGGCGTGGGCGTCGAGCTGGAGGACGGAGAGGTCGGGCCAGGCGTCGCGGCAGGCCAGGACGGGCCCGAGCGTGACGGCGTGCTCGCCGCCGAGCGCGACGACGAGCCTGCCCGCCCGCGCGTGGGGGGCGACGGCTCGCCGGAGTTTTTCGGGAAGTTCGGCCGGCGGGGGCGATCCGGAAAACGGGGGCGCCGTGAAGAGATCTTCCGGGACGAGCTCGACGCCGGCCGCCTCGTCGAAACTCTCGATGTTGGCCGAGGCGTCGAGGATGGCGCGCGGGCCCGACGCGGTGCCCTTCAGGTAGGTGGTGGTCTTCTCGTAGGGCACGGGCAGGACGACGAAGCGGGCGTCCTTCAAGTCGCCTCCCGGCTCGCCGAGAAAGGGGGGAACGTCATGCGTGTTGCGACGGTTCGCCATAGGGATTTCCGGTTTCAGTCAGACAGATTTCAGCCTTGGCTCTACGAGGGCGTGTATGGACGACTGAAATCTGAAATCTGAAATCTCCAATCCATCCGTTCCGTTTACGCGTCCGCGTCCAGGAGGAAGACCGCGGCCGCGATGACCGTGGTCCAGTGCGCCTGGCGTCCGACGGCCGTCTGGGTGATGTTCCGGGAGCGGATGATCTTGCCGCTGACCTTGTAGATCTCCTTCTTCTCGTCCCAGGCAGCGTCGACGTCGAACTCGAGCCCGAGCGTGGTGGCGAGCATGGAGGCCGCGAGATCTTCCGCGTAGTCTCCGGCTTCCTTCTGGGTCTGTCCGAAGGAGACATGTTCGGAGAGATAGCCGTAGGTGCCGGCGTCCTTGGGCACGGCCATGCCGACGGAGGAGGCGACGAGGCGGCGATGCTCCTCGGTCTGGTTGCGGGCCAGCACGGTGTAGGCGATGTCGCCGGCCTCGAGGCGCTCCAGTCCCTTGCGGCGGGAGAGGATCCTGCAGCCGGGGGGGAGGATGCTGGAGACGGAGACGAGGTTCAGGTGGGCGATGCCGGCGTTTCTGAGCGATTCCTCGAAGCTGGTGAGTTTCTCCTTGTGGCAACCCACTCCCTTGGTGAGGAAGACGTGGCTTATCTTCATCGTCACCTCCTTTCTCGGGCTCGGAAAGAGACATGGTAGGCTTCGCGGGGAAGGCGTCAATCCAAAATTCTTCACTCATGAAGCCGTTCCGAAGATCCTTTCGCGAGAACGTTTCCGGTGCTGCGGTGTTTTTTCGAGCCTGATTCCCATGATCTTTTTCTGATCAACATGATTCCTTCTGGAAGGGAATAGCCCCCAGTCAAGATCATGTGGATCAGAATGGAAATCATGTCAATCAGGGTCGAAGGACTTGCCAACTCCGGCTGCTTGCCCGTCTGGATTGCGGTCATGCGTCTGAGGATGTGGGACGTGGGCTCTTCGGCCGCTTCGGGAATCCTTCCCGGGCGGGTGCCCGCGATTTCCCTGCCGCATCGCCTTTGGTAGGATCCGCCGTCTCCGGGCACCCTGTGAGGAATCCGATGGCGGACACGCGAGAGGAAAACGAGAACGGGACGAAAACGCCCCCGGCCGGGGAGAAGCGGGACCGCTTCGTTCCCGCCTTCTCCTGGGCGATGTACGACTTCGCCAACACGATCTACTCGGGGATCGTGGTCACCTTCTTCCTCTCCCTCTACCTCACCGACGAGATCGGGCTCGCCCTCACCTGGTTCGGCGCCGTGACGACCCTGTCGCTGATCGCCTCCGGCCTGATCTCGCCCTTTCTGGGCGCCCTTCCCGACCGGACGGGAAGGACGAAGCTCTACTGCCTGCTGGGCACGGCGGTCTGCATCGCCTGCACGGCGTGCCTCTCCTGGATGATCGTCCCCGCCCTGGTGCTGGGGGCCTACTTCCTCGCCAACGTGACCTACCAGCTGGCCATGGTCTTCTACAACGCCCTGCTTCCCACGGTCGCCTCGCCCCGGAGACAGGGCTTCATCTCGGGGTGGGGCGTGGCGCTGGGATACATCGGCGTGGTCCTGGCCCTTCTGGTGGCGAAGCAGTTCATCCTCTGCGAGGAGACCGGCGACCCCTCGAACCAGCTGCACGACTGGCAGATCTCCGGAACGAATTCCAAGAACTCGCAGGACGGCCTCCTCTTCGTGACGGTCGAGCGGGACGATACCCCGAAAGGGCCGGTCCACCGCGTCGGCCTCTACAAGGGCCCCGAGCGCTCCGAAGAGCAGCGCGTCGCCCGCGCCTGCACCGCGCCCGGCGAGACCCTTCCCCGGACGGTGACCTTCCGCTCCGAACGCGAGAACCACCCCGTCGAGGGCTCGGTCCGCCTCCTGCGCTTCGCGGAGACGGACCGGTCCACCGAGGTGCGCGAGACCGTCCGCTGGGTGTTCCTCGTCGCGGCGGTCCTCTTCCTCCTCTTCACGTTTCCCCTGGTCTTCTTCGTCCCCGAACGGCCGGTGTCCGATCCCCGCCCCTTCAGCCCCGCCGTCGCCCTCGAAGGCTTCCGCTCGGTCCTCGGGACGCTGAAGAGCCTGCCGGCGAACCGGAGCCTCCTGTTCTTCCTCGTGGGGAACATTCTCTGCGTCGACGTGCTCAACACCGCGATCGCGTGGTTCTCCAAGTACTTCAAGGCCGTCTTCGCCTTCACCTTCGACCAGATCATCTTCCTGGGGTTGGGGATCTCGGGTTCCGCGTTTCTCGCGGGCCTGATCATGGGCAAGATCACCGACCGGCTCGGATCCAAGCCGACCATGCTCGCAGCCGCGATCAGCCTCGCCGTGACGCTGGTGGCCGTGGGGCTGATCCCCGCCTCCGGGCCGGCCCTGGGGGCCATCTTCAGCCTCGGCGCGCTGGGCCTGGCGGGGCTCTGGGTGGCCGGGCGCAAGCTCCTCATCCAGCTCGCCCCGGCGGAGCAGATCGGGGAGTACTTCGGGCTCTACGGCATCACCGTCAAGATCTCCGTGTTCGGCACGCTGATCTTCGGCCTCGTCGCCGACCATCTGAAGATGGCCAACCACTGGAACTTCCGCGCGGCCATCCTCGTCCAGCTCTTCCTGATCGTGCCGGGGATCGTCTTGCTGTGGAAGGTGAAGGTGCAAAAAGGCGGGGAGGACACCGAAGCGCAACCAGACACGAAGGCGCCAGGGCACGAAGACACCAAGGGGGGAACCGCAGAGAACGCGGAGGGGCCGGGGCCATGACGGGGGGGTCGCATGGCCTGGCGGTTGGATGGTTGCGTCGTTGGGTGGCGGGGGGGGGAGGAGGGGGAGGAGTGGAGAGGAATCGGTTCGATCTCGATCGTCGATGTCGGATTCCAGATTCCAGGTTTCAGACGTGAAGGCGCAGAAGACTTCCTTGATCTCCTGGTACCCTTGCGTTGCGAGCCGAGTGCCGTGGATTCCGAAATCCGAAATCCGAAATCCGAAATGCCGCCCCTGATCCGCGAGGAGGGCCTCTTCCACCGCTTCGCCAAGGGCCTCGTGAAGGGACTCTACCGGACGCTCTGGGGATGCGTGTGGCGGGGCGCCTCCCGCGTGCCCGCCGACGAGCCCTTCCTCCTCATCGCCAACCACCCCTCCTACCTCGACCCCCTCTGCCTCTACGTCGGCGCCCCGCGCCGCGTCTTCTTCATGGCCTGGGAGCAGCTCTTCAAGGTCCCCTGGATGGGACCCTTCATCCGGAAAAACGGCGTCTTTCCCGTCACCAACATCCATACGGACACGCGCGCCTTCCGTACCGCCGCGCGCCTCCTCAAGGACGGGAAACCCGTCGGTATCTTCCCCGAAGGCGGACGCTCCGCCCCCACCGGCGAGATGCTCCCCTTCCTGGCCGGCCCCTTCCGGCTCGCCTCCCTCCTCCGCGTCCCCGTCCTCCCCGTCACCGTGAACGCCTCCTGGCGCGTCTGGCCCCGCGGGCCGCTGCTCCCCCGCCTCGGCGGACACATCGAGATCCTCTTCCACCCCCCCCTGCGCCTGCACCCCCGCGCACGCGGCCGGAAGCCCGACACCGCGCAAGAAGCCGAGGATCTCGCCCGAAAGACCCGCGACGTCATCCTCGGCGCCTACCGCGCACCCCCCGACGTGCTGGAACGATCCCGGCGCACCCCCGTGCTGCCCCCCGGGCAACATCCCCTGATCCAGGCCGACCGGCACGGCGTCCCGCCCCTCGACTGGCTCCGCCGCTGGACGATTTGCCCTTGACGCTCAGCCGACGCGACGGCTATAGTCGATGGTCCAGCAGAAATCCCCCAGGGACCCAAGCCGGGATGACTCCATGGAACCCTGAGAGGGGGGATTCGGAAGGGACGGGGGTGCATGTCGATCGAGAAGGAAATCTACCTGCCCCATGTCTTGAAGCTCCTTTGGGATACGGAGGAGCTGAAGGACATCTACAGCATCAAGATCTACCACGGCGGCTCCCCGAAATTCGGCATCCTCGCGGGAACGGACAAGCGCGCCATCATCGTGCTCGAAAACAAGCCCGACCACCAGATCGATTTCAAGCGGACCCTGCGCATCTACTCCATCCGCCTCACCTCCATCATCGACGTGGAGGAGACCGAAGAGAGCCTGAGGATTTCCTCCAAGAACCACGGCATGGAACTCTTCTTCGAGTACGGCGACGAGACCGGGCAGAAAATCCGGGAAGCGAAATCCCTCCTCACCTACCGGGAAAGCGAGACCCGCCGGCTCTCCGACATCTGGCGGAGCTTCCTGAAACGCAAGGAATGACCCCCCTCCGCCCCCCCCGGAACGCTTCCCTTCCGCACATCCACTTCCCCACCATCAAGGGAACGATCGTTCAGGAAACACTTGCCCCGCCCCCCTGCGGATCTATAATGTGAATAGAGATTCACTTTTCAGGGGGCGTCGTGGCCGCGAAGAAGATCAGGACCGAGATTCGCCGGCGCCAGATCACCGACGCCGCCGTCGCGATCATCGCCTCCGACGGCGTCCGCGGACTCTCCATCTCCAAGATCGCGCAACGCGTCGGCATGGCTCCCTCGAACCTCTACCGCCATTACCAGGGCAAGGAAGAGGTCATCGGCTCGGTGCTGGAGCGGTTCGGGAAGATGCTCGCGGAGAACGTCAAGCGCGCCCGGGACGACCGCGCAGGGTCCCTCGACCGCCTGGAATGCGTGCTGCTGCGCCATGCCGGCATGGTCACGGAAACCCGTGTCTTGCCGGCCATCCTCTTTTCGGAGGAGGTCTTCCTCGGCCGGGGCGCCTTGAAACGTCGCCTGCAAAGGGCCCTGGACGAGTATTTCGCAGGCATCGAGTCCATCGTCCGGGAAGGACGAAAGCGCGGGGAGATCCGCCGGGACGTGTCCCCGCGCATGGTGCCCACGCTGCTGATGAGCGCAGTGGTGCCGGCCCTCCTCTTCTGGCACCTGAGCGGGGGTGGCTTCGATCTCCGGCGAAGGGTGCGGGGGCACTGGGCGCTGATCCGCGAGATGCTTGGGGCGCAGCCCGGAAGAACGCGAGAAGGATAGCCAAGGGGGTGCCGGTACGATGACAAAGAAGAAGATCCTCCTGCCGTCGGCGACGCTCCTCGTCGCAGGGGCCGTGGTCGTTGCCGTGGTCCTCCTGCAGGAAAGGGAAGAGGGGGACGCGATCCGCGTCTCGGGCACCATCGAGGCCACGGAGGTGGCGCTGGGCTTCCCCCTGCCGGGGGTGGTGGAAACGCGGGCCGTGTCGGCGGGGGACCGCGTCGAGGCGGGTGACGTGGTGGCCCGCCTCGACGACGAGGAGCTCCGCCACGAGGTGGCGTTGCGTCGGGCCGCACTGGCGCTTCTGGAGGCGGGCGCGCGTGCGCAAGAGGTGGCGAAGGCGGAGGCGGCGGTGAAGGCGGTGGAGGCGCGGCTGTCCGAGGCGCTGGCGGGCGCGCGGCCCCAGGAAGTGGCGCGCGCCAGGGCGGGGGTGCGGGCCGCGAAGGCGCAGCTGAAGGCGCTGGAGGCGGGGTCCCGTCCCCAGGAGATCGCAACGGCGGAGGCCGCGGTGGAGGCGGCGGAAGCCGAGGTGGACCGCCGGGACGCGGATCTCCGTCGCATGCAGGAGCTCCACGAGGCGGAGGCGGCGACGGCGCGGTCGCTGGAGGCGGCGCGGACGGCGCGGACCGCCGCGAAGGCCCGCCTCACCGAGGCCGAGAAGCGCCTGAGTCTCGTGAGGGAAGGGCCGCGGGAGGAGGCGGTGGAGCAGGCGCGCGCGGCGCTGGAGGAGACAGAGCAGGCGCTGGCGCTGGTGAAGGAAGGGCCCCGGCAGGAGCGCATCGAGGCCCTGGAAGCCGAGCGGGAGCAGGCGCGCCAGGCGCTGGCGCTGGTGAAGGCGGGTCCGCGCCAGGAGCGGATCGACCAGGCCCGCGCCTTGTTGAAGCTGGCCGAGACGAAGCGGAAGCGCGCGCGTCTCGCCTCCCCCGTTTCCGGTCTGGTGCTGGCGGAGGGGGCCGAGGAGGGCGAGTTCGTCTCGCCGGGAACGCCCGTCGTCACCGTGGGGGATCTCGGGAACGTGTGGTTGCGGGCCTACCTGGAGGAGACCGACCTCGGGCGGGTGAAGCCGGGCATGCGGGTGGAGATCACCACCGACACCTATCCCGGCAAGGTCTATCAGGGCCGCGTCACGTTCATCGCCTCGGAAGCCGAGTTCACCCCCAAGAACGTCCAGACGAGGAAGGAGCGCGTGAAGCTCGTCTACCGCATCAAGGTCGCCGTGGAGAACCCTGCGATGGAACTGAAGCCCGGCATGCCGGCCGACGGCCGGATCCTGACCGGCGATCGAGAGCCCTGAGATGGACGCCGCGATTCGAATGGACCGCCTGGCCCGCGCTTTCGGGGAGACGAAGGCGCTGGACGGCCTGACGCTCGAGGTCGCCGAAGGCGAGCTGTTCGGGCTGGTGGGGCCGGACGGCGCCGGGAAGACGACGGTCCTGCGCCTGCTCACCGGCGTCCTGGCGCCGACGTCGGGAAGCGCGTCCGTCGCGGGTCTGGACGTCCGGAGGGACGCCGAGCGCGTCAAGGAGAAGATCGGCTACATGAGCCAGCGGTTCGGCCTCTACGTCGATTTGACGGTCGCCGAGAACCTGCGGTTCTACGCGGACCTGTACGGCGTCCCCCGCAAGGCGCTGGGAGAGAGGACGGACCGCCTGCTCGACTTCGCCGGGCTGGTCCCGTTCAGGAAGCGGCTGGCGGGGAACCTGTCCGGCGGGATGAAGCAGAAGCTGGGTCTCGCCTGCGCGCTGATCCACACACCGGAGGTCCTCTTTCTGGACGAGCCGACCAACGGCGTCGACCCCGTCTCGCGCCGCGAGTTCTGGCGCATCCTGACGCCGCTCCTGCAGGAGAAGACCACGATCTTCGTCTCGACCGCCTACCTGGACGAGGCCGAGCGCTGCCACCGCATCGCCCTGCTCCACGAGGGGCGCCTTCTCGCGTCGGGGACGCCGAAGGAGGTGAAGGCCTTGATGGAAAAGGCGATTCTCGAGATCCGGACGCCCGAATCCCGGCGGGGCGCGCGCCTCCTCCGCGAGAACCTGTCGGAGGAGGCGGTCGAGATCTTCGGCGACCGGATCCACGTCGTCACGGAGGATCCCGAGGGGGCCATGGCGCGGGTCCGCCCGGTTCTCGAGAAGGCGGGCGTGGCCGTCCTGGATTTCCGCCCCGTCGCCCCCTCGCTGGAGGACGTTTTCGTCAGCGTGCTCTCCTGACCGTGGCGAAACGGAGGGATGCCCGATTTGGGAAAGGTTGTTTTCGCGGGACCTTTGGGGGATTCGCTGCTTGCGGCTTCGTGTCGCAGGCGATTGGACGGCGCTGTTCTGCTTTGGGATCCGAGACGTGGAACCGGAGACGAACGATGTTCATGAACCGGACGCCGCGGTGAGCGTGCGGGACTTGTCGAGGCGGTTCGGCGATTTCGTCGCGGTGGACGGGATCGGCTTCGACGTGCCGCCGGGGGAGGTGTTCGGCTTCCTGGGCCCCAACGGGGCCGGGAAGTCCACGACCATCCGGATGCTCTGCGGCGTGCTGGCGCCCACGAGCGGACGGGGGTCGGTGGCGGGGTACGACATCCGGCGCGAGGCCGAGAAGATCAAGGCGCACATCGGGTACATGAGCCAGACGTTCTCCCTCTACGAGGATCTCACGGTGGAGGAGAACGTCGATTTCTTCGCCGGCGTCTTCCGCCTCCCGCGCGCCCGCAAGAAGGCCCGCAAGGCCTGGGTCCTCGAGATGGCCGGCCTCGTTCCCCACCGCGGGGCGCTGACGGGGACGCTGCCCGCGGGCTGGAAGCAGCGCCTGGCGCTGGGCTGCGCGGTGCTGCACGAGCCGCAGGTGCTCTTTCTGGACGAGCCCACGTCGGGGGTGGACCCCATCAGCCGGCGGCGGTTCTGGGACCTGATCTACGCGCTGTCGGAATCCGGCGTGACGGTCTTCGTCACGACGCACTACCTGGACGAGGCGGAGTACTGCGACCGGCTGGGGCTGATCTACCGGGGGCGCCTGATCGCCCTCGGGTCGCCGTCGGGGCTCAAGGCGGAGCGCGAGGGAGGGGCGGTGCTGGAGGTGACGTGCCCGCGGGCGCAGGAGGCGGTGGAGGCGGTGGAAGGCTCGCCGGCGGTCCGCGAGGCGGCCCTGTTCGGGCGGGGCCTGCACGTGGCGGCCGAGGACGAGGCGCGGGCGGAGGCGTCGATCCGGCAGGCGCTCTCGTCCCGCGGGATCGAGGTGGAGCGCATCGAGCGGGTGACCCCTTCGCTGGAGGACGTGTTCGTGTCCCTCATCGAGTCGCATGACGCCGCGGCCGGCCGGGGCGGGGAGGCGCGCGCATGAGGTGGCGCCGGTTCAGGGCGGTCGCGGCCAAGGAGGCCCTCCACGTCGTGCGGGACCCGAGGAGCCTGGGGTTCGCGATCGCGATCCCCGTGCTGCTCCTGTTGCTGTTCGGCTACGCGCTCACGCTCGACGTCGACGAGGTTCCGACGGTCGTGTGGGACCGTTCCCGCTCGCCGGCGAGCCGGGCCTACGTGAGCCGGTTCGAGGGGTCGAGGTACTTCGACGTCCGCGGATACGTCGGAAGCTACGAGGAGATCGAGAAGGCGGTGGACGGGCGCCGGGCGCTCGCAGCCCTGGTGATCCCGTCGGACTTCGCTTCCGCCGTCCTGCGCGGCGAAACGGCGCACGTCCAGATGATCCTGGACGGAAGCGACCCGAACACGGCCACGATCGCGGCGGGCTACGCCCGCATGATCACGCTCCTGCACGGCCGCGAGGCGCGGGTGGAGGCGGTGCGCCGGCGCGGGGGCCGCGCTCCGGCGCCGGCGGTGGACGTCCGGCCGCGGGCGTGGTTCAACGCGAGCCTGGCGTCGAAGAACTTCATCGTCCCCGGACTGATCGCCGTGATCATGATGGTCATCGCGGCGCTGCTCACCTCGCTGACGGTCTCCCGGGAATGGGAGCGGGGGACCATGGAGATGCTGATCTCCACGCCTCTCAAGGGTTCGGAGCTGATCCTGGGCAAACTCGTCCCCTACTTCGCCGTGGGCATGCTGGACGTGGCCCTCGCCGTGCTGATGGGCCTGTTCCTGTTCGACGTCCCCCTCAGGGGCCACGGGGCCCTGGTCTTCCTCCTCTCGGGCGTCTTCCTGGTCGGCGCGCTGTCCACCGGCATGATCATCAGCGTGCTGACCCGCAACCAGCTGCTCTCGAACCAGCTGGCCATGGTGCTGACGTTCCTGCCGGCGTTCCTGCTCTCCGGCTTCGTCTTCCCCATCGGGAACATGCCGCTCGCCGTCCGCATCGCGACGCGGCTCGTGCCCGCGCGCTACTTCATCGCGGCGCTGCGACGCGTCTACCTCAAGGGGCTCTCCTGGGAGGCGGTCCTTGTGGAGTTCGTGCTCCTGACGCTCTTCGCCGCGCTCGTCCTGGCCGTGGCCCTGACCCGTTTCAAGAAGAGGCTCGCCTGACGTGCTCGCGTGCGTGAAGCACATGCTGGTCAAGGAGTTCATCCAGGTCTTCCGGGACCCCCGGATGCGCGGCCTGATCTTCGTGGCCCCCGTGATCCAGCTGCTCGTGCTCGGCTACGCGGTGAGCACCGACGTGAAGGACGTGCCCCTCGCCGTGGTCGACCGGGACGGGACGCCGGCGAGCCGCGCGCTGGCGGACCGGTTCGACGCCACCGCCACCTTCGAGATCGCGTCCGTCGTCCGCGACGGCGGGAGAGCCTCCGCCGCCCTGGACCGGGAGGAGGTCGACGCGTTCCTCTCGATCGGCCCGGGGTTCGAGGACCGCCTGCTGTCCGGGCGCCCGGCGCCCTTGCAGCTGGTGGTGGACGGCACGGATTCCATGACGGCGTCGGTCGTGCTGAGCCACGGGGCGGCGGTCGTGGAGTCCTTCGCCTCCGCCAGGACGGCCGAGCGGGCGATGCGACTCACGGGCAGGAAACCGGAAAGCGGGGTGGAGCTGGAACTCCGCGCCTGGTTCAACGAGAACCTGGAGAGCCGGAACTTCTACATCCCCGGCGTCTTCGGCCTCCTCGTCACGCTCATGACCCTGCTGCTCACCGGCATGGCGGTGGTGCGCGAGAAGGAGATCGGGACCCTGGAGCAGATCCTCGTCACGCCGATCCGGCCCTGGGAGTTCATCCTGGGAAAGACCCTGCCCTTCGCCCTCATCGGGTTCGCCGACGTCCTGATCGTGCTCGTCGTGGGGACGCTCTGGTTCGGCGTTCCGCTCCGGGGCAGCGTGCCGCTGCTGTTCCTCTCGATGGGACTGTTCGTGATGACGACGCTCGGGGTGGGGCTGTTCATCTCCACGATCAGCGGAACCCAGCAGCAGGCGCTGATGACGACCTTCTTCTTCTTCATGCCGGCCATGCTGCTCTCGGGCTTCGCCTTCCCCATCGAGACCATGCCGGAAGCCGTCCGCGCCCTGACCCTGCTCAACCCCCTCCGCTACCTCTTCGTGATCCTCCGCGGAATCTTCCTCAAGGGAACCGGCGTGGACGTGCTCTGGCCCCAGCTGCTCGCCCTCGCCGTCCTGGGCGTCGCCACCCTGGCCCTGGCCTCCCTGCGCTTCAAGAAGACGCTGAAGTGACCGCGCAGGAACTCATGAAGGGGGCTTTTGTCGAGCCTGAATCTGAAATCTGAGATCCCCGTCTTCTCAGCCCAGCGCCCACTCCGTCTCGCCGCGGAGCATCGCCTCGAGCAGCGGACCGAAACGCATCGGCGCCTTCACCGACTCCGCCCGGCCCATGATCAGCGGCGAGATGTGCGCCCCCGAGGTGACGTTGGTGAGCAGCGAGTTGCCCGCCCCCTCCACACCGCACGGCACGCATCGCGAGATCCCGGAAAGAAAGTCCCATTCCTTGCGCATGGCGTCGTAGATCACGTTGATCCGCGTGTCGTAGACCAGGCGCTCCTCCCCCTCCATGGGCCGCGCGTCGATCACCCGCAGCTGCTGCACCGCCGCGTCCTCGTCGAACGACCCGAACGCCTTCAGCGCGTCCTCGATCGCGTCCCCGGAAAGGGGCAGCATGTGCCGCCCGTCGTACCGGCCGTACAGGCGGTCGAAGATCGCCTTCGAGGTGTCCATGTTGATGTGCAGGAACACCCCCTTGCCCCCCGTCGAGTTCCACTTCTTCATGGCGTACCCCCCGCGCGCCATCAGATCCCCCACTGCCTCCGGCGTGATCTCGTCGCCGAGCAGCGTCGTCGGCCGCGACACCGGCGCCCCCCCCGCCGCCTCGTGGCGACGGAAACACGTCTCCTCGATCGTCTTGGACCGGAGGTCGTCCACCTTCCACGGGTTGAGGAAGAGCGTCTCCGGCGTTTCCTCGAAGATCTTCCGCGCCAGCACCTCGCCGTAGAACATCGGGACGTGGATGCGCTCGATCCGGCGGTAACACACGTCGATCGGCGTCCCGCCCACCGTCAGCTTGCCCCCCGCCACCCCGGGCCTCTCGTCCGGCGTGATGCGGTGCACCTGGAGGCCCGCCTTCCTGCAGGCCTCGAGCACGAGGTTGTGCGCCGTCTCCTCCTCGCTCTCGGGATAGGGACGCGTCAGGATCCCCACCACGGGGTCGGTCCCGGCCCGGAACGCCGCCCACGCCGAGCGGAACATCGAGACGAGCTTCACCAGGATCTCCGTGGGGTGCGTCGGGTACGTCACGAGGTCGGGCTCCTGCCCGATCATCGAGGCCCGGCGGTACAGGCGGTAGGAGTCGATGTTCGGGCAGGCGGGGTAGGAGTTGCAGCAGGGCCCCTCCAGCATCGTGGGCCGGATGTCCACCACCTTCCTCCCCGACGGGTCCGCCTCGCCCGTGACCAGGATGTCCAGCCCCAACAGGTAGGAATGGGGAAGACCCTCCTCCTCGCAGTACCTCATGTAGGCGTCCAGCGCGGCCTTGCCCACCGCGGACACCTTGTCCCAGGCCGCGTTGACCACCCAGGTGGGGGACTCGGGATGCCCGGGCACCTCCTCCTCGTGGCCGCGGCCGCCGTCGAGCAGTCTCAGATCCTCTTGCATGATCACCCTCCTCCGATACGGATGGTTGTGGAAGAAACGAAAAACGGAATTATACGCTTCCCCTTCCCGTTCCGCCACGGATGGCACGGAGAGAGCGTTTCGCGCTTCAAAGAAGTCGTGGTCCTCCCTTCCTTTTCGTAGCTCCCCTTCATGGAAAGACCCCAGGGTGACCCTCGCATTCCAGGTCCTCACGGGGGTGCACCGCGTTTTTTCGGGACCTTTCACCCCCGACCCATGGCAGGAGTGCAAGGGGGCTGCAGATTTTCGCATTGTCTGTGACCCGTCACCTGTGACCCGTGTTGGCCGTGCTTTGCCGGCGCCGCGTTGATGCAACCCACCGCACGGACGGAAAACCTTTGTGGGTGGCGAATCCTCCGGCGAAGCCGGAGGTTCGGCGATCCGCGTCCGCGGCATCGCCGTGGTCCCGGGCCGGGGGTCCGCGCGGCCCGGGACACACGCCTCCCACAAACG
>Ga0180434_10006029_pt1 | contig 14056 bp, 21 predicted proteins | sample SS_ome_7_FD_132453 | JGI IMG/M metagenome (GOLD analysis project Ga0180434, IMG submission 132453) | Hypersaline lake sediment archaeal communities from the Salton Sea, California, USA - SS_1_D_2 metaG | ecosystem: Environmental > Aquatic > Non-marine Saline and Alkaline > Hypersaline >... | reverse complement strand
GCCGATTTCGTGCCGGAGAGCGAAGAGGTCACGATCGCCAGCGTGACGTGGACAAGGGTAGTTGACTTGCTCGACAGTGGGCCGACCGACAAGCACTACAAGGTCGAGTACGACAACGACATGCGCGCCATCCTAATCTTCGGGGACGGGACGACGGGCCAGAAGCCGAACGGCAGCGGAACCGTGACCTACAACACAGGAGGAGGAGCGGACGCGAACGCCGTGCAGGCAGCGACCATCACGGAGATCAAGGCCACGATCTACGATGCGCTGGCGGCCCCCGTGTCCATGGACTGCACGAACGCAGCGAGCCCGACCGGAGGGGTGGACACGGAAACGATCGACACCGCGCGCGTGCAGGGCCCCCGGGAGTTCCGGACGCTGGAAAAGACGGTCAGCCGGGACGACTACGAAGCGAACGCTCAGAGCGTCAGCGGAATTGCCCGGTGCCTCGCGCTCGGCCACAACGAGGACGCAGCGATCCCTGCGGGCAACGAGTACCTGTGGCTGGTGCCGGAGGGGGGCGGACAACCGACGGCCGGCCAACAGACGGCAGTGACCGATCAGCTTTCTGACGCGGACAAAACCCCGGTAGTCGACCCGAGCGGGTTCGTCATTGTCACGCCGACCCTCTACAACACGATCACCCCGGTTGGCGTTGCAGAGAAGAAAGACGGGTTCGGCGCGGCAGCCGTGAAGACGGCCATGGACTTGGCCATCACGACGTACTTCACGTACACAAATCTCGACGACGACAACAATTACACGGTCGATTTCGGCCACAACAAGGACACCTTCTACCGCTCGGAGCTGATCGACATCATCATGAACACGGAGATCAACGGGGAGCGGTGCATCAAGAACATCACGCTCACGACGCCAGCCGCGAACGTGTCGATCGCTGACAAGGAGATGCCCGCGCTTGGATCGCTGGCGGGCCTCACGGTGACGTAATGCCGTACGATCTCAAAACAGACGTTCCGCAGGCGTACCTCGACGACGCCGACACCGAGGGATACATCGAGATCCTGCAGGAAGGGCTCGACAACATGCGCGCGGACATCGCCAGCTTGCTGACGAGCCACGATCTAGAAAAGGCCGACGAGGAGTTCCTTGACCTGATGCTCTACGAGATCGGATGGGACATTCCGATCACGCTGACAGTGACGCAGAAGCGGAAAGTCGTGCGGGACGCCCGGGACATCTACAAGGGCAAGGGTCTTTTCAGCGCGATGATCGACATTGTGGACCGACTACTTGGGTTCACTATCACGATCGACGGAGCGACGACAGACGCAGCAATCATCGAAGTCACGTGGCAGATACCGTTCCACCGACTGATGGGGACGGAAGCGTTGTTCCAGTTCGTCGTACACGCGCCGATCGGGACCACGGCGCAGCAGGAAGCGGACCTCGGAGCGATCATCGACTTCATGAAGTGGGGCCCGAGCTTCTACAGCATCGTGAAGGATCTCTAGGAGGACGACATGGACCTGAGATACTGGTACAAGGGGCAGTACCCGAGCAAGGACGAGATGCGGGAGATCCTGTCGCTCGTCGAGGAGGAGCTTGGCCTCTCAATCGACGACGTGCGTGGTTCCGTTGGCCTCCTCGCAACCGACATCGTTGCCCATGAGGACAGCCCCGCGGGGAACAACGTCCTCGTGCCGGCCGGCGCCGCCATTCTCGATCGCAGCGGAACCGACACGACGAAGGTCATCGCACGGTGGGCGACGGAGCAGGATATCGACTGCTCGGTGGACTACCTCGCGGCATCGACGCAGCCCGGCGGTGGCAAGGAGCGCTACCTCGCCGTGTTCGTCAAGTACGATGAGAGCGAGAGCGACGCACGGACGGACTTCGACGGGAACCCGCTGAACTACGTCCACGCGGCGAGCTTCGCGTTTGAGGTTCACCAGACGGGCGACGCGAACCCGGGGACCGCCACTCCGGTTGCCAGCCCGGGGGACCACTACGTGCGCGTGTGCGACATCCTCGTTACGAACGCGGGATGGGGAACGATCAACGACCCGGCGGACCCGTACGCCCCCGGGGACGATGAGATCGATTACACGACGGCGACGTTCCTCGCGAGCCCGGAGATTTCCGAAGCCCGCGGCGGAATGATGAAACTGCAGGACGCGGTTGAGCACGTCTTCCCCGGATACGTCCCCCTCGGCATCGGCAGGAACGCGATCATCAACGGCAATTTCGACATCTGGCAGCGCGGTACGTCATGGACGGATATCGGATCGAGCGGGACTTTCACAGCAGACAGATGGGAGATCCGAGAAAACCTCGCCACCGGAACGATGAACGTGACGAAGGAAACCACGGTCAAGCCGACACGCGCGCAGAGCGGGATCGAGACGACAGCCACGTTGAAGGTAGCCGTCGGGACAACGCAGGCAACAACCGGGGCAGCGGAGGACGCGTCGATCGAACAGAAGATCGAGGGGTTCAACATCCGCAGCGTCTACGGCCACCATTGCGTTCTGTCTTTCTGGGTGCGGTGCTCGATGACAGGCATCTTCTACGCGTCGATCGAGGACAGCAACGGCGTGTACGCATACCCCATGAAATTCACGGTGGACAGCGTGGACACGTGGGAGCGGAAGGAGCTGGAGTTCGAGTTCCTGAACGGAAGCGCGACATGGAACCTCGACGAAACCCTCGGCGCCAGCGTGAGGATCACGCTGTCCGGCGGCGACACGGTCATGGGCGGGTCAGACCGACAGTGGAATGCGTCCGGATATAACGGCGCAGCGGACTGCAACGATAACTTCTTCGCGACGACGAACACCTTCTACCTCTCGCAGGTCCAGTTGTCGAAGGGACGGAAGGTGATGCCGTTCCCGATCCGGCATATCGCAGACGAGCTGGCGTTGTGCCAGCGCTACTACGAAAAGAGCTACGAGGTAGGCACGGACCCGGGGACAGCGACGATCGTTGGAATGTGGTTGACGAACGCGATCGACGGTGGGGCCGTTGCGGACGGATCGAGCTGGTACATCACGCAGCCTCGTTTCCGCGTCCTGAAACGGACAACACCGACCGTTCTTCTGTGGGACGCGGCAGGAAGCGCGAACCAGTGGTGGATCGCCGGGGCAAAAGCGAGCGCACCGGACAACGAGTCCGAAACAGGGTTCGACGTGGACAACAACACGGGCGGGCCCGTGAACCCGGGCCACACGCGAGCATACGGACACTTCACCGCCGACGCGGAATTGTAGGAGGACTGAGATGGCGAACCACTACATCAGGCTCGGGGCAGAGAACGTCGTCATTGCGGCCTTCTCCGATGCCTTCCAGAAGCCGGAACCCCTCGACATCATGATCGCGCAGGACGCAGGACGCCACTGCACGTTGAAGGTGAGGGCAGACGAGGGAGGGTACCGGTACCGATGGGACCCGAGATCGAAGAAACTCGTCGAGAGGACAGCAGACGAAATCGAGCCGCTGGCGGACTTGAAAGACCGCGTGAAAGCGGATACGATAGAGAGAGCGAGACGGAGGCTGCGGGCTACCGACTTCAAGGTCCTGCAGCACCTTGAGGAGAAAGCAGCAGGAGCAGGGATCACGACCATGAGCGCGGAGGATTTCGAGGCGATGGTGGCGAAGAGGAATGTGATCCGGGATGAGCTTGCTCAGTTCGAGCAGGCAGTAGACGCGGCGGCCGACAGGGCAGCCGTGAACGCGATCGCGAAACCGTAAGGAGGCAGTCATGCCGAGTGTGCGAGTAGATCAGGTCACGAAAACCGGGCGGAACATCCGCCAGATCAGCGCGTGCGAAGACGCGACGCAGTGGACGGAGGGCGCCACCGGGACGGACAATCTTGACCGGACCACGGCGAACCTCGAAGGAAGGTTCGCGCTCACCTTCGACAAGGTGACGGGAGGGACAGAGGCGTTCGTCACGCTGGACCTTTCGCAGCGCATGACGCTCGGTGAGCGCGCCGGGGAGATGGAGCTTGCTGCGCGGGTCTATCTGAGCGACCTCACGGACGTGGCGAACGTTCACCTGCGGATCGGGAAGAGCGCGAGCCACTACGCGGAGTACACGTTCTCGGACACGGCCCTCGCCGCGATCTCGACGGCGTGGAAGCATCTCAGCGCTGACATCATGGCGCCAACCTCCGAGACCGGGGAAGGGCTCGACACGAACGAGATCAGTTGGGTTCAGGTAGCGGTCGAGTTCGACAACGCGTCGGACACGCTTGCCGACATCCGGCTCGACGACGTTCGGTTCCAAGAGAGCGGGAGCACCACGGCCACCGTGACAGGTACCGTGACCGTGACGGGAACAACGGACGTTGACCCGGTTGCGAACTCGATCGGGCTGGCGACGGGAGCTAAGCAGGACACCAGGAATACGAGCCTCGCCAGCATCCTCGCGAAGATCATCGCAGCGCCGGCGACCGAAGCGAAGCAGGACACGGGGATCGGGCACCTTTCAACGATCGCGGGGAAGGACTTCGCGACAGAGACAACGCTGGCGGCTATTTCGGCTGCGGTAGCGACGGCGGCAAACCAGACGACCGGGAACGCGAGCCTCGCGACGATCGCGGGCGACACGACGAGCATGGACGGAAAGATGCCTGCCGATCCTGCCCGCGAAGGAGGGAACCTCGCGACCGCGGTCACGCATCTCTCGACCATCGCAGGGGACACGACGAGTATTGACTCGAAGGTTTCTACCGCCGCGAACCAAGCGACCGCGAACGGCCACCTGTCCACGCTGGCAGGGGCGGTGTCGAGCGCCAAGGTCCAGAGCGAAATCTGCTTCAGCAGCGGAAAGTGGGACCGCGTCGGATCTCCGAGCAGCGGCCCGCCGGTCTGCCTCGTGAACTCCTCCGGAGCGTACACGGCAGACGTCGACAGCAGCAGCAACCTGAAAGTCAAGGACGACCAGCTCGGCGGGATGGCGACGAGCCTTTCAGACATCAACAGCGACACATCGAGCATCGATGCTAAGGTTTCCACTGCTGCGAACCAAGCGACCGCGAACGGGTTGCTGGCGACGATCGACTCCGACACGAGCGACCTTGCGAGCACGGTCGGGACGTACGCGGGAGGGTTCGCCAACAAGCTGCTGGTCGTCGGCGGGCACGACAGCGGTACGCTTCGCGCTCTGGAGCTGGACAGCAACCGGTACCTCCACGTGACGGTGAAGGACGCGCCGTATTTCAACGCGTGGGAGGGCGCTGCGAGGCCGGCGTTCGCCGTCCACGACAACGCGCTCGGTGCGTCCACTGGGCTCCACGTCCTCGGGTCGCGGTACGAGAGCAGCCTGTCGAAGGTGTCCACCGACGGGGACTGGACGCGACAGAAGGCGACGATCGAGGGCATCCCGCTCACGCGGCCGGAGCACCCGACGTCGACGACGCATGGCGAGACATTCGCGGCGGCGCAGACGGACTACAGCCCGGCCAACGGGAAGTGGGACGCCCCCGGGGCGGGGAAGCGGCTGGTGATCGTTGGTTACGATTTCTCGGCAGCGGCGGCGCAGGGGTTCTCGCTGCAGGACGAAGACGACAACGAGCTGATCGGAAAGGTCTGGCTGCCCGCGACCGGCAACAAGGGGAAGGAGAAGTGCTACATCCCCTTGCCGACGAACAAGGCGCTGGAGCTGACGACGGACAACGCGGTTAACCATTCGGCGACAGTGAGCGTAATCACGGAGCAGGTGTAGTGAAGGCGCTCGTCGTCTACGAGACGGCAACGGGGATCGTCAAGAAGGTTGCGTGGGACCGGGAGGACCCGGGCACGGCGGAGCTTCCGGCTGGATGCGACTGGGTCGTCATCGGCGAGTTCGCGACACGGAAGGACGTCAGAAACCGCTACCTGAACACCGCGGTCGTGGTCCCGCACACGGTGATGGACAAGGGCACCACGGACCTCGTGAAGAAGTGCCGCTACCTGACGATCGAGGCGCCGGAGAGCTGCACGGTGGGGGAGCCGGTGAGCGTGACGGTGAAAGCGTGGAACGCGGATGGGGGCCCGTGCACGGAGAGCGGGACGTACATCCGTAGGGTCTGGTATGGCCCGACGCTGTGGATCGAGACGCTGGCCCGGGCCATCGAAAACGGCGAGGATACGTGGGGAGGAACCGTTCCGGCAAGACCGGAGCTGTTCGACGCTACGCACCCGGGCGGGATCTGCGTTGAGGCTGTTCCGAACTTCGACAAGGCGTACGGGGCGCGGTGGCATATGGACGTGGAGGATCCGACATGACGACGCTGACGGTAGGGGCAACTGGAGACTACTCGACCTTCGGGAACCTGCTGACCTACCTCCGCGGCATCGATCCGCTCGGAGACGATTACAGGATCGTCGTGCAGGACGAGACCTTCAACGAACTGGTCACGTGGGACGTTGACGACGGCGGGAACGATGTCACGATTGAGGCCGCGCCGGGTGCCAGCCCAATCATCGACGCAGAAGCGACCCGGGCAAACTGTCTCGCGATCACGGGCGGCGGACTGCGGGTAAAGGGGCTCCAGTTCGAAGACTCAACCGGGGATGCCGTGACGATCGGGGCCGCGGTGACGGGAGCGTGCGAGTTCCTTGGCTGCCGGTTCTATCGGTTCCAGACGGGCATAGCGGACGGCAACAACGATCAGGACCTGCTGGTTCAGGGATGCTACTTCGAGGATGCAGACGTAAAGGCAGTAGCGGCGTACAGCTACAATGGGTTGAAGGTGATCCGCGGATGCCACGTGCATTGGACCAGCAGCGGTCCGACGGCGGACTTTGCGGTTGAGTTCGACGGGACCGGCGACGCCAACTGCGTGATCGAGGGATGCCGCATCACGACGGACGACGTCACGAAGGGACCCGCGCACGGGATCTTCGGCGCCAACTACACGGTCAAGCGGACGAAGGCCTTCAACCCACGCGGTTCGTTCTTCCGCCCGGGATGGGGGAGCACGTTCCAGTTGGAGCACTGCCTCGTTTCCGCGAGCGGGGGCTCCTGCTACCACGGGGTGTACTCGACTGGCGGTACAACGTGGACGATCCTGAACTGCCTCATCCGTGGGGCAGGCCGGAGCTACACGGGGGTCCGCGTCACGGGCGGATCGACGGTGACGATCAAGAACACCGGGTTCCTAGACCTGTCGAGCGACAGCGCAGTGGATACCGACGCCGGGACGACGGTCGACAACAGCTACAACGGCTACTACAACTGCGCGACGAAGGTTGGTGGCGGCGGAAGCTGGAACAACCCGGAGACAGGCGAAGTCACGACGGACCCGACGGAGTACGGAGACGATGGCGACCTGATCCCAGAGGGCTCTCCGTGGGAGGGGGCCGGGACTGACGTTGGCCTTCCGTACCCGGGAACGGCACCGGACATCGGGTGCGAAGAGCTGATGCCGGCGAACCTGATGGAGTCATGACATGAAGAGGATATTGCAGGTCGACGGAGGAGGGATCATGGGGATTATCCCCGCGGTCTTCCTCGCAGGGCTTGAGGCCCGGCTTCTGGAGAAGGGGATCACGACACCCTTGTACGAGCTGTTCGACCTCATGTCCGGAAGCAGCACGGGCGCCGTCCTCACGGCAGCGCTGGCGAGCGGGCTCACGGCCGAGCAGGCATCGAAGATCTACACGGAGGAGGGCGTGGCACTCTTCGCCGACGCGGTCCACCGCAACTGGCGTTTCCGGCGACCGTGGAGGGGGAAGTACCGCCGGAAGGATTTCGTCGAGGAGTTCCGCCGGCATCTGAGCAAGGGGACGCTGGCCGACCTTCACTGTCGCATCATGATAACCGCGGTCTCGATCGTGGACTTCCGAACGCACTACCTCAAGAGCGACGACACACGGAGACCGAGCCGGGGGGGACCGGCGGACGCGGAAATCCGAGTGATCGACGCCGTTGCCAGAAGCGGACTGAGCGCACCGTACTACTTCAACCCGGTGGACGACCCCGCCGGCAAGCAGGTCTGGATCGACGGCGGGAGTTTCACGGAGAACTGCTCCGCGGAGGAGTGCATGATCGAGGCCGTCGATCGGGACTGGCACGAAGAGGGAGTGCGCCTGCTCTCGCTCGGCACCGGACACGAGGACCCGAGCCGACCTTACGACAAGGCCGCCAAGGTCGAGAGTTGGCGTGTCGTGCGCGACTACGTCAACGAGGCCCGGCAGCGATGCGTACCCCGCCAGTTCGAGCGCATCGACCGCGGGCTCGCGAAGCTCGCGCCGACCCTGCAGTACCACCGCGTGGACATCGAGGTCCCCGCTTCTATCAACGCTCTGGACGGAGCGGAGCACGCGAAGACATACGAAGAGCTAGGACGCCAGCTCGTTGAGGGGCAGGCGGAGGCAGTAGAAGCGTTCTTGGAGGTTCAGTGATGGAAGCAGCGAGCGGACTGCCCGCATGGTTCCAGTACGTCACGCCGGCGATGGCATTCACGGCGCTGGCTGCGGTAGGGCTCTACGTGATCCTGCAGTACGTCAGGGGAAAGAAGATCGGCAACGGAAACGGGAAAGGCGGGGCGGGAGACGTGACACTGGCACAACTACACGACGACGTGCGATCCCTGACGGAGAAGGTCGACCAGCTACGGCTGGACGTGGTCGGCAAGTACGTCACGAGAGACCACCTCGACAGCATCGGCGAACGCGTGGACGACCTACGGGAGCGCGTGATCAAGGCAGAAACGCGGATCGAGATGCAGGAAGAGCAGATCCGCGAGCTGTTCGCTCGGCTGAACGCTGAGAAGAAAAGACAGAAGGGAGACGACAATGGGTGAGAAAGCGAAACGGACGTTCTGGCAGAAAGCGGGGAACTGGCTGCTGCGGCGCCTGCGCCCTATCGTGAAGCGGGTCGTGGCGAACGAACTCGTCCCGCTGATCCAAGAGAAGGTGAAGGCCGGGGCGATCGACAAGGAAGTGGACGCCCTGATCGAAGCGGCGGCCCGGGAGTACGTCGTCAAGAAACTCTGATGGCTGACTTCGAGCAGGCATTCGAGATCACCCTCGGCCACGAGGGCGGTTTCAGCGACGACCCGGACGACCCCGGTGGAGCGACCCGGTACGGGATCACGGAGAGCATGGCCCGTGCGAACGGGTACACCGGGGAGATGGACGAGCTTCCGCTGGAGGTCGCCAAGGAGATCTACAGGGAAGAGTTCTGGGACCACCTGAACCTCGGAGCGCTGGAGGATCAGGCAGTCGCAGAGGAGATGTTCGACACGGCCGTGAACTGCGGGCCGGGGACAGCCGGAGGGTGGCTACAGATCGCCCTCAACGCCCTGAACGGACGCGGGAAACGGTGGGCGGACATCAGCGAGGACGGCATCGTTGGCCCGAAGACGATCGCCACGGCGAACATCGCAACGCGGGCACCGAAGGGGTCGGAGCGGTTGAGGAAGGCCCTGAACGTACAGCAGGGGTACCACTACATCTCCATGGCGCGCCGGGACGAAAAGTTCGAGCGGTTCCTCGGAGGGTGGCTTGACAACCGCGTCGTGATCTAGGTAGGATAGCCCACATAGCGAGACACCCCGGGATTGCTGGCCCGGGGAAGGTCATTCCAACTCTCTTCCGCCGGGGACCTTGCGCGAGGCCCCCGGCTTTTTCATGCCCCGAGCGACTGTGAAAAAAAGGACAAAGCGAGACAAAAAAAGGTTGACAAAAAGGAAAAAGAAGCCTATAGTTCAATCATGGAAGGAAGGGGAAACGAGATGAGCAAGACCACCTACCGGATCGAGATCTACCGAGCGACCATCAGCAAGCGGACCGGCAAGGAGATCCGCGACTACGAGATCACCGCTGCCGACAGCACGGTCTACAGCGACTACGGCGACGCCGTCGACGAGGCGCGGGGCACGACGCGAAACCTGCACGAGATCGGCGAGACAGCGTTCACCGGCTACGTGATCGACGAGAGCACCGGCTGCCGGACGCAGGTCGCGTAGGAGGGACACGATGAACTACCGGAAGATGACGAAGACCGAGCGCGAGACCGACAACCTGACCGCGGCGATCGGGAACATCCTCAACTGGCCGGAGACGGACCCCTGCAAGGCGGACGCGCTGGCAGACTACGAGAACGCCCTGATCGACCTGATCGGCGAGGAAGCGGCAAAGAAGGCGATCGCCGTCATCTTGACAGGCCACGAGCTGGAGAAGGCCCGGAAGACCCTGTCGCGGGATACCGTGGCGGACCGGGCGGAATACGCGAGGATCGAAGCCGAGCACCTTAGCGCTCTGGCGCAGGCGTAGGAGGAAGACGATGACGAGAGCAGCGATGGCCGAGCTGAGACGGATGCAGGAGAACATCCACGCGGGGGGTTGCCCCTCGTGCGGCGCCAAGCGCGGGTACAGCACGGAGCTGGACCTGCCACGGGCATTGTCGATGCGCCAGTGCCGGAAGTGCGGCGCGTGGTACGGCGGCAGCATGTACCGCGGGGAGTTCGACGCGATGTTCTTCGGGCCGACACATCGGAAGGGCTGCGAGTACGCCCCGGACGGGAGCGAGGAGAGCTGCCGCAGGGAAGCGGAGCACCTTCGCTATCTGAGCCTCGACATCCTCGGCAGCAACGGCGTGAGCCACTTCCATGGCTGGATGTGCCGAAACTGCCATGGCATCGTGCAGGTAGGGTAGGCTGATGGTCCGCTGCGAGACTTGCACGGGCAAGGAGCCGAACAACCACCCGTGGTGCGAGACCTGCATGAAGGGGATCGGCGGGGACGAAGCCAGACGGATGGCGGAGTTCCTTCACGGATACCGCAAAGCGAAACGAGCGGCCGCGCAGCCGCAGAATGGAGGGGAGGAATGACCCTGAAACAGCTCCAGAAGATCGTGTCGGACGTCCACAAGGAGGCCGACAAGGCCCGGACGCAGCGGGAGATGGAGAACTACGCGAGAGCGTACATCTACCTCTCCCGGGAACTCCACCGGAGGCGCCGGGCGGAGATCGACTGACCCGCCTGACGAGGGCCGGTGGCGCCGGCCCGAAACCGGGGGAAACCCCGGTAGCGGGAAGCCGCAGGAAGGAAGGAGACATGAGCGAAACGAGCGAGATGCGTCTGGTCCGAGCAGGGATCGAGGCGGGCAACAGGCTGAGCCATCTCCTCCACGCCGACTTCCGCTCGAAGGACCCGACGTTCGCAAACGGGGCGCGGGCAGCGACGGAAGAGGTTGTGAAGGCGCTGGAGCAACAGGGGTTCGAAGAAGCAGCGTCATGCATCCGGATGGGGATCGGCGGAACGGAGGTCGAAGGTGATTGAGGTCACGACGCTGTACGAACGCGAACGGGGATGCGGGTTCAGGAAGCCCGGAGGAAAGTACCTCGTTGCCGGGGGGGAGCTTCGGCCGTGCGGGAAACTCCCGCTGGAGCTGACGGTCTGCCCGACCTGCAACGCGGGGATCAAGCCGAGCCGCGGGTGGACATGGGTGGACAGCAATGCGCTGTTCGAGAGCAGGGAGTGCGAGGAGAGCGCCCGGGGAGACAGGGAGTGCACGACATGCCCCCTGCATTCGGGCGTCGGCAGAGCGGGTCTCCTGTGGATCGGAGAGGTCTTCTACAAGAGCCCGATGGAGTGGACGGAGGAGGCCATTCGGCAGGGCATCAGTCGAAGGATCGCGACGATCCCGAACGATTTCGTCATCGGCGAGACGTGGGTCCTCGCGGCGCACCGGAAGACGATCGAGAAGATCTGCCGGGATTGCGGTGGCCGGGGGTGGGTCAAGTACGAGGAGACGGGGACGAACGCGACCTGTCAGAATTGCCACGGCCGGGGACGCGTCTGGACACCGGGGATCTTTCAGGTGTTCCGGCCCGAACGGATCGAGTACGTCGTGAAGGGAGACGAGACAGAGGAGGAGCTGGAGCGCATCGTGAAGCGCGGGATGACGCCCGTCAAGGTCGTCCCGGTCGATGCGGACGGAAAGGAGATCGAGAAGACCGCCTGACGACGCCGTAGGGCCGCGGCAGAAACCCGGGGGACCCCCGGGTCGCGGGAAGGCCCCGCATGGAAGGAAGGAGGCTCACATGAGCAACAGGACGATGAAGGCGATGGCGGCGAACGCGCTGAGAGCAGCGGCCGCCAGCCGCGAGACAGCGGAGATCCTTGGCAACAGGAGGATGCGGTACTCGGTCGCCGAGCACTGCGAGGAGGATGCGCGCCGGCTGATCCGGCTGACGGAGACCGGGTTCCATGTCGAGTAGCCCGGAACGGAAGCCGACAGAGCTGCAGCAGAGGGATGTTGAGCGGGCCCGCCGGGCGAACGACCGGCTCCGCAGGCTCATCCCGGCGCGGGAGAACGGCAACGGCCTGTTCCTCACGCGGGGCATCGCAGCTCTGGACGACAGGGAGAAGGCGGAGGTCCTTCGGGGTGTTCGGGACTACGACACCTTCACCACGGACAACGACCCGTGGGGAGAGCACGATTTCGGCTCCTTCAAGACGAAGGCCGGGACCCACGTGTTCTGGAAGATCGACAACTACCACGGCGAGGATGGATACAACCTCGTCTGCACGATCATGCTGGCGGAGGAGTACTGATGAAGACCCGGCTGTTCTGGTACCCGGGGCCGGCGACGATGCGCCCGGGATGGGCGTACCGGTTCACGGGCGCGCAGGGCTACGAGGCCATCAGCATGCTCCCCGGGAGCGTTGAGAGAGACGCGAGCGACGCGAAGATCCTCGCGGCAGCGCAGGAGGACGCGCGCCTGCACCACCTGCGGCTCTCGTTCTACGTTGACAGGGGAGACGGATGAAGCTCACGCGGAAGGTTCTGGCACGGGCCCGGGAGAATGCAGCTCTGACGCAGGACGCCCGGCTCATAGTGCGGAGGCAAGACGACATGCTCCTCGACGTGGCCGACGACAGGGACGCGGTTGAGGCCAAGGGGTGGACCGTGGTGGCGACGGTCCATTGGGATGGGACAGTTGATTTGGAGCGGGAGGGGACAAAAAAGGAAAAAAGCGGTTGACAGAGAGGAAAAACCACGGGATACTACCCGTGGAAGGAAGGAGATCGCCATGAGGCTGATCTGGAACGACAAAACGGACCGGTACGAATGCCTCTCCAACTACGAGGAGCGCCACGTCCCGAAGGCCGCCGGGTTCCGGTGGGACCGGGACGAAAAGGTCTGGTGGTCGAAGGACGACACGGCAGCGGCCCATCTCAAGGACCACGCCGACGAGGGAGCCCGGAAGCGCATGGAGGCCGAGATCGAGAAGCAGGCCGCCGCGCTGGAGGCCAGTCGCGCAGCGACAGCGGAGATCGATGTTCCCGCCCCGGAGGGCTGCGAGTACATGCCCTTCCAGAAGGCGGGCATCGCCTACTGCGCCGACCGCCCCCGGGCGATGATCGGCGACGAGATGGGGCTTGGGAAGACCATTCAGGCCCTCGGAGTTGCGAACGCCGATCTTGGAGTGCACCGGACCCTCGTCGTTTGCCCCGCGACACTCAAGATGAACTGGCAGCGGGAGGCCGAGAAGTGGCTCACCAGACCGACGACCGTTCACGTTGTGTCGGCCGGCGACGAGTGGCCGACGACCCCGGCGGAGCGCGACGGCATCTACATCGTGAACTACGACATCCTGCGCCGATACGTGAAGGTGCAGCCGCGGAAGGAGCCGACCGGGCCCGCGGCCATCGCGTGGGACCTCGTGATCGTTGACGAGGCCCACTACGTGAAGAACAACAAAGCGCAGCGGAGCAAGGCCGTTCGTGCCATCGCGAAGAAAGCCGGACGGATGCTCATGCTCACGGGGACCCCGATCGTGAACCGACCGGTGGAACTCTACAACCTCGTCAACATCCTCGACCCGGGGCGGTGGGGAAACTGGTGGGGCTACGTCAAGCGCTACTGCGACGCGAAACACAACGGGTACGGATGGGACGTGAGCGGCGCCCGGAACCTCGACGAGCTGCAGGAGAAACTTCGATCGACGATCCTCATTCGCCGCCTGAAAGCGGACGTTCTCAAGGAGCTTCCCGCGAAGGTCAGGCAGGTGATCGAGATCCGCAACGGCATCCGCGAGGATGCGTGGGGCAAGATCGACGGGCTCAAGAAGCGCATCGCGGAGGCACGACG
>Ga0180434_10006027_pt1 | contig 14059 bp, 20 predicted proteins | sample SS_ome_7_FD_132453 | JGI IMG/M metagenome (GOLD analysis project Ga0180434, IMG submission 132453) | Hypersaline lake sediment archaeal communities from the Salton Sea, California, USA - SS_1_D_2 metaG | ecosystem: Environmental > Aquatic > Non-marine Saline and Alkaline > Hypersaline >... | reverse complement strand
TCCGGATCGTGCTCTACATATCTTTACTGCTGGACACGGAGGCAGGAAACCAGTAAACTAGACTGGCGCATCTATCCGTCTGTGGGCGCCGAGTGGAGCGGACCTATTGACGGACCTATAGGAGGGTAGGAATGGACCACGACCGAGACACAGGCTTCATCATTTTGGCAGCAATGCGCTATGCCATTGGGCGCTGCACATATGCCCCGTCGCTGGTATGCGACTGGATCCGCAGGCATTGGGACAAGATTGACGATCAGACTCGCAATCTCCTGCGCCGTGATTTGGGCGAGGCCGTAGAGCACGCAGAGCGGCATGGCGACGACTACCTGGGCATGGAGTGTGACGCGCAGACATGGCGCGAGATGTTGAGCTGGATGGAGGCAACAGGTATTTGACAAGTAGGCGGCGGGTGGTGGATTGAGGGAGGGAGGCAACAATGGTCAGGGTGTGTCATGTTTGCGGGCTGATTGTGCAAGGGGCCAAGTGCAGGCACCGTCCGCATAGCTGCAGGTGGTGCCAAGACGACGATGGTACGTGGCAATCTGGATGCGGGCTGCTGTTCTGTTTTGATAACGACGGCCCATCAGAAAACGGGTTCCGATTTTGCCCATTCTGTGGGCGGCCAATGCTGGTGGGCTGATTTCGATGACTGCGACCGGAGGGCGACGACAATGGAGACTGACTGGATCCTACTGAGCGAGTGCCGCAATCCGCATCTGGCTTTAGCTGAGGCGCTGCATGATGGACGGCGGGTGGAGTGCAGAACTTCGCCGGTCAGATGGACGAATTGCCTCTATCGCGCATGGGAGTATGTCGCAGATGGCAGACCGTGGTCACACATCCGCATCGAGCGCCGCCCGGAGCAGACAGAGCCGGGACCGTGCCCGGTGTGTGGGGCTACCTACGGCAGCCCATTAGAGGGACATGGAGTCCTCTATCGCGGCCCGACTTCTGACGGAGATATGTGCTCTGTCGAATGCATTTGCGGTCTACGCGGCCCGCTATCTAGCGACCCTGACGAGGCGATAGAGCTTTGGAACCGTTTGCGGCTAGTGGATTGATTTCGACGACTGCGGCCCATGCGAGGGCCGGTAGACAATGGCGACCCCGGCAGTCAGACCCGTCGCATCGGGATGGCGTAAGTCCGGACGCTGGAGCAGGCGCTGACTAAGAGGTACAGAGTGGATGCCGGAGTGGGGAATCCCGGCCAGTCGTCGATTATGTGGAGGGGTTATGATATGGATAGAGATGATGTCAATCGTATCGTTCAGGCGGGACAGGATAGTGGTGAGCGTCCCAACCTGCGATGCGCCAACCTGCGATGCGTAGACCTGCGAGACGCCAACCTCCGATGCGTAGACCTCCGATATGCAGACCTGCGACGCGCAGACCTGCGATGTGCAGACCTGCGACGCGCAGACCTGCGATGCGTAGACCTGCGATGTGCAGACCTGCGATGTGCAGACCTGCGACGCGCAGACCTGCGATGCGTAGACCTGCGATGCGCCAACCTGCGAGAAGCCCTACTACCGCCTACGGATGCGATCCTAGCGTCTCCGTGGGGATGGTGCCATATCCAGCGCGAGCACATCCGTATCGGATGCCAGTACCACACATCGGCAGAGTGGGCCGGGTCGTCAGATCAGGCAATAGCGGTCATGGCTGATAATGCGTTGGAATGGTGGAGGCAGTGGAAGCCAGCCGTGCTGGCTTTAGCTGAGGCGTGTGATCCGTATGAGGCTTGCCGCGAGACTGAAGAAGTGCTGATGGCCAACGCCGAGCATGAGGCGCGGCTGTAAGCCGTCACTCTCAATGCTCTTGTTGGCAACATAATGGAGGACGATATGAGGCTGAACGAATACATGGCAAGCGACGACAGCAACGCCTTCTGGCGACTGAGTTCCGGCGACCACCAAAACCTGCTGGACGAGGCAGTCGAACGTATGATGGACGCACGGGAGGCGCTGGTTGCGGTCCTGTGCGACCCAGAGGGCAACGTGTGCATCCGGGGCAGTGATGCGGATAGGGATGTGGTACGCAAGGCACTGGATACGTTGAGTGTTGCCAACGATGAGTTCAGAGGCGGCTGTAAGCCGTCCTCTGGAACGTCTTGTTCGGCTTAAGATGGAGGTGGCAAATGAGTGATGACAAAGAATACCCGCCCGTCCTGGACGTATGTTGCGGGCCGCGTGGGATGTGGTTTGACAAGCGCAACCCGTTGGCGATGTACGTGGACAAGCGGCGCGAGAAATGGTGCACGAAATACCCGTCAGGCACAAAGACGGCCTACATTGACCCGGATATTCTGGCAGATTTCACCGACCTGCCGTTTCCTGACGACACGTTCGCGCTGGTAGTCATGGACCCGCCGCACATCGCCGGACAGACGGCAACAACGGGAATGATCGTTAGGCAGTACGGGATGCTTACTGGCGACTGGCGCGACATGCTGCGCCGTGGATTCGCGGAGTGCTTCCGCGTACTGAGGCCAGATGGAACGCTCATCTTCAAATGGAACGAATGCCGCATCGCCGTGAAGGATATTCTGCCGTTGTCGCCAGTACCGCCGCTTTTCGGGCATAAGAGCGGCAAGACGATGAAGACACACTGGATCGCGTTCTTGAAGCCGAACAGGTGATTATACTGCGACCGGAGGGCGACGACAATGGAGGCTGACTGGATCCTGCTGAGCGATTGCCGCAACCCTGCGCTATCGCTGGCGCTGGCGGTAAGCGAGGGGCGGCGGGTTGAATGGTCCCCATCACGGCGCAGTTGCGGCTGGTATCCAGCGACGCCCGAGAACGTCGCCGACATTCTGCGTGACGGCAATGCTTGGCATCTGACTCGTATCGAGCGGCAACCGGAGCCGGAAGAGCCGGGACCATGTCCGGTGTGCGGTGGGAGATCGGACGCAATATCCTGGAATGGCGATCGAGTCTGGTATGTAGAGTGCCTTGGTGACTGTGGAGTTTCAGGATCAGAATCAGCAACCGAGCAGGATGCGGTGAAGTCGTGGAACCGTCTGCGGGTGGTGGATTGAAGGAGGATTGAGCAATGACCGACGAAGACCGAAAACGGATCGAGCTAGGAGCAACTGGCGCACAGCACGGACAGAAGGGCATGCTGCTTAACGCTCTCTGTCGTGCCGTGCTGGAAATGATGGAGGATGACAATGGGAGCGAACCTCAGCCGTCACAACTCGTCACGCTGGCCGAACTGGTCGAGTGTGGCGAGTGGACGGAGGAGTATGCGCGGATGCTTTGGCGGCAGGAGTGGCGTGAGGATGGGGCTGCGCTGATCTGGCATGGTCAAGCATGGCTCAGTTATCCCAATATCAGTGAGCGACAATGCCTAGAGGATCTTGCCATCCAACCCAATGCAGACGGCTCGCTGCCGGGGTTGAAGTTGACTCCCGAACAGACGGTACTGTTGTGGGCGCGTGGTGGGGAGACGATGGTTTGGGAATTTGCTTGTGACATGTTCTATCGAATGGACGCAGACGGCGCGATAAAAGTCAGTTTTGGCGTATCGGATGAATGGGCCGCATCCGAAAGCCCGTTTTACAATGCTCAGCATTATTTTTCTCAGCCACCGGGAACGCATCCTGCGCCGGGAGGTGATCGATGATTTCGCGCGCCGATGAAGACACACTGGCGCAGCAGGTAGGTCCTGGATGGGAGCTACTGGTACGGCTGGCGTGCCGTGCCGCCGAAGAGCACGACAGGATAGTGTCGGTCAAGGAGAAGTGGGGAACGCTGCGAATGGACGCGCAGGGCAGCGACGACTTTCTTGACATGATTGAGCGCATGGAAGACCTCAGTAGCGAGATCTGCGAAGAGTGCGGCAGTGCTTTTGGAGTTACGACAGAGGGCGGCTGGATCAAGACGTTGTGTGCGGACTGCCGGGAGGATAGCCAATGCGAGTCACAATAGACTTTGAGATCGACGGCTCACCAGAGGGCAGAGAAGAAAACCTGCGCTTGATGCAGATGTTGAGCGCGCAGGACGCCCTTCTGGTGCTGCATGCCATGGACTGCAAACTTAGGAACGTATTAAAGTACAGTGAAAACGTCGATCTCCGTCATGCTGCCACGGATTGGCGTGCAACTCTCCATGCGATAATGCAGGAGCGTGGAGTTGACCTTGAGGAACTTTTGCCATAGGAGATCACATGGATGCAACCGATAAACAGGTAGGAGGATCGCATTACACGGACATGGCGATCCAGCCAGCCGAGTACATTACGCGCAATGGCATAGGGTTTTTGGCGGGCAATGCGATCAAGTACGTATCGAGGTATCAGAACAAGGGAGGCACCGAGGACCTGCGTAAGGCAATCCATTGCATCGAGCTACTGATCGAGATGACGGAAGACAGCAAACAAGACGCATCAAGCGAGGCATCGACATGGGAGGTCTAGAGCGCGCAAGACGAGAGCGTACAGATGAAGCGATACGGCTAGCCGCAAGAGGCAGATTGGTTCCGATGGCGCGTACGGACCGACAGGGATACTGGACGCGGCTAAAGCGCAGATAGTTGGGGCGATTCGTCGCCTCTTTTTTAACCTGAAATATACCATAGAGGCATATTTAATGCCGGATTTTACTCGCATCGGAACTAACAATGAACGCTGACTTTGCCAGGTACGTCTTCGCTGACTACTGCGGGTTTTGCTCCGACTGGCTAGGCGTACAGCTATGGAGCAAGCAGGCTGAGGCATTGCGCCTGCTCAACCACTATCCGCGAGTCGCCGTACGCTCCGGCAATGGTGTCGGCAAGACATTTACAGCGGCTCTAGCGACAATCGCATACCTGATGGGCGGTGGTGGTTATGCCATCCTGACGTCCTCATCGTGGCGAGGAGTCAGGCGGTCGCTGTTCCCGGAGTTGAAGCGCATCCTGGCTGCGCTACCTCCGTCCAGGTCGCTCGGCGGCGTTTGCCTCGACACAGAATGGAAGCTGCGGAATCAATGGGGAGCGTTCGGCGTCTCGGCAGACCAACCCGAAAATTTCAGCGGCTTCCGTACGCCGCGCGGCGTTCTGGTGGTCGTCGATGAGGCTAGTGGATTGACTGTCGATATCGCCAATGCAATCGAAGGGCTTTGTTCGTCATCGCTGTCGAAGGTCTTGTACATCGGCAATCCGCTTCGTCCAGAGGGACCGTTCTTCGAGTCCTTCCGGTCGCAGCGGTGGAAGACGCTGCACATATCGACATTCGACTCGCCAAACGTCCAGGCCGGCAAGGAGGTGATTCCTGGCCTCGCGTCTGCTGATTGGGTTGAGGCACAGGCCGCCGAATGGGGCGAGGGAAGCCCTACCTATCAGGCGCGGATTCTCGGCGAGTTCCCTGACGATGCTGGCAGCCTGATACCATACGCATGGTTTGACGCCGTCACCACCGACCAACCAATAGATCGCATGGGCACCACCAGGCTAGGCGTAGACGTTGCGCGGCAGGGTGGCGACCGTACTGCATTTGTGTATCGGGATGCTGCTGGCGTAATGTCTGTCGAGTCGTTTTCCGGTCAGGATCTAATGTCTACAGCCGGACGGATAGCTCGCGCCATTGAATCCGGAGATGTCATTCCGGAGGCTGTCTTTATTGACGATTGCGGCTTAGGCGGGGGAGTGACCGATAGACTGATAGAGCAAGGCTATGCCGTGCAGCCGATTAACTTTGGCTCTGCGGCGCTGGAAAAAGACAGATTCCTAAACCGTCGCGCAGAATGTTACTTTAGAATGAGGGACGCACTTGATCCGAACGGGGAACGTAAGTTACGCATACCAGGACAGTATCGAGACATCCTCCGCGAGGCTGCTGCGCCGATGATTGAATATTCATCTCGCGGTCAGATCAAGCTGGAAGCGAAAGCAAAGATTCGCGAGCGCATGGACCGTTCGCCTGACCTCGCGGACGCGCTCGCCTTGACCTTTGCCGTACCTGACCTCGAACAATCTGCGATCATGCTATGAGGATCCCGCATGAACTTCCTGCCTAAGCGCAAACCTGGAACCAACATCCTGGATGCCGTCGCCAAGCGCGTTAGCGCGATCGGTCAAACCGGCTGGACCTCACTGGCGAGCGGATGGACAGACTCGGCCACGCTGTTCGGCACTGCGAAGTCAAGCGAAATGTCGCAGTACTACAGCAAGCTAGAGATTGTCTATGCGTGCGTACAGGAGCTTGCGACTACGGCAGCAGAGGCGCCGCTACAGGTCTATGAGGCCACGGAAGACGGTTCGGTAGTCAGCGAATCGGCAGAGGCAGACGAAGCGCTCAGTCTCTTTTACGACAATGAGTTCTATGCCTACGAAGATTTGATTCGGCTGATCGTACAACGGCTTAGCCTGACCGGAGCCGCGTTTTCTCTGATTGGCGAGAACGGTCAGGTTTCCGGTCTTGTGCCATTGCCGACCAATACCGTCACGGTCCAGGGTAGCGGGCCGAAGCTCTTGGGGTATGAGCTTGCAACGACTCAGGGCGTGCCGAAACACGTTCCTCCGGAAGACATTCTTCCCATCATGTACCTGGACCCTAATTGCTATCTGCAATATGTCTCCCCGCTGAATGCAGCCGCGAGGCGCATTAAGATTGACCTTGAGCAGTCTGCGATTACTGCAGAGATGCTTGCCAACCGCAACCTGCCCGGCATGGTCGGTCGCATGAAGTCTCCGATGACCGCCGATCAAGTGCAGCAGATCAAAGACGCCATGTATGCCTCTAGCGGTGGCGGCAACGAGAGTCGCGGCAAGCTGTTGTTGGTGCCACCCTCCATTGAGGAAATCAAAGGCGTTGAGATCAACGACATCAACATGGAGGCTCTGAGCGGCCTGACAGAGACTCGGCTGTGTATGATCTTCGGCGTGCCTCCTATTGTCATCGGTTCTGAAATCGGCTTGCGGCGCGGCACGTTCGCGAACTATGACGCGGCCCGTAAATCTTTCTACCTCGAAACCATGGCCGGTCTGTGGCGATTCATCGCTGGTCAACTGACTCGCGGTTTGTTCCGAATGCGCGGGAACAAGAACCTTTCATTTAGGTTCGACACCTCGGGAATCCGCGAACTTGCCGAAGATGACCTTGCGATCGCAAACAAGTCCGTGGTCCTTCTGAATGCGGATATCATCGACAGGCAGGAAGCTCGCGCAATGAACGGGCTTGAGGTCGTCGAGGCCGATGACACAGAGGATGCGGCAGGGGAGGTTGCCGGAGAGGTCACAGAAGATCGAGTACTGAACGGTGCGCAGATTACAGCAGCAACTCAGATCGTGCAGTCAGTAGCAGACGGCATGCTCCCGAGGGACGCGGGGGTTGGACAGCTGGTAGTGATGTTCAATTTGTCGCACGAACAGGCTGAGTCCATGTTGGGCAGCGCCGGGATCACGTTTATCAATGAGCCTGTCGAAAAGTCCGCGCGGTTTGTGGGCAAGGAGATGGTTCCGGCTGACGACCCTCCGATTGGAGAGTATCCAGGCTCCGACAAGCTAGCGGCAGAGGTCCGCAAGGAGTTCGACCGCCAGAAGGATGAGGTTGCAAAGATGTTCGTCAAGGAGGGCGTGGTTGACTGGAGCGAGGTCAAGAAGGGCTTCAATCCTGCCGTACAAGTCAGCCTTGCAGCGATATGGGATGATGTCGTGACAGAGACCCTCAAGAAGATGTATCCAGAGGACCGCATTCCTAGCGCCTATGATGTAGTCAATCCGCTGACAGAATCGCGCATCAAACAACAGTACATGCGCATCGTAGAGACCACGACCGGCACAACGGAAACCATGGTCGAGGCTAGGCTCCGCAAGGTACGCAAGGCTCTCGCAGAGGCTGGCGTCTATGGCGAGAACACAATTCCGGCGCTGCAACAGGCCATCCTCGACGAGTTCGAGGACATGGCTCCGTGGCGCGCGCGCCGCATTGCGGTGACTGAATCGAGCGAAGCGGTACACGCTGCCGAAGTCATTAGCGCGGAGGGCGCCGGTATTGCCGGTTGGGTGCCTGTCATTTCGGAAGACGCCTGCGAGAAATGCCAGGTCTACGATTCTTCGGACAATCCGACCGGAGTTCCGCGCGTTCCGTTCGTCTCGCAGGAGGACGCAGTGCGGTTGATCGATGCGCATGGGTACAACCAGGACATGCCGCCATTTCATCCGGGCTGTCGATGCACGAAGCGCGCTGTCGTGAGCACAGACGGTCTGCCTCCTTCGATGCACCGCAATCCGACCGCGGGAAAGAAGAGTGGCGGGTATGAGGTGTCAGCGTCCAGCCTGATGGATTGACCGATAGATAGGTAGAGCGATGCCATACAAAAACGAACATGCTGCGCGACTGCGAGAGCCGGAAGACTTCGAGAGCATCAAGCAGCTTTGGGAAGAGGATGGAATCAGAGGCTTAGGCGGTCCTCTCAAAAGCAACGGAGAGACAGAACTACAGGCACTGAGATTTGATGCGAGCCGCTACACAGAGCAGGCGGCGCGTGAGTGGTTGAATGAACACGACTACGCGCCGATCAAGTTTGAGCCAGCGATAGGAAAGAGCATGACTACTCAGCTTTGCAAGGTGTCTCCTGACGCACGACTGATAGTAGGCAAGGCCGAAGAGATGTACCCGCATGGCTCTATTGAGGGCTATGCGTCCGTGTGGGACGTTGAAGATCTCGATGGTGATATCATGCGGCGCGGAGCGTTTGCGGTGTCGTGCCGCGAGCGAGTCCCAGCCGGCAAGGTTCTTTTGATGGCGGTCCACTTCGCGCATGGCGGCGCCGTTGGCGAGGCGATCGGAGAGCTGAAAGAGGCGTGGGAAGACGAGATCGGATTGCGGTATAAGGCGGCGCTGTACGATGCGCAGATGGCGCAGGAGACGCGCAACAAGGTTCAGGCAAGCCCGAAGGCGTTTGGCGCATCTGTCGGTTTCCTGCCGCTGCCGCAGGGTGTCAAAATGCTGGAAAACGGTGGCCGCGAGTTTACGGCGTGCAAGCTGTACGAAGTTACCATCACGCCGACACCGGCAAACGAATATACGACCGCAATGGCAAAGAGTATTGACGCAGTGGCCGAGCTGCGTGGCAAGATCGAAAAGCTGGAGCAGGAGATTGAATCAATGAAGACGGAACCAGAACAACCCGAAGTCGAAAGCGCTCCTGATGGGAAGGACGTTGCGGACGCTCCGGAGCCGGATCCTGTAGTCGCGGACGACCCCGTTGAAACAGGTCCATCAGCCGCAGACATCGCCAGGGATGCCTTGCGGAAAATCACGAAGCTGGAATTGGAAGCAGAAGGATTTTAGGCATGGATGAACTTATCGCCAAGGCCAAGAAGCTGAATGAGCAGATTCAGAGTCTTGCGGCCAAGGAGAAGGAAGCGGACACGGAAGCGAAGTCCGTAATCCGCGAAAAGATCGAGGCGAAGAAGGCAGACTTTGAATCTGCGCTTGCCGAGATCGAGGAAGCCAAGAAGGTCGCGGCAGAAGAAGCCGAGGCCAAGGATCGGGAGAACAAGATGGCTGAGTTTGAGGCGAAGGCTGCGGATCTTGCGGATGTCAAGATCGAAGCCGGGGACAATCGTGTGAGCGAGCAGAAGCAGAAGGACGAAGCCTCCCGCGCTTACATGCTCGAAGGCAAGAGCGGTCTGGCTGCGTTTGCGCAGAAGCACGGCGACAACGTCGTGAACGCCGTGAGCAAGGGCGGCGAGGATGGGATTCTTGTCCCGAGCTACATCCGCGATCACATTTTGTACAATACGTTCTTGAGCAAGGGTGCCAATCCTGTCGTCGTGGAGGACGCGAGCGGTACGGCCAGCGGTGGCGGTTCGCTGGTGCCGAATGCGTTTGTGCCTGAGCTGTTCAAAATCCCTCAGATCACTGATCGGCTGATGGATCGCTGTTGGGTCAAGCGTGCGGTTACCGGGACCGTTCGATTCCCCCGCGTAACGCAGAGCACCAACCCCTACGGCGTGGCGGTTGCCTGGGGAGGTGAGGATACGGCGGTCAGTACTGACAACCCTGTATTCACGGAGGTCACTGTTCCCACGTATCGTCTCGGCGCGCTTGCTCAGGTCAGTACCAAGGAGCTGCGCGAGAATGCCGTTGGTCTCGAGGCCGAACTCGCCTCGATGATGCGCGGCGCCGTGAGTCGCGAAGTGAGCAACGCGATCATCAACGGGACTGGTAGCGGTCAGCCGACCGGAATCAACATCAATGCGAGCATCACGAACGGTGTCAACGTGGTGTCTCGGCAGACGGCCAGTCAGGTCAGCTACACCGACATCGTCAACCTTCAGTTCACGGTGGACGAGGGTGTAATGGACCGTGGCATCCTGCTGATGAAGGCTGGCGCTAACGGAGCCATGAAGTACGTGGCTGCTCTTGACGATAGCAACGGGCGCCCGGTCATGCGTACGGTTGACCAGGGATGGCAGCAGGGGATGCTTCCCTCGATTGCCGGCAGCGAGTTGGTCAAGTGCATGGTGCTGAGCAACCTCGGATACCGTGGAGACGTTATCTTCGGTGACTTCTCTTGCTACGGCGTCGCAATGAGCGCGGATGTGAGCATCGATATGTCGGAGCATTACGCCTTCGATAAGGGGCTCGTGACTTACCGCGTCATGCTTTGGATCGGTGGCAAGCCGCTCGGCGAGTCTTGCTTTGCCCTCCTCGGCGACGCGAGCGGTGCAAGCTCCTCGAGTTCCAGCTCGAGCTAAGCGTAGCGTATAACGGGGGGTATGGTTCGCCCTGCCCCCTTTCTTTCGCAGGGAGCGCACTATGAGCCAATCACTACCGAAAGCGCATAACCTGACTGTACGCTCGCTGACTGTGCATACAGCTTCGACACTGATCGCGAAGGCTAATCCGTATCGTCGGTATTTGGCGATTCAGAACGCAAGCGATACGCAGATTACGATTGACACCAAGACGGCAGTTGTGGACGGGCAAGGAATCATCTTGCAGCCTGCGACCGTGGCAACTCGGGCTGGCGGTACGATGTACGAGTTCTGTCGAGAGAGGAACCTGACGCAACAGGCTATCTATGCGATCACATCTGTGGCCGGTAAGCGTGTCACCGTGATCGAGACATCGGAGAACATTCCGGATGCGCCGACAGGAGGCACGGGAGCTAGTTCTTCGTCCTCGTCGTCCTCGTCGGAATCTAGTTCTTCTGAATCGTCTGGATCGAGTAGTTCACCTTCGTCTTGTTCGAGCAGCTCGGAGTCGTCTGAGTCCAGCAGCAGCAATTGGTCTAGTTCGTCGGAGTCGTCTTCATCTAGTTCGTCGGAGTCGTCTGCGTCTAACAGTTCCTCGAGCTCTACATCGAGCTATAGCAGTGCGAGCAGCAGCAGTACAGACAGTAGTGGGCCGTAATGGGATGGGGGTCGAACCAGACCCCCGATTCTTTAGGAGTGCAGCTTGATTCCGAAATATGAATGCCCCGCAACGTCAGCGATTAAGACTGTCATATGCGGAGGCGCCAACCTAGACTCATTCGGGCGGCTGCGGGTAAGCAACCCTGAAACCCTGTTCGATGCGAAGAACATCTTTGACGATCCGGACCTCGCTGCGTCTGTAGAAAATCAACCATTGTTGTTCGACAACCAGGAGACTTCTGGGAGCGGAACATCAACCGCATACGATAACGACGAAGCGAAACAGACATTGACGGTTAGCGCAACGACAGCAGGAACGCGAGTCAGGCAGACAAGACAACGCTTCAACTACCAGCCCGGAAAGTCCATGCTGGTTTTCATGTCCTTTAAGATGCACGCAACAACGTCTGGCATTACGCAACGCGAAGGCATGTTTGACGAATCGAACGGTTTGTTTGTCGAGGACAATGGAACTGGATATCGGTTCGTGCGCCGCACATATACCTCCGGCGCTGCGGTCGATAATGCGGTTGAACAGTCTTCATGGAGCTTAGATGCACTGGATGGTTCCGGCAATTCAGGGTATACGCTCGACTTGACCAAAACCAACATTTTGGCAATAGACTATGAGTGGCTAGGAGTCGGTCGAGTACGCATGGGATTCGTGATTGATGGCGAAATCATCTATGCCCATGAATTCCTCAACGCAAACAGCCTAAGCGTTGTCTATATGTCAACGCCAAATCTTCCGTTGAGAAGCGAAATTAGTAACGACGGCACTGGCGCAGCAGCAACGATTACGCAAATTTGTTCGACCGTTATTTCCGAGGGCGCGCAAAACGATCTCGGAATTATCCGGTGGGCAAGCACAGCCGGCACGCATATTGACATGGCGACAGAAAACCAACTGTATGCCTTGATGGGGATCAAGCTCAAGTCTGCGTATATTGGCGAGGTCGTTGACATCCTGAGCGTTGCCATGCAGCTGCACACTGCGAGTCATAAGGTCGAGTGGTCCTTGGTCTACGATCCTACGATTACAGGCACATTCACCTACGCAGATGTTTCGCGCTCTGCCGTGCAGGTAGCCAAGAGCGCAGGAGCCGGAGCGACAGCATCCGGAGGCTATGCGATTGAGGGTGGCTATGTAGAGAGCGGAGGCAATCCTTCTGGTGCGTCTGGCAGCACTGCCGCAGAAATCGGGAATGCATTACGCATCGGGTCCAATATCGCCGGTACTCCTGACGCTATTGTTCTGTGCGCGCGCCCCATTGCGGGTAGTTCAGCCGTCGATATTGAATGCGGCATGACTTGGCGGGAGCTGACCTAATGGCATTGACTACGACCGCGCGAGCCAAGCAGCATTCAGCGCTTGCGAACGTTGACGACACCCTCCTTGGTTATTTGCTAGATGCTGCCTCGTCTGTCGTCGAGGGATATTGCAGCCGCACGTTTGCCCTGGCAGATTACACGGAGACGTACGACGGTACTGGTTTGGAATTTCTGTACCTCTGGAACTATCCGATCGTATCCGTAACGTCCGCGACAGTGACGGAGTCGGGCGGCATTCAGACAGTTATTGCGTCTTCGGATCTGCGGTTCGATGCGTCCTCCGGAAAGTTGATGTATGACTTTGACGAGGCGGCGTCGTTCGGGACGTTCATCCGGGGGCATCAGAACTGGACCGTTGTGTACCGGGGAGGATACGCGACGATTCCAGACGCGATTCAGGAGGCTACGATTCAGGTCGTTCTGAGCGCCTATTCTGCCGGCGACTCACAGGCTGGAGTCTCGAGTGAAAAACTAGGTGAGTACAGCTACACCAAGGGATCTGGGATGAGCCAAGCGGCAATTACGCCAGTGGTGGCGATGCTGCTTGCCCCCTATGTCAGAGTTGTTTTGTAGGAGAAAAAAATGGCCGCAGGAGATTCTGAAAACGTGAAGCCGGGTGAACAGACCACGGAGCTCAAAGAAGCGTCCAGCGCCAAAGTATGGGCCATTATCGGCGTTGTTTTGGGGTTCTTGCTGGAGGTTGGTGGCGGCGTAGTGAATAGTCTGGATATGTCCGGCAATGCGCTCATTCTTTCCGGCGCGATTTTGCAGGCGATCTCTTTGTTCCGCGCGACCCTTGTGCAGCTCGGATACATCAAGAGCCGCGAGAACGTAAAGGTTGCCGCTGAACTGGCCAAGCCGAATGAGTGAGGTGATCGCGTCTGTCATCTTTGCTCTAGTCAAGTGGCTATTTTCTCCGGGGAGTCTGAGAGATGAAGCGGAAATTATTCCTCTCGATACTGATTGGGCTGACGCTATTCAACGGAGGGTGCGGGACGCGCGTGCTAAGGGTATCCTCCCGCCAGCCGGTTATGCTCGCAGAGGACGTTGATGCGTACATCTATGTCAAGGATTCATCCGGAACTTTCGTGAAGTCTGACAACCGGGTGATGTTGCAGGCCGGCTCTGTGGTGACCCCTGATATTGACGGAGACGAGCCGGAAATCAAGTCAAGTCTATGGGACAGGATGTTTAGCCATTAGCGGTATTGCTGCGATGCTAATGGCGCTCATCCTGTATTATGCGTACAGGGTCGAACATGCCAAACGGACACGGCGAAGAGCGCGATCAATGGATGGCGATTCAACGAATCGAGCAGTCAGCCAATCGAATTGAGGTGAGCGTTGCCCGACTTGAACAGTGCGTGACCGACAACG
>Ga0180434_10006025_pt1 | contig 14059 bp, 9 predicted proteins | sample SS_ome_7_FD_132453 | JGI IMG/M metagenome (GOLD analysis project Ga0180434, IMG submission 132453) | Hypersaline lake sediment archaeal communities from the Salton Sea, California, USA - SS_1_D_2 metaG | ecosystem: Environmental > Aquatic > Non-marine Saline and Alkaline > Hypersaline > Sediment... | reverse complement strand
GCGCGTGAAAACCGTGCCCGGTTCTCACGGAAACGGATCTTCGTGATAAATATTCTTGGTTCGCCGGGGGCGGGGAAGACATCGCTCCTGGAACAGTTCGCGAAATCGGGAAAGATTCGATTCGCTGTTATGGAGGGAGATCCCGAGACTGCTATGGATGCCGAACGTATGGAGAGAGCCGGTGCTTCTGTGGTACAGATCATCACAAAAGGAAGCTGTCATCTTGATGCCAATATGGTTCAGGCTGCACTGCCTCGTTCGGACCTTGACGGAAAGGATTTTCTGTTTGTGGAAAATGTCGGCAATCTCCTGTGTCCCGCGAGTTTCGATCTCGGTGAGCACAGACGTATGGTCGTTCTCAGTACTACGGAAGGAGCTGATAAACCGTTCAAATATCCCGCGGCGTTCAAGACCGCTCAGGCAGTGGTACTCAATAAGATCGATCTCATCCCGTATATAGATTTTGATATGGATCTCTTTACGCGCGGGATTGAGCAGGTATCACCAAAGGCGAAGGTCTTTCCCGTGTCCTGCCGGATGGGGGAGGGGATCGATGAGCTTATTGACTGGATTGAAAGCATGAAGAAATGATGATTGATGAGTTATGAATGATGATTTACCGAGAAGCATCGTTCGTAGTTCGTGATTCGTGTCTCGGTCATTGGAAATGAGAGAAATTGCTGATTGTTGAGTGAGGAGTGAAGAGATCTGAAAAAGGATGCGTTCTCAAACCGACAACTGGAGGACCGACAACTATTCATGAATGCTGAATGTCGAAAAGTAATGGATGGTTATTATTTTTCGAAGTAGGTGTATGTTTTTCGTAATCATACTTGTAACAATTGATATCCGATGCACTGAAAACCAGAGAGAAATTGATCATGTTCGTGTTCTCGGATGCAACAGATAGCAGATTTCGATTAGATTCGATAACGATCTTCTTAATGTCTTCTACACTTCAAACAATAAATCATCAATCAGTATTCAGCATTCAGTACGTTCCGTTAACCTCTTTTTCGGTCCAATCGAATTCATAAAGCAGAAAACGATCGTTGCCGGATTCCATAATCGGTCGAAGGAATTTTGGGATTGTTCGTTCTATCACCGCTTCATCTTTCACTCGCCAGAGTTCACCTAGGGCCGGGACCAACCTTATCTGGTCCGCGCAAACCACCAGATGGGTTGCGCCATGTTCCCTGGCTACCGACCAAATGGTAGAGATCGAGTCGTGTGGAGTAATCATAGTAGGCAGATCATAATCATACACATATTTCTCGATAATCGGAAAATCCATCACTACAGTCGAATCCGGCGCTTCCTCCTTCAGCCATTCGACAATCTCCATGGCATCAACGTGAGTTTCGATATCACTATTCCCGAGGGTATTCCATAGTGGTCGAATCTGGGGAAGAAGCAACAATAATACGAGAAGTGATCCCGCTAACCAACGAATAGAAGGGGAATAGGAATACATATATTTCTGCCACAGCTGGCTGATTCCAGCGGCAGCACCACACAGAATAATCGCGTAAAACGGGAGGAAATACCGGTACGTCCCGTGGGCATGCCAGGAGAGCGTGACGAAATGAAGTCCGAAGGATACTGTGGCGAATAGTAGTACGGTACGATAGCGCTTGTCTTTGAAGCCCGGTATGGCAAGGAGCAGAGGGAGAGTGAGCGGTGCGGCGGCAAACGGCTCTCCCCGGTGGACATTTCCAAGGAAAAAACCCTCCAGACAGAGATATGCACCTTTAACCCACCGCACCGTCATGTGGAATATGGAGTGCGTTTCAAGGTAACCCGTAAATGAGGGTGCCTCGTCTCTGACCGAGAACACATCACTGAATTGATCGCTCCAGAGAAAATAGGCATTGTCCGTATGAAACGGATTACCGAAAGAGAGAATGTTTCGAATAAACCATGGTATGGAGATAATGAAAAAGATCCCCACGGTTGCCAGAGCGTGCTTTATGCGACCACGATACCACGATATTAGAACGTACGCTATGAGCATCAGGAAACCGTTAGTGCGGGTCAGGTAGAGTGCCGCCAGTATGATACCGGGTATGAATACGTGTCCTGGTGATGTATCGTCATCTCTGGATTTTAACATCCAGAGGACCAATACCAGGAACAAGGCGAGAAATAAAATCTGATCTTCGATCTGGGAGGAAAAGTATATATGAAGTGGATCAAGTGCCGAGAAAAGAGCCGCGAGTGTTCCACCCGGGAGACCACCGACGTGATAGCCAATGAGCCCCATCAGGCAGATGACCGCCAGTCCGATAACGAATGGGACGAGCTGAGCCGAACGGTATGATGACCCGATAAACAGGCGAGTACCGGCTTCCAGCAAAGGCAGGAGGGGTTGCCGATTGCCCTCCGGTTGACCAAATTCTTCCGCCGGTCCATAAAAGGTCCAAATCCGTTGAGTGGAGTATCCTCTTCCCTTGACAATATTCTTGGCGACGTCGAGGATTGCGGCGCCGTTGTCACCCCACGGGGCGTGGAGTTGTGATATCATGAAGACACGAAGCGCGATGCCCAGTAGCAAGGGGAGTAAACATATACATATAACGGGTCGTCTAATCTTCATTATTAATGCCTATCCTTTTTGCCTGAAGAAGCATGATGGCTCCATAGAATGGTCGGTAAGATGAAAGTATTCAAGTTTCTTCTTCGAATAATGTACTGCGTGATCTTTCTTGTGCTCCTCAATGAGATTGCTGATAATCTCCTGTTATCACGATGGTTGGCGACGCCGAATCTAACGCTGCAATCCAGCGAGAGGACCGTCAACTGGCCCATGAGAAGAGATCCGGTACTGGGTTGGACCCTGGCTCCACCTCCGGAGGCTGCCGTCAATATGGATCGGGAATTCGGTATGGTCGGTTCAGGGATCGGTGCACGGTGGCTCCCTGCCGCGCTCGATATGGGTCCGCCTCTCAAACTTCTGCTCATTGGCGATGAGACGTCATTCGGTGTGGATATGCCACTGGAAGACACAATGGGTGGTTGGATAAAAAAGGACACCGAAAAACGACTTCCCGACCGAACCGTTGCTGTATGCAATGCATCCGTTCCCGGTTATGACAGTATGCAGATGTATCTCTTGTTCAAGAAATTGACAGTACTAGAACCGCATCTGGCTGTGATCTGTTTTTCAAGTGGTGAGATTCTCTCGCCGACTGTGGATGAATCTGCGCGACGACCAATTGATCCAAAGGGAGCATTAAACAAGGACCTTTTTTACAGGCCGGCTCTCACACAGGCCGCGTACCTGCTCCTTGGGCGCTTGACCGGGATTGAAGAGGTTGCGGGGATCGAATGGAAGGTCGATCGATCCCGACTACTCGATACGAAGATTGTCATGGATAGAGATCGCTTCGAAGATATACTCATGCGCATTATCGATGTCGGCGAGGCTGCCCGCACAACCCTCGTCTTCGCGAACATCGGGTTGCCTGAACGTCTCCGTTCGAGACTCGAGCATGTATGCAACCGAGAGGATATAGCCTACTTCGACGGTGATCTGGCCCTGAAATCACATCTCGAGAGCGGGATGTCGGATTCCAGGAAAAAAATCAAAGATACAGACGGGGAACAGGCCGAACGGGCGCTGGCCAAGGCGAAAGAGGAGGTCGAATCAAACATTTCCACTGAATCGAAATGGTGGACCGAACGCTATTTCAGGGATGAAATGGCACCGGTATTCCTTCTCGGCTATTACTTCGATGAGCGTTTTCTACCAACCCGCAATACACATCGAATCGTCGGACGCAGGTTATCCGAACTCATTGAAGAGCGCGATCTCTTCTCCTGGCGACACCGAGTACTCAAATGAACGAGCCGGCCGGCAGACGCCTGGCCAGGAATTCTTCGCTTTCTTTTCTCAGTAAAGGGATTGAGGCGGTTGGATCGCTTGCTGCTACGTTCATTGTAGCCCGGTATCTTGGCCGGGCCGGTTACGGAGTATACGCCGAGATCATTTCTCTGGTCATGCTTCTGTGGCCGTTGGTTGATATGGGGCTCGACCAGCTTGTCGTACGAGAAATCGCTTCCAAACGAGAACCCATCCCGATTCTGTTCGGAACGGCGACAGTTATGCGATGTGCCGCTGCGGCCGCAGTGGCGGTTATTCTCTTTGCCTGGATGATTCTCACGGGAGTTTCCGGTTTCCGGCTGAATGCAATTCTTATGGTAATGGCTCATATTCTGATTATACGGCAGGTCAGCAATCTCGTCTGCCGGGCGGTATTCCTCGGAGTGGAACGAGTTGAGCGAGATGTCATCGCGACCTCATTGGCGCAAATCGTACGTGTGTGCGGTTTGATAGTAGTTTCCGAGCGAGATCTGGGTTTTTTCGCTGTTCTTGCCGTTCCCATACTAGCTGAGAGCTTACAAACAATAGCCGGTCTAGTACTGGCGAGGATATTTCTTCCGCTTGCTCGAATACGATACAACACACTCCTTGCTCGACGCCTGATCAGGGAGGCTTGGCCGCTTGCGGTACGAATCATTCTCGTTACATCCTTTTTTCATGTGGATAATGTCATCCTTGCGCGGTTTCTCCCCGCTGATGAACTGGGCCTTTTTGCGGCGCCGTTTCGTCTGATAATGGGATTGGTTATTGTGACGGTCCCGACTCTCTGGGCGTTTCTTCCGAGCATGACACGCTCTTCGGGACCGGAGTTGATGAAAAAAGCGGCACCTCTTGCCGCTTCACTTGCCGCGGTTGGTGGTCTGATAATATCCATTCCGGCTCCATTCGTTATACGAATATCTCTGGGATCTGATTTTCTGTCTCCGGTCTCGGTTGCGACGCTCCGTCTTCTATCCGTACTACCTGTACTACATGCTATCGCCTATCTTATGGAACTCGAACTCTTAACACGGAACAGGCAGGTCCTTGCTTTGTATGCCGCCGCTCCCGCATTGATAATCAAAATCGGTATGGATATCGCATTGGTTACGGTTATGGGACCACTGGTGGGGGCGGTCAGCAGTCTCGTGGCGGATGCCGTTCGTCTGCTGATACTTTCGAGGTGGGCGGGCAGACACTGGCTCGTGCGAAGTCTTCTGCCGGTTGGTCTTATCATTGCGGTTATTGCATATCTCATGGTCCGAGCCGGAGCATAATACCAATGGGCAGAAATTCAGCTGTTATTATAGCACCTAATTGGCTTGGAGACTTTGTCATGGCACTTCCAAGCATGCATGCCTTATGTGAACGATATTCCGGCGAGTGTACCGTTGTAATCCGTCCGTTCCTGACCGATATCAAACCTGTTTTACCTGATGTGCACATTCATGTAACCGACAAACCGTTTTTGAGAATGCTTGCTTCGATGCGTGTTCTCCATCATACGAACCCTGAGTGCGTCGTTGTCTATCCCATGAGCTTCAGAGCGGCGTTGCTTGGATTGGGAACCGGCGCTCCTATTCGAATCGGCATCTCGTACCCGGAGTCATCATGGGCGCTAACCAGAAGGATAGAATCCCCTGATCGTTCGGTACATATGGCCCGTATGTACGCTGCTCTCGCCCGCGCGGCGGGAGCTGATGCTTCCGAGGAGCTGCCGGTAATAGATGAGGAACTGTTTCCTGTTCCGGAGATGATCTCCGAAACATCCGGTGGTTATATGGTCATGGCTCCCGGTGCCACATTCGGGACTGCGAAACGCTGGTTTCCCGACCGATACGGGGAACTCAGTCGCTTGCTATCAACAACGTATTCATGTAGAATAATTCTTGTGGGAACAAAGCGGGAGCGATCGTATCTTGAACGCATTCGGCAATGGTGTCCCGATCGGGTTGAAAACCTGGCGGGAATGACCACAATACCGGAGTTGATCGGTATACTGAGCAACGCACGATTATTTATTGGAAACGACTCAGGTGCGGCTCACGCGGCGGCATTGGCGCGTACTCCGGGTGTTGTGATATTCGGATCTTCATCCCCGGTGTGGACACGACCGCTCTGGCATGGTGTATCCATCGTATATGAGAAACAACCATGCAGTCCGTGCTATCAGCGGGAGTGCCCGCTTACGCATTTGAACTGCCTGAAACAGATCAGTACCGAGGATGTATACCATCAGTGTAAGGAAGTATTGAAAAAAAATGAAATATAAACAATCCGGACGCGTCATATATAGTCCGCGCGGTTGAAAGGGATATTCATGAGATCAGAGAAGCAGATAGAACTGAAAGCGTTAGCGGAGGACATGTTCTCGCAACGGCCCGTTGTTTTCGTGGTGCTCGACGGCGTGGGAATCAGCACTCCGGATGAAGGGAATGCGGTTCACAGGGCTCATACTCCGGTTCTGGATTATCTTCTTGAAACGTTTCCATCCGTGCCGCTGAAAGCCCACGGTCCGGCGGTGGGTCTTCCCGGTGAGAAGGATATGGGTAATTCGGAAGTCGGACATAATGCCCTGGGGGCGGGAAGGATATTCGATCAGGGCGCTAAACTGGTGAATAAAGCCATTGCAGAAGGAACGGTGTGGGATACGCCCCTGTGGAGGGAGATGCTGAGTCGATGTCATGCGGGAGGGACGTTTCATCTCATCGGGCTCCTCTCAGATGGTAATGTTCACAGCCACATTGATCATCTCTTTTCACTGATCGATCAGGCCGGGAAAGATGGTGTCAAGCGTCTCCGTATTCACATACTGCTCGACGGGCGGGATGTACCGCAAACGAGTTCATTGGAGTATGTCAGTCCGCTTGAATCAAAGCTTGCGGAACTCAGCAGCGGCGATCGCGATTATCGTATCGCGAGCGGCGGCGGACGCATGATTACTACCATGGATCGGTATCAGGCTGACTGGTCCATCGTGGAACGCGGCTGGCATGCTCATGTTCTCGGGCAGGGGCGGAATTTTCCGAACGCGGAATCCGCCATTTCAACGTACAGAGAGGAAGAACCGGGTTTGAGCGATCAGTTTATTCCGCCATTTGTAATCGCGGATGAACGCGGTCCGGTGGGAACCGTTGAGGATGGCGACGCGGTGCTTTTCTACAACTTTCGCGGAGATCGAGCCATTGAGATCAGCCGGGCATTCGAGGAAAAGAAGTTCTCACACTTCGATAGAGTTCGATATCCGAACGTTTTGTACGTCGGAATGACGGAGTACGACGGTGACCTGCATATTCCGAAACGATATCTCGTTTCACCTCCGGCAATCAGTGGTACCATCAGCGAGTATCTTGTATCTGCGGGCGTAGCTCAACTTGCGATAGCTGAAACCCAGAAGTTCGGTCATATCACCTATTTCTGGAATGGTAACAGAAGTGGCATGTTCGACGATACTCTGGAACATTACATTGAAATACCGTCGGATAGAGTTCCTTTCGAGCAGAGGCCCTGGATGAAAGCGGCCGAAGTCACCGATGAAGTCATTCGGGGCATATCAGACGGAAAATACCGGTTCATTCGCGTGAACTTTGCGAATGGAGATATGGTCGGGCATACGGGGATCCTGTCGGCCGCTATTACGGCGGTATCAGCTGTTGATCTCTGTCTCGGAAGAGTCTGGAAAACCGTGAAAAAAGTGAATGGTATACTCGTTGTTACGGCTGATCACGGGAATGCGGAGGAGATGTATCGCAAAGATAAGAACGGTATTGTATTGACCGGCGAAGATCATCAACCACTTCCTCTTACCAGCCATACGCTCAATCCCGTTCACTTCATCATTGCGGACGAAACGGGTGATGCTTCAGCCCGGCTCAGACGTGTTGAAGGCGCCGGATTATCAAATGTAGCCGCTACCCTGCTCAATCTCCTGGGGTATGAGAAGCCGGAGGATTATCATGAAAGTCTTGTATCCGTGTAGTTCGCTGGAATGGATGAATGTGGCCTTTCTGGTATGGCTCCTGATTCCCATGGTCGTGGGATTCGCTGAATCGGTACGTCCCTCGGCATTGGCGGGGCAATGGTATGCCCGCGACGAGTCCACGCTTCGTTCCGACATCCAACGATTCCTCGGAGAGCCTGGTAGCAGTGGCGAGGCGGGTCTGCATGCTCTTATAGTACCTCATGCGGGGTATCGATTTTCAGGCGCCTCCGCGGGTGCCGGGTATGCATCTGTTCGCCGAGATGATTTCAATCAGGTTATCATTCTGGCGCCAAGCCACTACGGGGGCTTCGCCGGCGCATCCATTGGATCGTTCGATTACTACGAAACCCCCCTGGGACGGGTGCCCGTGGATCGAAAATCCTGCGATACGTTACTCGGCAATAGTCTATTCTCCCCTAAGGATGATGTTCACACCCACGAGCATGCAATTGAAATACAGTTGCCGTTTTTGCAGGAAGTGCTGAAGGATTTTCGAATAGTTCCCATACTTATCGGTCAGGTCTCATTCGAAGACTGGCGCGGTATTGCAACCGCACTATCGGGGATCATGACGGAGAAAACACTTATCGTTGTAAGCAGTGATTTTACTCATTATGGCGCTCGTTTCGGATATCAACCGTTTCACGCAGGTAAAGTCGCGGAGCTCAAGGAAAAGCTCCGTGAACTCGATATGGGAGCCGTTGAGCGTATAGTCGCCGATGATCCCGGCGGATTTTACGCCTATGTCCGCGATACCGGAGCTACCATATGCGGCAGAAATGCCATTGGCATCCTGCTCGAACTGCTGGACGATGGTGATACCATACGGGTCATTGATTACCGAACGTCACTGGATGTCATTCCCGATGTACAGAGCTCGGTGAGTTACTGTTCCATAGGTTTCTTCGCAGCCGCGCACACCGGGTCAGAAAAGGAGGAGCAGATGTTTTTGCTTCCTGAAACAGATAAGGCCGCGCTTCTTTCCCTCGCTCGCGAAACGGTCCGTGCAAGACTTGAAGGAAAAGCTCCTCCCGATATCAAAGAAATGGCGGCCGGCTTGAGTGATGCGGTCAACGAACCCGCCGGGGTTTTCGTTACCCTCACCAAACGGGGCTATCTCCGTGGATGTATCGGATACATAGAAGGTCTTAAACCGTTGATCGAGGCCGTGGCTGATAATGCGATTTCCGCCGCATTCCGTGATCCGCGGTTTCCGCCTGTCTCTCCCGACGAGTGGAATGAACTCACATTCAAGGTAAGTGTTCTCACGCCGCTTGAACCGGTGAACGATATCAGCGAGATCGAAGTCGGCCGGCACGGACTCGTACTCTCCGCGCAGGGACATCGAGGGGTTTTTCTTCCCGAGGTTCCCGTGGAACAGGGATGGGATCTGGATACGTATCTGCGCGAACTCGGACGGAAGGCCGGTCTCGACAGAGACGCATGGAAAGAAGGTACGCTCGAGCGTTTTGAATCGATAGTTTTCGGCGATTCTGAATGAAAAGACGATCATTTCTCGCGGCCGGCGCGGGGGCGATATCGAGTCTCCTGACCCCGATATCCATAAGTTCAGAACGCCGATCCGTGGTGGCTGTGATTTCACATTCGGGTATTTCAACACTTACCGGGAAGCAGCGGATCGATGCGTTTCACGCTATGGTGAAACGTGGAATTTCGCTCCTCGGTACCGATGCGTTTTCCTCCGCACTACATACCCGTCGTTCAGTTTCTCTCAAGGCTAACTGCCTCGCCGGGCGACCGCTTTCGCCGGATCCGGAACTCGCCGAGGCGTTGGGAAGAGTACTCACGGAGGCGGGCGTACGAGATGTTTCCGTCTGGGATAGAAGTCAAAGGGAAATGATTCGTGCCGGGTATTCCGCGGAAATGACATCGGGTATTACCTGCACCGCGACGGATGCGCGGGGAGTCGGATACAGTCGTCGTATCCACGAACACGGCAGAGTGGGGAGCCTGCTTTCAAATGTTCTCCTTGAACACGACGGTCTTGTAAGCCTCGGTGTTCTTAAAGATCATGATCTTTCCGGAATTTCGTGCGCCATGAAAAACCTGTTCGGTGTTATACATAATCCCAATAAGTATCATGACGACGGGTGTGATCCGTTCGTGGCGCATGTAACCGCAATGCCGGCTATTCGCCAGCGTCTCTTTCTCTCCGTTGTGGATGCCACGGTTGCACAATGTCACGGCGGTCCTGCCTACAGCCCCGCATGGACATGGAATGCGGAGTCCATCATGCTTTCGCTCGATCCCGTTGCTTTAGATACCGTTGCTCTCAAACTGATCGAGGAGCAGCGAGCATTAAAAGGCTTGAAGCAACTGGCGGAGGAGGAACGACATCCCCGATGGCTGGAAACCGCTGAATCCCTGGGATTAGGCACGGCACGACTTGAGCGGATAGATATACGGGAGGACACGATATGAACCGGCGGAAGTTTCTCGGTGCTCTCTCAGTTTCTCCTCTCTGTCCGTTCCTCATAACCCCATCAGGTGAAGATCAGTATCGTCGGAGTGCCTTGTTCTGGGATTCCCTGCCTGAAAAAAAGGTTCAGTGTACGCTCTGTCCGCGTGCATGCAGAATCGCGGATATGGAACGGGGATACTGCGGTGTCAGGGAGAACATCGATGGAGAATATTACACGCTCGTATACGGCCGGGCCGTAGCCGCCCATGTGGATCCCATCGAAAAGAAACCCCTGTTCCATTTTCTCCCTGGTTCCACCGCGTTTTCCATTGCCACCGCGGGGTGCAATATGGAGTGTAAGTTCTGCCAGAACTGGGATATTTCCCAGTTTCGCCCCGAACAGATCAAGAGCGTGGATCTACCGCCGCGGGACGTGGTTCAGCAGGCAATCAGAACGGGATCCGCAAGTATCGCGTATACCTATTCGGAACCGGTGATTTTTTATGAGTACATGCAGGACTCCGCGGAGGAAGGTCAAAAACTCGGGATCCGTTCGGTCATGATATCCAACGGGTACATAGAACCTGAACCCATGCGAGAACTTCTCCCCCTGCTGGACGGCGTGAAGGTCGATCTCAAGGCATTTACCGATTCTTTTTACCGGGATCTCTGCGCTGGAACTCTGGAACCGGTTCTCGATATTCTGAAACTCGTCAAAGAGAGGAATACATGGCTCGAGATCGTGGTACTCATCATTCCGACTCATAATGACGGTGCTGATGAGATCAAAGCCATGAGTGATTGGATATATGATGAACTCGGTCCCGACGTACCGGTTCATTTCACCCAGTTTCACGCCACGTATCGAATGCGGAATCTGCCACGAACGCCGGTCAAAACCCTGGAGCGATGCTACCGGATCGCCAGGGATGCGGGACTACACTACGTCTACCTCGGGAATGTTCCCGGTCATGGATATGAAGATACCATCTGTCCACACTGTGATACGCCGGTAATCAAACGCTTCGGGTATACGATACTTGAATACCGCCTCGAGAACGGGTCCTGCCCCGAATGTGGAACCGCAATTCCCGGGGTATGGACATGATGACCGATACCGCCAGATGAAAACACATCCTTCGCCACTTCCCGTAACCGTGATCGTGGTAAACTATAACGGTCGACATTTCATGGATGCCTGCCTCACATCCCTGAAAGCGCAGTCACATCCCCCTGAAGCGGTCATTGTAGTCGATAATGCATCCACGGACGGCAGCGTCTCATGGATACGTGAATATCATCCGTGGGTAACCATTATCGAGAGCGGGGAAAACGCGGGGTACTGCGGCGGTAATAATATCGGTATTCGAGCGTCTGAATCACCCTTTGTGGTTCTTCTCAACAATGATACGCGAGTACAGAACGATTGGCTGAAATACCTGTACGAAGCTGTTGCAGACGATGAATCAGTGGCTGCATGTTCTTCACTGGTCGTTCTTCCCGGCGAACCGGATCTCATTCATTATGCGGGTTCCAGCGCTCACTTCATGGGGCATATAGCAAATCTTCACTATCTCCGGCCGCTGGGAGAGAGGAAAGAGAAACTCGAAGTGTCGGAGACCGGGGTGTACGTGGGTTCTTCGGTTTTATTAAGAAGAGCGGCGCTCGAAGAGGTAGGATTGCTGGAAGAGAGAATATTCATCTACGAAGATGAACTCGATATGTCTTTACGACTGCGTTCCCGCAGATGGCGAATTCTCGTTGAACCCCGTTCAATGGTGTGGCATTATGCGGGTACCCCGGATCTTGCGGTCAGATCGAGCGGTAAATACCCGCGAAGGCGCGCATATCTCGTGTCACGGAATCGGTGGATGGTTCTGCTGAGACTGTATGAAACGAAGACATTAATATTTCTGAGCCCCGTTCTCTTTATGTTCGAATGTGCCTGGTGTGTTGCCATGGCGTTTTCAGGAACACTCCGCGAGTACGTGAAGGGTATGACGTGGAACTGGCGGGAACGGAGTTGGGTAGCTGATGAGAGAAGGAGGTTCCAACAGAGTCGATCGATTCCTGATTTTAAACTGCTCACCGCGGATCCCTTATCTCCGGTTCCCGGCATGACGACCTCAGGCGCGGGTCATGCGATACGTGTCGCCGGAGAATTCTATATGAAACTCTATTGGGCCGTTACAAAACGTCTGCTCACATTGATACACACGGGGAGGAGAACGTGACATCCGTAACCGTTCTCTGCGTTCTGGCATTATTTACTGCGGGTGAGGTGAATGATCATCTTACCGTACTCAGTTCATCCGAAGATCAAACGGTTGTTTCTATTCACGTTCCTCACCCCGAATGGGAAGACGTGACTCTGAATGGAGATCGATATACCTCGGTCAGGATCTCCGGTGCCGGTGCTCCGGAGACACCTGGAGAACCTGATCTGCCGGTATTTCGATTTGCTATAGGTGTTCCCGAGGGACGGAACGTTTCCGTATCGCTCAAATCGGGTAAGCGGAGCAGTTATCGGGATATAGAAATACCCCCCATTCAGCGAGAAACACTGGTGAAAGGGAGAAATGGATTTGTTCCGGGAACGATATTCGTCGAAGCGGACTATTCGGAACCGGTGTACCCCCGAAAACGCGCTTCCGTCATACTCACCGGGCGGATTCGTTCTCTGGATGTTGCGTATATAGAGGTCTGCCCGTTCGAATATTACCCGGATCAGGGATTGCTCTGTCTGGACCATAATTTGACGGTCACGATTCATACGGATACTGATCCGTTGAAACCCGCTCTTCAACGCAAGAAGATCGAATCCCTGGATCCCATGGAGCCGGTGTTGAGTCGTCTTCTCTTGAACTACGACCAGGCCGCCGCATGGCGACAGGGTCCGCCTGACGTGCAGCTCAAGGAAACGAGATTCTGGGATCCGCCGCGGAACGCGTATAAGCTGCTTGTTGATCATGATAACTATTACTCGATCACCGGGCAGGAACTCAGTGACGCGGGGGTTCCCATAGGCACCATTGATCCTGCGACGATACAACTTGCGGTGGGAGGAGAAGAGGTCCCCATTCGACTTGTTGGAATGAATGACAATCGGTTTGATCCCGCCGACCGGATGGAATTCATCGGCCACAAGCATCTCAGGGATGACAACGGCAATCGTATTACCCCCATCGGCGGTCGATTTTCTGAAACGAACGTATACTGGTTCTGGTGGGGAGAAGATATCGGACTCCGGATGGAAGAGCGTGAGGTTGCCGCACAAGGCATGGCGGAAACGGCCGGATATTTCCGCGAACAGCTTCACCTCGAATGTGATTTGAACCCCTTCGTACATGATCAGGCCGCAATCAGTTTCGATCGGTATGGCGAGGAGTGGTTCTGGGGTTCACCGCTGCGTCCATCGACGGGAATAGTCGATTATTCCTTCATGATTCGCGGGGTGGCTCCGATCCCGGATCCTATTCACATGAGGGTCAGTCTCCGTGGGTACACGCACCCCAATAACTACCAGGATCCTCACCATCATGCGGTTGTGTCGCTTAATTCCATCCAGGTCGTCCATCTGTTCGGGTACAGCAACGAGGAAATGTTTTATGATTCGCGCTTTGACGAAGGCTATGATCCCGATTTGTGGCCGAATAACGGCGTAATCATGGCAGGTGAGAATAAATTCAGTGTATATCTTCCGGGTGACACCGTATATGGGGATTTCGATGGTGTTTATACGGATTGGTTTGAATTGGATTATTGGAGAGATTACTCATCGTATGATGATTCT
>Ga0180434_10006024_pt1 | contig 14062 bp, 10 predicted proteins | sample SS_ome_7_FD_132453 | JGI IMG/M metagenome (GOLD analysis project Ga0180434, IMG submission 132453) | Hypersaline lake sediment archaeal communities from the Salton Sea, California, USA - SS_1_D_2 metaG | ecosystem: Environmental > Aquatic > Non-marine Saline and Alkaline > Hypersaline >... | reverse complement strand
GGCGGCGATCCGGCTGACGCCGCGACCTCCTCCCGCTGTTCACGGATCCGCCGGAGCTCTTTGATCGCCATCTCCGCACGCTTGCGGACAGGGTAGATTTCGACTGTGACATACTTTGTCATAGTCGCATCTAATTCTTCCGTTAGCTCCTTGTGCGGGTTCTGGAGCAAAGGCTCAAGCACATGATCACAGATTCGTTCTCCGATATAACAGCTCTCGCACCACATCTTTGACAACTGGTTTGATGGAAGTTCTTGACAGTCTGCGGCGGTATTTGATACAACTCAACTCGTCGGGAGACAGCACGGCGGTAGTGGTTGAGCATCGTGCGTGGCTCACCTACACGGCAGGGAAAAGGGGGTGATGATACGGAATCCTAAAACAACCCGCCGTTGGTTCTGTGTGCAAACTGGTTCGAGAAAAGCAAGGAGGGAGTACTGTGAAAAGGAAATCCGGATTTACGCTGATCGAGCTGCTCGTGGTGATCGCGATCATCGGCATACTGGCGGCGATACTGCTGCCGGCGCTGGCGCGGGCACGCGAGGCGGCACGACGTGCGCAGTGCGCGAACAACCTCAAACAACAGGGGTTGGTCTTCAAGATGTACGCGAACGAGTGGGACGGCCGCTTCCCGCCGGTAGCGATCCACGGCTGTGAGAGGGTCGAAAACAACGGTATCGTATACACAGGTGGACCGGCGGTCGTTGTCGCGGTTAACGGGCCGTCAATCTATCCCGAGTACCTGACGGACGCGAAGGTGCTCGTCTGCCCGTCGGACAGGGAAGGTCTGGAGTATTACGAGAGCGGCTGGTGGGAAGACGATAACGGTGTTATGCAGCCATGCCTGATCCACGCGATGAGCTACCCGTATCTCGGCTGGGTTCAGATGGGACACGAGGTGATACTCGGTGGTGTCGCCGGCAAGGACCCGAACGATCCGACGTTCACCATGGCTGATGTAGACATGGCCGTGTTGGCCGCGTTCGGTCAGGCTATAGGCCTACTCGGTAATGACTGGCCGGAGTCAACGGACAGAGATATGGAGGTACCGGCGGGTCAGGGAAACGTCCCTCCGGACGGGACGACAATCTACCGCTTGAGAGAAGGCATTGAGCGCTTCATGATCACCGACATCAACAATCCTGCCGCAACTGCGATAGCGCAGAGCGAGGTGGCGGTGACGTGGGATATGGTGAGCACAGACGCGGATAACATGAACCACATCCCGGGTGGCGCCAACGTGCTGTATATGGACGGGCACGTCGAGTTCATAAAGTACCCCGGGAACCATCCGGTTACGAGAGCGTTCGCAACTGCGACTTCTAACTTCTAGCACGAGGAGCCGGCAGGAGAATCGCCCGTCAGGTGAAACGTAGAGGAGAGAGGAGCATGATTTCAACAGGAAGAGGCACCGTCTGCGGCGTGGCGTTGGTCGGGCTGATTATCGCGCTGGTGAGCGGGTGCGCGACAACGGAGCAACCGGCACTCGTTGATGCGAAACTTGTGCCGCCGAAAGTGTCGCCCGGTGAGAAGACGCTCGTCCAGGTAAAACTGGTAGATCCGCAGGGGATCGTGTCGATAGTCGTCGCCACGGTAAGGGAATTCCCTCAAATCTCCTTCGATCTCAACGATCAGGGTGAATACGGAGACGCAGTGGCGGGCGACGGCATTTGGTCATACACCATGGATGTTCCCTCGGTAGCGCCTTCCGGCGAGTACACCTGGGATTTCGAGGCGTACGATGCTGCCGTTAACCCGGTGAAAGTTACCGGAGAAAGCGGTGAGACAGTACCTCTGACGGCCGAAGCAACGGGCGAGGTCCTGTGAACTCCTGGTCTGTGTGACTGCATCCGGGCAGTTAAGCATTTATGCGGCAGCTTGATGAGGAGCGGACCGCTCTCAGTACCCGATGTCCTTTGACCACTCTGCCCGGTACAGCCAGGCTGTGTTTCTATAGAGGCGCCGGTCAGCCCGTGTAATAATGTCCGCGTCGAAGCCGCCGGTGTAGAAAACGCGCCCCTCGTGTTCCGGGAACGGCGATTTCATGAAATACCTTGCGCCACGCAGGCTGCACCCACTGGGGCCGGCCGGGGGTGCAGCCTCGTAGTCATAGATCAGGCTCAGATCGTAGTGCCGCGTCTCTGAGTCGCGGGTCAGCAGAAAGGTGCCGTTCCAGGGCGCTCGTGTCAGCTCGTACTTGTGCGGGAAACAATGGGCCCAGGTGCCGCTCAAATGCTGCAACCTGCCGGTTCTGATATCCCGGTGCGGCTCGAAGTAGTTGTACGCCGAGAAAAAGTGGGAACCTCGTGGCGACACGGGTCCGTATGTCTCATTCATGAGCTCACTGCCTTTGAGCTCCTCCACGAATGTGAGCGGGTCGGTACGATTGTCGATCCGGACAACCACGCCGTGCAAAATGAGCGTGGCCAGGAACTCCTGGCCGCGTCCGTCAGCTGCCGGTACGGCAGTAAACGCGCGTGGCGCGTTGGCCAGGTTTTCGCTCGGTAGAGTGAGCACTTCCGACCACGTGTTCGTCTCGCCGTCTCGCCGGAAAACCTTGCCGGCCATTCCAACGAGGTTCTGCCCGTTGATGTTGAGCGCAGTGATTGGGCGGCCTACGCGGTTGTCGGTGTCGTCGATGTCGAACTCGGGGGCAGCGTCCCAACGGATGTATCCGGGCGCCGTCCGATCATAGACGCCTCGGTAAATCTTGCCGGGCGCTGTGCCCGCGAAGGCTTCATGCACGCCGGTCACAGAATTGACCGCGGTCCAATAGTTGCGCACGAAGGGTGCTTGCGTATATTTGCCCGCGCCAGCGCCGCCCGGCGGGACGTGCGAATCTTCGTCCAGCAGGAACTTCCCCCACTCGCCGGTGTAAGGATCCTTCCAGTACGTGTTGACGAATCCTCTGTGGATATCCGTCACTCCGGCATACAGGATCTTGAACGGCTCGAGGAGCGGGTTTCCATCCTCGTCCGTCGTGAGCTCGAGCACCGCCATCTCATCCACCCGCATAGTGCCGGTGCCGAAATAGTGGTCCACCTTCCAGGGCGCGTCCGCACTCTCCTTCACCACAATCAACGCACCGTAATAGCCGTTGAAGGCTCCCGGTGGCATGCTGTTGATCTCATCAGGAACGGGCAGCGGCATTTTCAATAACGCTCGGTCGTTCCAGTTACCGAGCCCCGCATACAACTTACCCTGGAAGGCTGCGAGATGGTCCATTTCCGTCGCCTGGATAACATTGCCGTTCTCATCGGCTTCGCCCATCTCGATTTCTTTGGTGTAGACCCACGCGCCCTGGACGGCCCGAAGGAAGTCGAGCTGCACCTGGGTGACCGGCTCGTTGAATGCCCCGATATCAGACACGATCGTCTCGTCGTTTTCGTCAGTCGCCCACGAGCGCGCCACCCATTTGGATTCCCGGAGCTTCGTCTTCAGAATCAACGCTTGAGCTTTGGCAGCTGCAGTTTCCGGTACGAACTGGATCAAGAAAGGAAACCTCGCCCGCTTGCTTGATTGGTTCCCCTCTTTCCCGCGCCACTCTTCTAAGTATGTAGTCGGCGAGGCGCTACTCTGGCTCGATGAGTCATTGCCAATCGCTTGTTTAATCTGACGCTGCAACTCTCTATTGTCGGTGTTGCCCATGACCGCTTGAACATCGAACGCGAGCCCGTTATAAAGGCTCAAGCTCTTCACAGGCTTTATGCCTTCCACGCGTTCTCGCTCGAAGTAGACCGGATTGAGCGTGGCAAGCGCAGCGAGGTGAGCACCCGCTTCGTATCCCATCATGTTTATCCGATCGGGGTCGCCACCGTAATCGCGGATGTTTTCCTGGACCCAGCGAACGGCTGCTGCTACATCCTGGGCCATGTTGTCGAATCCGGCTTCAGGAGCAAGCCTGTAGTTGATACTCACGTAGATCCATCCCTGGTTCGTGAACCATGGGAACTGGTTCTTCGTCACCGCAGCATCGGTTTTGTCTCCGGTCTCCCACGCACCGCCGTGAACCATGATCATCACCGGCGCGAGCTCATCACATGCCTCGGGGAGATAGAGGTCTAGCGAAGTGAGCGAGGCAGGTGTATTGGGCCGATCTACATAGCAGATATCCTTCGCGGGCTTTGCAGCCCACGCACCGCCAATGATTATGGCTGATGAGAGAATTGTCAAAACCAGGTATCTAATGAACGTCCTCACAGTATCCCTCCTCCATTGGCCAATCATTATCGGATTTGCCTGAAGTTGTCTTAGAATCATAATCCCGCGAGCAAAAATATGAAAGTTGCCAGAGTGCACTTGGCTGGATGCCCGACCCTGCAAATCGCCCGTTATAATATAATCCGGCCACCCGAGAATCCAGAAAGAATATTCAGCGAGAATCGTGTCATCATAGCCAAGTCCCTGTATTATTCCCTGACGACTCTCGCCGGCTAAGGTTCATTTCGTCAGGTTTTCGACGGTTTTGCGGTCGAGTTTTCTGACAATAGCGTCGACGAGTTTGACGGCGTTCTCGTAATCCGTGCCGTGGATGATCCCGGCATGGCTGTGTATGTACCGTGTCGGTACGCCGATGTACACGCACGGCACCCCTTCCGCGTAGACGTGAATCTGGCCGCCGTCCTGACCGCCGCGCATGAGCACCTGGAGCTGGTAGGGTATCTTGAGTTCCTCGGCGGTCGCGATGGCGAGGTCGCGCAGTTTGAGGTTCGGTATCATGCTCGAATCGATTATCCCGATCTGCGGCCCTTTGCCGAGCTGCCCTTCGACATCGTCCGGTTTCACGTCGGGGGTGTCCGTCGCGAGCCCGACTTCCATAATAAGCGCCGCATCCGGTTTCACAAGCGTGACGCTCGTCCGCGCGCCGCGAAGACCCACCTCTTCCTGGACGCTGCCGACGCCATAGACGGTGTTCGGGTGCTTCTTCCTCGCAAGCCGCTTGATCACGTCAACGAACAAGCCACATCCGACCCGGTCGTCCCACGCTTTCGCCATGAACGTCTTGCCTCGGTTCAGCACAGTGAACGCGCACACCGGCACGATCGGGTCGCCCGGTCGGACACCGAGCTGCTTCTCGGCATCGGCCTTCGACGAGGCGCCGATATCGATGAACATATCCTTCTGCTTAACGACCTTCTTCCGCTCCTCAGGATCGAGCACATGCGGCGGTTTCGAGCCGATGATGCCCGGCATGTCGCCCTTGTGCGTCTTGATAACCACCTGTTGCGCGAGCAGCACCTGGTCCCACCACCCGCCGAGCGGGACGAATCGGATGAACCCGTCGTCGGTCACCTTTTTGACCATGAACCCGACCTCGTCCATATGACCGCAGAGCATGATACGCGGTCGGTCGGCGGTCCCCTTTTTCTCGCAGATGATGCTGCCGAGCTTGTCGTAGTTGATCGAGCAGATCTCGGCGAGATGCGCCGCGATGATCTCGGCGACCTGACGTTCGTACCCCGACACGCCGGCAGCTTCGGTAAGTTCCTTGAGCAGTTCTAAACTTTCCTTTTTCATGGTGTGCTACCCTTTCTCTATTGCGCCAAAAACCTGATAAGGTTCGCGGTCAAGACGGGCGCATTGGCACCCCGTCACTCCCGTATCCGCTTACGTCGCGGGATGGCCGACCGGGATAATATAGAGCGGCTCGTGGTTCTCCGGCAACGACAGCACCGATTTCAACCGCTCCTCGCTGAACGCACCGACAGAGACCGAGCCTAACTCCAGCGCCACCGCCTGCAAATGTACGTTCTGCCCGACGTGCCCGACCTCGATCTGGACATACTGTCGAGCGCGGCCGCCGTATTTAACCGCCGTGCGAGCATACACCGCCGTCACCACAAAATCAGCCGCCGCGTCGCGGACGGACGATTGCCCACCCGCGGCTCGCGCAACCGCCTCACGCAGGTCGGCCTCTTCCAGGAGACGCAGTTTGTGCCCCTGCGGCACATAGTGGTAGAGACCGTTACCGGTAACGATGTACAGCTCGATCGGATAGAGCGCACCCGCCGACGGTGCCGTTCTGTGCCCGGTGGAAGGTTCCGTTATCCCCTGTGCCGCCCAGGCCAGTTGGCCGAGTTCCTCTATAGTGAGCGGCTCCGGTGTGAACGACCTGACCGACCTACGCCGCGCCAGCGTCTCCTCCACCGTCATGCTGCCCTTCAGCGTAGGCTGCGGCAGATCGACGATCTTCGCCTGTTGCGAACTCACGGGCACCATAAGCGCCGTACCGCAGACAAGAGACAGTGTGGCAACGAGAAGAAGTAGTGTTGTAGCACGTTTCATTGGTTCACCCTCCCTTTGTTACGCGACGGATGCTTGTACGCCGCACGTCACTCATCCCTCTATTGCGCCTCCCACGCTATCCCCCGAGCTGTATTATAGCAAGCACCGCCTTTCAAACCAACGCACGGCCGCGGGTGTATGACATATTGGGGGTCTTATCGAAGACTCGCCCTGGCGAGGAGCGTACCCTCCGGGGGTACACCGTGGAAGGGCCCGGCTCCCGCCGGGCCGCAGGATGTCGTCCACCATCGGGATACGCTGCTAGCGAGCGGCCGAGGTGGAACTCGGCCCTCTCGCTACCTGCAGGGAACGGTCTAGAGCGGATTGTAGGCCGGTGAATTCAAGCGCCCGGAGGGTTACCGTTTGGAGTACTGGAACCTGGCGCGAGCACCGCGCTGCCCGTACTTTTTCCGTTCTTTCATCCGTGGGTCGCGTGTGAGGAAGCCGGATCGACGAAGCACGGTACGCGACTCTTCATCAACTTTGACGAGTGCCCGCGCGATGCCGAGCTGCATGGCGCCCGCCTGGCTCGCCACACCGCCGCCGGATACGAGCACACGCACGTCATATTTCCCGAGCGCATCCACGCATTCCAGGGGCTGATTGATGAGCATCACCAGCGTTTCTCTGTGAAAATACTCTTCCGGCGAACTCCCGTTGACCACCACCTCGCCGGTACCGGGGCTCAGACGAACCCGGGCGACCGACGTTTTTCGTCTCCCTGTAGCACAGTACTCTACGGCTTGTTCCACCTTACTCGGACCTCCTCGTCATCTACTTTTCACACCGCCATCGGTTCGGGGTTCTGCGCCTCGTGATCGTGCTCGGGTCCCGCGTACACCCGCAGCTTCTTGAGCATCGCCCGACCGAGCGCGTTGTGCGGCAACATCCCTTTCACCGCCATCATCACGACCCGTTCCGGGTGTTTTTCCATCATTTCTTTGCACGTCGTTTGTTTCAACCCACCCGGATACCCCGAATGGCTGTAGTACACCTTCTTCTCGCGCTTGTTCCCTGTCAGCCGGACCTTCGCCGCGTTGATAACGATAACGTGGTCGCCCGTATCGAGGAACGGGGTATACTGCGGTTTATGCTTCCCTCGCAGGACGGACGCCACCCTGGTTGCGAGCCGCCCAAGCACCTGGCCGTCGGCATCCACAACGTACCATTTCTGTTCGACTTCGCCTTTTTTCGGCGTATATGTCTTCATCCACTGTCCCTGCTATCAACCGTTACTTTAGATTACTCGAAACATAGCACCGCATCGCTGCGGTGTGCGAAGAATCGTACCAAATACCGATCACGAATGTCAAGTGCCCGAAAAAGCCCGGCAAATGTATTGACAAAACGGCGTGAACGCCTGTATGCTGAACAAAGCCGTCGGGAAGCATCTTCGCGACGTCGGGGGAATCAAACGCTCTTATCAAGGAGGGGAGGATCATGAACCACTCGATGACGCGTACCAAACGGAACAGAGTTTGTAGAGAAGCGGCGTGTAAGGGGCTGGCACCGGACCACTTCCGGCGGTCGGGGGAGGTCCATCCAATGAAAACTGTAACAAGAATAGCGGGAGTATTGCTCTTGTGCGCCTACGTTGCGGGTGTGCAGGCCGCTCTGGCCGAGCCAGGACTGTTCGGTGAGTACTTCGACGGGATGAACCTGGGCATTCTGGTCTTCACACGGGTTGACGCCACGGTAGATTTTGAATGGGGCGAGGGGACACCGGACGCGCGTCTGGGGAACGACACGTTCTCGGTGCGCTGGACAGGGACTGTCGCCCCGGCGTATTCGGAGGTCTACACCTTCTACACCAGATCCGATGACGGGGTAAGGCTGTGGATCGACGATGAGCTTGTTATCAATAACTGGACCGACCATGGGACGACCGTGGACAGTTACACGACAGCCGCGCCACTCGTCGCCAGCCAGCAGTACACAATCAAGGTGGAGTACTACGAAAATGGAGGTGGTGCCGTTGCCCAGTTGAGGTGGTCGAGTGCAAGCCAGCCCCTGGCGATCATCGACAGCGCGTACCTCACCGCAGGAACCGGTGAAGGCGAGAACCCTTACGACGAGGGCGATTGGCACCGTAACCCGGCTAACGGCCACTACTATAAACGGACGGACGTGATGACGTGGCCCGAGGCCCGAGCCGCGGCCGAGGCGCTCGGCGGCTATCTCGCCACCATCGACGACGCAGACGAGAACTTGTGGGTTTCGCTCAACCTGTCCGGCGGCTGGATCGGTGCGAACGACATCGCCGCCGAAGGCGTCTGGGAGTGGGTCGAGGACGGTACGGATTTCTGGAACGGCGATGAGACCGGCAGCGTGGTGCCGGGGATGTATGCTAACTGGGGTGAGGGCGAGCCGAACGACGCCGACAGTGCCGAGGATCACGGCGAGATGACCAGCAGCGGTGCCTGGAACGATCTGGGCGAGCAGACCCGACGCGGTATCGTCGAAAGCGACACGCCGCAGATCAACATCAGCGGTCCATATGCTCCCTGGTATGTCCTCGTCGGCGCCTCCTGCACGTTCGAGGTCGAAATCCGGCCTGAAGGGCTCTACAACGAGACCATCGAATGGAGAAAAGAGGGCGAAGCCGGTGTGCTCGGTACAGGGACGACCTACACCATCCCGGTGTGCCAGTACGCGGATGAAGGGTACTACTACTGCATCGTCACCGACGACTACACATCCGTCGAGACCCGTCGGGTCAGGATCAATGTGGTGGATGCGCTTCCTGCGGCGTCCGCGCTGGGTCTCCGCCTATTGGCAGCGGCATTGGCGTTCGGGGGCGCGTCGGTTGTGAGCAGGAAGGAACGGCGTAAGAAATAGGCGCCTGTCGAACCGTTGAAAAAACGGTTCTTGATGTCGTCCTGAGCGTAAGCGAAGAATTTGCCTTTCGGAAAAGGCTGAGCAAGCCAGGTTCATTACTTTGACCATAATGACACTCAGTCGTCTCCGTGAAGTTTTTGGACAGCCTGCTGTCAGCCATTTTCAGGAATTAGCTGTAATTCAGATGCTCAAGAAATAATACCTTCTTTGTCGAAACCGAGAGCACCAAGCACGTCCTCACAGTCTTTCTCTAGGGTTTCCTTGATAACCCGCTCTCTCTGCTCAGCTTCCTCTCGACTCATGAGCCCGTACCGGACCAGCACAGAAAAGGTAAGGCCGTCGGAAGTTATGCCCGCTTCTCTCAAAGACTGATAGGCGGGAATGCAATGCAGCTTGCAGTCAAGCCTAGTCTCCTTAGAGACAGGCGCTTCCCAACCCACCTCCTCCTTGAGCGCTTTCATAAATTCAAGCGGGCTGTACGGTATATAGTCGAAAAAGTATATCGTCTCAACGTGCTTGTTTTCGAACGAGGTCTCCACAAACGGCAGACACCTCCGCCATCTTTCAGGAACACCCACGTCGAGATTGTTGCGGAAACTGTAATACATGTACTTCGCAATATGAAACGCAGTCCTCAGCTTCTTATCCGGCGGTAGCGACTTCAGAGCTGCGCGTACCTGCCAGAAACCCATATCGGACAACACATCCCATACTATCGCACGGACGTGGCGTTTCGTTTCGTCGCCCTTGTTGGCATAACGTTGTCTGAACGCCAATCGGTGAGGATCGAGAAATGTCGACGCATCGTCTTCATAATCGGTAGCGCCCCAAACGATGAAGGGGATCTTCCTCCTGATAGCCTGATTGATTGCTACCGACCGATTGTTCCGTTCGCATGGCGTACACGGCGAGATAACAGGGCCGCTGCTTTTCCAAATGTGGAACGACTCCCTAGTGAGTTTCCCAACGAACCTCGTTTTGTGAATCACCAGGTCCACCGTCAACTTCCGGCATATCGTCTCGACGTTCTTCTTCGCAGCATCCGCCATGAACCCGGAATCAACCGTGACCGCTAACGGCTTCAGGCCGAGCTGCTTTACAACATACAGCACTACATAACAACTATCCTTGCCACCGCTCAGGGGCACGACACAGTGGTACTTGTCAACGTGTTTCGAGGTCAGCTTCGCCAGCAGCTTGTCTTTACCTAAAGGGGTTTTGTCAAGACGGGGCGACCGATCATGAACCCTGCAAAAGCTGCATAGTCCGTTCTCCAGGGTAACACCGGGATGGGAGTCTGGTACTATGCATCTCTTACATACTGCCATTGCATCCCTCGGCTCGACTGCCGACCCGTCGCGGATCGCGGGAATCGTACAAGACGTGTATGTGTGTGACCATCCTCTCGCAGCCACATCGCGATAAAACGTGTCCCTTGTAGAGCACCATACTATTCGTCCCGCCCTTCCAACACTATAGCAAAATCTCTAAATGAGGTCATCTAACTCCGGAGACTTCCCGCGCACACTACCAATTTGAGTGCTACTCTTTCACCTGCGGAGGGGATAACCTTTGAAGGAGTTCTCCTACCCTGGTTATCGGTTCCGTGACCGGTCGGAGTAGTGAGCTCACCTTGTACTCGCCCAGTGTTCCCGTGACGCGCGCCTGGAACGCATACCGTCGCAGCGGGTCTATGAGCAGGTATTTAGCCCAGTTCACGACCGGAATTGCGTCCAGAATACCCCGCTGTTTCGGAATCGTGAACAGCAGGTCGATCTGCTGGTCCATCGCCGCTACGCCCGGCTCCATCCCTATAGTGCCCCGGCAGTGTATCGGCACACTCCCTCCCAGCAGGAGCAGGTCGTCGAGATACAACGTCTGGTTCTCGATACGAAACGCCGTATAGCCGTCGCTTACCGGGCCGGCGGCTCCCGGCAGACGCAGGTCGAACAGATTGAGTACCGACATCACTATGGGGATGTCGTAGAGACGACCGCGCACCACGTTCAGTTCACCATTGCCGCGAAGCGCACCAACACCGAGCCGGTTACCGCGAAGTTCAAACGTCCCGCCGACCACCCCTGACGGTACCTCTTTCCGTTCCATACCGAGCGCGGTGAGGAGCGTCTCGAGATGCACGTGCGAGATGCGTCCGTTAATCGCCCAGTCCATCTCGGGCAGCGCACAAAAACCTTCTTCCACGGCCAGCATGCCGCCGAACACTTTCATATCGACCCGGGAAAGGCTGATCCTATCCCCTGAGTAATCGACGCGCGCGACCAAGTCGTTCCCATAAACCGGTCCCAACCGGAGACGGTTAAGCTGCGTCGAGCCTCTCGCCTCAATCTCCTTCGCCACAATATTCTCCGTGTTGGCGTGAAGACGGCCGGTCGTTGAGACGGGAGTACCGTTCACGCGTAATGCCAGGTCATGAAGAATCACGTCCAGACTGGCGCCGACGCCTTGCGTGGCGTCTGCTGAGAACGGTCGGAGTTCCGCCACCACCTCGAACCCCCCTTCGGTACCGAACCTGCGCACCTGCTGTGCAATCTTTTCCGGCCAGTCCGCCACCAGCTCGGCGGTGAGTTCTGTCCGCGGCGACCTCACCCGGACCACGCCACGCGGCTGACCGTCCGTGAACGAGACGTAACCATCCGTCGATAGCTGGACGCCGAATGCTTCACCAACAAGTCCGACAAGCTCGGCCCTGTTTTCGCTTGCCAGCAGTGTTCCATGGAGCAGCTTGACCGTTTGCTCCGACTCCTTGTGCGTAATGGAAATATTCTTAAGGCGAACGTATGTGTCGATGCCCGCAAGCGGCTCCCCGGTACCGGGTTCGTGCGCGAACTGCTTGTCGCGCATATGCAAAGAGAAATCGAACCGACCGGTGGGCGTCCACCGCTGCCACAGTTCACGCACCTCCGGCGGGACCACCGCATGAAGCTCTTCGTCAATCGGCACATCGCGTCCCTCCAAATCGAACGTGATCGCGGGCACGTCGCCCAGGGTGACCGCACCGCTCCCTCGAACAGTGCCTTTACCGTGGCGGGCCGTTACGGTATCGATCACCACCCCTCGCTCATCTGACGACCAGTGGATGGTACCCGACACGTCTTGCAGGGTATAAGGAACCGCCTCAGCGCGCATCGTCGTCGCGGTGATGCGCCCGTCGATGGCCACCTTATCTGAATTGAGCCGCAGCTCACCGTCGAGCTTCCCCCCTTCAATTCCCAGCGTCTGCAAGAGTTCGTGAAGGTTCCCAGGCACCTTCTGCAACATCTCTTGTTCAAGCGGAACGCCGCTCAGCACGAACGCAAGGTCCGGTACCATCGTTCCGTCGGCAGCCCGCCGAACATAGCCCGCCATACTCACGCGCCCACCATTGACCGCAGCCCGGGCCTGCTCGATGCCTATACTGCCGTCCGAGGCTACCCGCGCCGTGATATGGACGTCATCAAACGGAACAGGGACCGGTTTCGGCTGCACTTTGCCGTCCCTGAGCGAAACGACAGCACCTATCGCATAGTCGTCGTTGCCGGGCGCTCCAACAATGTCAAACTCGATATCCATCTCGCCCGATTGCAGACCGACGTATTCCACCGAACGTGCGAGTTCCGGCGGAAGGTCAATGTGTGCCAGCCGGTTTGTGTTGAACCCACGGACCCACCCGCGCAGGGCTACCCTTGCAGCCTTACCTTCCCGCAGCGAGATCCGGCCGGTCTCGACCGAGAAATCGCCCTTGCCCACGTTCCCGATGACCTCCTCGAATTCGATGTTCCGGTCGCTCACGCGGCACGCGCCTGCGATGTCGGTGAACGCAACGGGCAGCTCGGGGTGTGACAGATTCAGCTCCGCAACAAACAGGTCCCCCCTTACGACAGGCCGACGATCTTCGCCACCAACCGGGATGCGAACCGAGAGCGTCCCTCGGACCTGCCCGTCGGCGTCCAGGTGCTCCCACACCGAGCCCGCGCCGCCGATGTGTGGACGAGGGAGTCCCGCAAGCCGGGCATCTGGAATCTCCAGGCGCAGCAAGATGTCCTGATCGGGACCGCGACTTTGCAGCTCCGTGAAGTACCGGTCCCCGGCCAACGCGAACGACGCTGCACCGCTCATTCGATCTACGTTTCCTCCAAGAAGCCGGAAGTTGAGCCGGTCGATGGAGAACGCGTCGCACATTTCCGGCAGATCCACTGAGACCGTTCCATCTGCGACCTCAATTTGAGGCAATTGAGGGAGCTCACCGGCACCCGGTCTCTGGAGTCCACGTATCCATCGCACTACCTCCGGCGTAATTCTCAGGCGCACGTTCCGGACGAACACACTGCGAACACGAAACCTGCCGCGAATCAAGTGCAGCAAGCTGTGCCGTATCCGGAGGCCCTCGAGCACGACAACCGGTTCGGCTTCGTTCTCCTCCTGCTCCGGCAGGCTAACCTCAACTCGCTCGGCGCTCACGCCGGCGAATACCCCGAAACCGAGACCCTCTATCCTACAGGACGAATCAAGAACGTCCCGTAAGACGCGTTCGGCGCGCGGCTCCAAAAAGGAGGACGAGGTGACTATAGCGACCGCCACGAAGATCCCCAGGCAAATGCAACCTAGCAATGAAAATGCCACAACTCTTTTTCGTTTTCTCGTCACAACGTATGTTCCTCTTCCACACGCCTCTCGCCAACAATCGTCACCGATCGCGCACCATCGGGCTGCCGGTCAGAGACGCGGCAATGAGCACACCCTCAGAATCTCTAACAAAACGACCTTTCATTCGCGTGGCATGGGCATCTTGTGGAACACTCGACGTGGAGAGCCCATGATGAGAGGACGGGCACGCCTCGCCACGGCGAGTTTTCAACACAGGCGCATCTTCGACCGGACGCCCGTGCCACCTCCCTTTTGTCAGAAATTCTTATTCTATAAGCGAAGACGCCTCACCGTT
>Ga0180434_10006023_pt1 | contig 14062 bp, 27 predicted proteins | sample SS_ome_7_FD_132453 | JGI IMG/M metagenome (GOLD analysis project Ga0180434, IMG submission 132453) | Hypersaline lake sediment archaeal communities from the Salton Sea, California, USA - SS_1_D_2 metaG | ecosystem: Environmental > Aquatic > Non-marine Saline and Alkaline > Hypersaline >... | reverse complement strand
GGAAGGCATGTCCCTCGGGTCAATCCCGAGCCGGAGCCTCCCGAACCACTACTGACCCCCGACGCGGTAGGTGTGGCTCCATCTGTAGTGCCACCGTGGGAACAAGATGCCCCGCCGTTCCCAGGTATAGGTCGAACCCTGATACTGGGCCGGGATCATCTGGACCTGGACCCGGGGGACGAACACCCTCGGAGCCGGGGCCACGATGACCGGAGCAGGCTGGGCAACGACCACCGGCACCGGGCAGCCGCCCGGGCACTGGGCCTCCGCACGCTGGCAGACCCACAAGGCCACCAGAACCACCGCTGCAAGCACAAACCACTTCATCGCATCTACCCTCCTTGTCACGTGTGGGGGAAACTCACCTTCCTGGAACTATAGCATAGCCGGGGTCGGCTGTCTAGCTCTTGGGGCCAGCCACGCCGCTGGGGGCACCCACCGGCTTGCCTACGCCCTCGGGAAAACCGTCCGGGGTCGTGGGGGCAGCCCCCTCCGCATCCGGCTTGTCGTCTTCGGCCGCCGGGGTAGGTTCGGGAGCCACGGCGTCGGCGTTTGCCGGGACGGGGGCGTTCTCGGTGGCAGGGGTATCCGCTGGGGCCGCCGCTTCTTCCTTGCCTCCATCGCCCTTGTCCTCCGCCGGGGGTTTGTCGGCCGCCGCCTTGGCGTCCGCGTCCAGGCCCTTCAGCACCCGCTTCCACTGGGCAACCGCCGCCCGGTAGTCCTTGCGAGCCGCTTCCCGCTGATCGTTGCCCCAGGCATTGATCTCCTTGCGGGCCGCGTTCATCTTGTCCGTCTTGGCCTTCCGCAAGGCGTCCACCTTGGACTGCTCCTTGTTGATTTCGGCCTGCAAGGCCCGCTCCGTCTGGGCCTTCTTGTTCTTCATCTCGTCGTTGACCGCCGCGATTTTGCGGTCCCGGATCGCCTCCAGCTCCTTGATCCGCTTTTCCACTTGGTCACGCTGGGGCATACCGGCCGCCGGTTTCGGGTCGTCAGTCATGGGTCTAGTCCTTTCGGGTTCTAGGGTCAAAGGGTGGCCGCCCGGGGCTGCCCTCGCTTTACTTGCGAGGTGGGGGCGTTGATGTCAAAGGGGAACCACCACCGGGCCGCATGTCGGCCGGGCAGGTGGCCAGCCACCGCCCCCGCTGTCAAGATCGGGAAGGGTGTAGCCGCCGGGCGACCATGTTCGTGTCTTGCTGGCGGGGTCTAGGCCGGGGCCTTTTCCGTCAGCTTGTCGGTGTCGTTTGCGGGCTCCTCCGCCGTGTCCGCCTTGGCGTCCGGGTCTTTGTTCAGCAAACCGCCGAGCAGGCTGCCCAGGGCCTCCACCACCCGGGCCGGAAGCATGGAAGCGGGAATGGCGATACCCCGGCCGTCCTTCATGGCCGTGCAGATGAGGCAATCGCACTCGTCGAACAGCTTGCCCTCGATCAGGGCCTCATACTCCGGCACCGTGTAGGTGATGGGGCCGTCCGTCGCCTGGGCCAGCTCCAAGGCCCGCCGCACCACGCCCAGGTCCTCGCCCAGCTTGGTCCGCCCCTCCAGGCTGGCCTTTTCGTATGCCGCGAGGTCCGCGAGCACGTTTTCCCGCAACCGGACCAGCCGCTCCCGCACCTGGGCCTCCGCCTTGGCCGCGTTCGCCTGCAAGGCAGTCACGGCACGTTCCTTCGCCACAGTCAGCTCTTTCATCGTACTCCTCCAATCAGGTCAGTAGGGTTCGTTCCGCACACGTGTGCGGTCTATCTAGTCCAGGCCAGCCCACCGCCGCACAGCCCGCCGGGCGTTCTTGCACTTGCCCGCCAGGATGTCGGCCGCAAAGCTCGCCAGCTCGAAGCCTAATTGTAGCACCCACAGCACGCCGGATGCTAGTCCTCCGCAAGCCCACTTCATTGTGTCCTCCTTGCACCACACCGGCCGCTCGCACACCCGCCCCGCACCACTGGCCCCAGGGCCGCACGCAAGCCCTCCGGTCCCCGGGGGAACACGCTGCTCTGGAGAGCACCGCACTCCAGGCACACCCGGAACTCCGCCGTGTGCCGCGTGGGCCGAGCATCCATGAGCCCACACTGGGCAAGGGCCTCCGGGCTTCGCCACCGCCGGGGGTCCCCGTTGATCCGCACCGTCACGTCCCGCACCGGCACGGTCACCGTCGCCACGTTCTGCCCACCGCACGTCTTGCAGGGCTCCGTCATTTCGCTTCCTTTCTGTAGTGGTAGGTCGGGGTCTTATTGTACCGCCGCCCCTCCTCGTAGCCGTATGTCTTCAGGTAGGCCGTCGTCTTCAGCCGTTCCCAGCTTTCCACAAACAGGTGGGGCACGGTTTCTCGGAGCAACCGCCGCATCCCCGCCAGCACCGTCAGCTCCATGCCCTCCACGTCGATCTTCGCCATCTTCACCGGGGCCGCCACAAGGCCATCCAGGGGCCGGGCCTCGATCTGGCAGCCCCCCGGCTTCAGGCTTGTGGCTCCCAGGTTCCTCCGGTGTTCCTGATCCACTGCCATCCGGTCCACCTTATCGTATGCCGCCACCCGGTAGACGGTCACCTTGTCAGCCACCCCGTTTTCTTCCAGGTTCCGCTCCAGCCATTTCCAGTTCACCGGCTCCAAGGCAATCACCCGCACGCCCAGCCGGGCAAGGAAAACGCTATGGGTCCCGAAGCACGCCCCCACGTCCAGGGCCACGTCCCCCGGCTCCAGGATCGTTCGCCACCGGGCCAGCATGGCCCCCTCGTAGCACCCATCCGTCTGAATATGCTTCGCTATAGCGTCCCCCCTGGGCAACCAGAAATCCCCGTACACCGTGGGCAGCCTCACAGCGTTATCGCGTTTGTCGGCCACTAGGGTTCCTCCAGACATCCGCAGGCTGCCAGCACCACCCGCACGTCCCGGGTCACGTTCCTCGTGTAGACCGGGGCCACCGGCAGCTCCCGTTCCGTCAGGCCAAACGCAAGGGCCTCCTCCTTGGTCCACACGTAGGTCCCCGCCCCCCACTGGCGAACAAACTCGACCAGCTTCAGGTCCCAAGGCACCACCGCAAACGGCACTTCCAAGGCCGCCGCAATCATGGCCCCGTGTAGGCGTGAACTCACCACACGGTCGGCCGTCAAGTATTCTCGCAGAAGTGGGTCCGGGCTTGTGCCCTTGGGGTGTTCGTTCAGCATGGACCGCCCGCGTGGGTCGTCGTCCTCGATGCGGAAGGGGGCGTTCTTGTGGTTCACAAACAGGGCACCGCCCCCGCCTTTGTAGTTCAGCCGCATATAGTCGCGGATGTACCACCACTCCGGTCCCAAGGCAATCTCACCGCCGCCATCGTAGACCCGCTGGGATAACTGGTCACGCCATGCCGCGAAGTGGACAAAGGGCCGCACCTTGTCAAAGGTTGCCCGGGGCAGATGGGTCCCGTTGCACCGCTCCCAGCACGCCCCCACGCCCCACAGCACCACCGGCAGACCTTCTTCCGCCACCCACTTCCACACGTTGTCGAAGTTGCGATGCAGCACGCCAGCCACCACGACAACCGCCCCCGCGTTGCTTGTGTCCACGTGCCAGGGCAAAGGGCCATCACGCCGGGCCATGCCCACCGGCACCACCTGGGCACCGTGTAGGCCCGCCCGGGCACCCCGCACGCAAAGCTCATTCCCGATGTTCGCGTAGCAGCTCGTCAGTAGCAGCACGTCACGCATCTGGGTCCTCCAGTTGCCCGTCCTTGGCCGGGCTGGTCCAGGTGACTTCCATAAAGGGCCGCACCTTGAACTCATGCTCGCAGGTGGGGCACCACACTTCAACGAGTTCCCCGTTGTAGATTTTGCCCAGCACGTCCCCGCCGCCGTACCCGTCAATCCAGCAATCCCACGGGTCAAACGTGTCCCGGCACTGGGGGCATCGCACGAACTTCCCGTGATCCACTTCCCCGTCGCTGAGCAAGCCCAGGCAGCTCCGGCACGTCACCGGCACGCCGCCGCTCGAAAACACAAAGGCCCCGCACTTCTGGCACACCTTGCCGGTCGCTATGTCCCGCTCGCGGTCTGCCCGTATCTTGTCCAGTATGTCGCTCATGTCACAGCTCCTACCGTAAGAAATCTTGCGGGAGCATAAGAAAAATTGTGCTCCCGTTATTTCACGCGGATGTCTTGGGCACCCGTGCCCGGTCCACCTCTGGCTGGGGCATAGGGTGTTCGTCCAGGCCGGTCACCCCCTTGATTAGCTTGCGATCTTCCCGGGCCTTGTCCAGCATGGCCGCAAGCCCCTCGGCAAAGTCCTCAAAGTCCAGCACGCCCAGGTTCACCTCCTTGCCCCGCCGCACCACTGCCCGCACCACGTTGAGGGACCCCTTGGCACTGGCCACGCCGAACAGTTGCACGTCCACCTCCAGCTCCGGGTCCCGCCGCCCCTTGCGTGCCCGGGTGGCGTGCAGATGGTCGGCCGGGCTGGCCACCGGGAGGTCCACGTTGTCGTGATGTACTTGCAGGTTCTTGTCCACTTCCGTTCCTCACTGAAGGCCGCGTCACTGTAGCACGTTCACCCCGTACAGAGGCAGGCCCCGGCAGTTTCCAAAGGGTTTGGAAACTGACCGGGGGCCTCGCGTACCATACGGTCACGCCACCCGTTCCTCGTGGCCTTCCCGCTGGGATTCGTCCTTGTCCAACTCCTCCCGGAGCACGGTTGTCGTAGCTGGGGCCACCACCCCGAGGCGTGCTTTGCCGTGGCGTCCTTTCACAAGGACAATTCGGGCAGGCCCGTCAACCGTAATCCCCTCGCCGTCTTTTCTGGATAGCACTAACATTCTCGACCTCCTTGCGAGTTATGCCCGCCGCCGGTTGGCATGGCAGGCTGTCTATGTCACCGCACACGTGTGCGGGTTCACTCCTTGCGTGTCTTGGGGTGCCGTGCTGAGTGTAGTATCTTGGCGTCCCAAGGGTCCTTGATTATAACCGGAACGGGCTTGCTTGCCTACTCGGACTCCGGCAGGAAATCGGCAAGGCTGGGCAACAATTCCCGGAGCCGTACACCGTGCTCCCGGAACTCCGGCAGCCACTTGTCGAACTCCTCTTGCAGCCCCACCACAGCCGCTTCCAGCTTCACCCTCATGCCGTCGTACTTGGCCCCGCCCTCCTCGTCGGCAAGGGCCGCTTCCGTGGCCTCCACTTGCCGCCGTAGGTGCTCCAGGCGGGTGTGGAGCATCTGCAACCGCTCCCGCTTCTTGGCGTCCGAGGGTTGCACGGTGTCGAGCTTGGCCTTGGCCTTGCGGGCCTCCACCAGTCGCAGCACCACCGCCGCCACGCCAGCCTCCAGTTCCGGGTGTTCCTTGATCGCCAAGTCTGCTTCCAGCTTGGCCTCCTTGTCCTTCAAGGCCGCCAGCATACTCGCCAGCACCTTGGGGTCTGTCGGCAGTGCTTTCGCCTTTGCCATGCTAGTCCTCCTTCGCTAGTTCTTCTTCACAGCTCCGCACGTAGCGGACCAAGACTGATTTCTGTTTGGGGCTGAGCTTATACCGCCTGGAATACTGCTCCAATAGGTCAGGCACAATACGCCAGCCCCGCCCCAGGCCCTTGTCCCAAAGGGTACGGGCCTCATCCACAAGCTCCCGCAACGTGCGGGTATCTTCAGGGCCGATGGATAGCTCCTCCGTAGGCCCGCTGTCGCTGCCCGTGGCAGCCGCCAGCCCGTAGGCAGATGTTACCCCAAAGAGCACTTGATGGGCTTCCTGTCGGCCGACCAGCACGCCAGCACAGCCGTTCTCAAAGCACACTGTCACCACCGCCTTGTCGTTGCTCTTGGAGCGTGCCTCCATCACCCGCAGAACGCGGGCACGGCACAAGTCACACTTCACCGCCCTGGGGTGATCGACCACGCTGCAATCGAACGGGCCATAGGTGTCCCAGAGGTATCGGGCGGTATCGTAATCCGGTTCCCGGTCAGGCATACCACAGCTCCACAGTTCATAAAGGTCGGCGGGGCCTTTTCAGGGTACACCGCACGGGGCTCCAGCCCCCGCCGACCCGGACGGACGGCCGCACTAGGCCGCAATCACTTTCTGTTCATCCAACTCTTGCACGTGGCAGGCCACGTTCCAGTGGACCCACGCTTTGGCGTCACCGTACTTGCGGATATGCCGTTCGTCCGGCTTGTCCCAATCCGCGATTTCCCGCGTGCCCTTCATCAAGACACAGCTCACCTTGTAGCCCAGCCACCCCCGCCGTTCCGTGATCGGGGTCTGGTCTTCGTCGTCGGGCTGGATCAGCACCGCGTCCGCGTGGTCCTGGTCGCGGTAGAACACCACGCCCAGCTCCCGCAAGTATTCAATCGCCTCCCGGTCGCCCTCGTAGGGGTCGCCGGGCAGCTTGAACTCTTGCCGCATCTTCTGGTCCCAGGGCCGCACCGCGTACATCTGGACCTGGAACTTGCCCGCAAGGTGGCCGCCGCCACCCCGCCGTCCTCTACGTCTTCGCACCATCGTCGTTCTCCACTAATTCGCAGAGCAGAGCGGTCCCGCGTGGCGTATGTCGCACCACCACAAGGCCGTCCACCTGCAAGGTACTCGGGTCAGGATATTGCTCCAGGAGCCGGGCCTGGGACCTTGGCAGGATCAGGCACTTCAACCCCCGGGTGTCACGCGAAAGAACCCAACAGAAACAAGCGTCGTCCACCGCCGCTGTCGCAAACATCATCCGCATCGGTGCCCGCCCACCCCGGGCCGGTTTGTCTTGAACCCATACCGGCACGCCGCCACCATCCAGAGCACGGAGCACCGTACCCGGGGCAGGCTTGTTCCGCAGCACTTCGCGGAACCTTTCCGTGTGCTTGCGTCTTGCCGTGTCCGTGTCAGTCAACATAGGATTTCACTTCCCGAAAAGCACTGTCGAACCGGCGGTCCACCTTCAGCTTGACCCCGGCCCGGCGGTCGTTCAGAACGTACACTTGCCGGGCAAGGGCCACAAACCCATCCCCGAACGTACCGTTTGCCTCGCAGGCCCGCAACTGGTCCTCCACCTGCCAGAGCAAGGCGTTCACGTCGATCAGTTCCCGATACTCCATCAGCTCCGTGGGCAGCACGCCCAGCACCCGCCGCAACGTGAGCCCCAGGGCAAGGGCCTGCTCCTGGGCCTGGACCCGCTTGTCACCCGTGAGGTGGCACTGCTTCAGCTCCAGGATACTCAAGCGATCCAGGGCCTCCCCATACCCCACCTCCACCTGAATGGTCCGCCGTCGCGTGGGCCGTTGCCATAGCCGCCGCCATGCTTTGCCAAACATCCGTCACCTCCTTGGCAGTAGTTCGTCCACAATCCGGTGGGGGCACCCGCCATTCTCCTCGTAGGGGCACCCGCCCAGGCTTCGGCAGAGTTGGCACAAGGCTTCCTCCACCGCCCGGGCCGCCTTTATCATAGCATCTTCCTCCGCCTTCAGGGCCTCCAGTTCGGGCTTTGCCGCCGCGTGCTGGCCGGGCTTGCCGAAAATCCGCTGTATCAGGGCCGCACGCTGCGACAGGGCCGCCCTCGCCTTGGCCACGTAGTTTGACAGCTCTTGTTCCAACTCCGCGACACGGGGGCACTGTCGCAGACGTAGGGCGTGCTCCACCTGCTCCCGTTCTTGCCTCACCTCCGCAAGGCGTTCCCGTACCTCCAGGGGCTCCAAACCCGTGTCCAGTTCGTCCAGGAAGTCGAACACTGGCAGGGTCCGCGAAACCCGTTCCCGGTGCCACCGTATACGGTCCCGGGCAGGGGCCAGCCGTAGCCGCTCTGGCAAAGTCCAGTCGTCCATGTCACCGCTCCACGTGTATTCACAGTTCGTCCTCAAAGTTCGCAACCGCTCGCAGCACGTCCAGGGCTCCTTGTGCGTCAGGGAGCCCCCGGTGCCGCTTGCCCAATTCTACGCCAAACCGCCGGGCCACCGTCTTCAGGTCCCACCGGCCCGGAATGATGCCCCACTGGGCACAGAAACCCGTGACCCAGCCCAGCACGCAAACCGGGGTCAGGTGGTGGGGGTAGCCCAGGCGGGACCGACTGTAGGCCAGCTTCAGCACTGGGATGTCGAAGTGGGTGCCCCAAGAGTAGAGCCGCACCCGATTGAAGTCCGTGAACTCGGCAAAGTCCCGCCACTGGTCTGCCCAGGGCTTGGCCCGCTCCAACTCCGCCGGGTGGATGCCCGTCAACCGCTGGGACAACTCCGTAAAGGCGTCCAGGTTTGGGGGCTGAATAAGAGCCTGGAACTGGGCCACTTCTTCCAGATCAGCCGTGACCCGCACAGCACCGATCTCCACGGGGCTGGGCAACGTGCCCGCCGCCTCCGCCACCGCCGTGTCGGTAGTCTCCAGGTCAAAGATAACCGCTTCGCGGTCAGGTAGTGTAATCACCGCACAGCTCCACTTCCGTGATGTCCACAGCTTGCAAACCTGAACCCCGGGGCTGGCGTCGTATTGTAGCCCGCCAGCCCCAGGCGTTCAAGCCCAGCTTCCCAAGTGAGGGAGGCTGTAAGGTGGCTCAGGGGGCCACCGCCCTGTCCTTGTCCCGCTTGGCGTCCGCCGCCTCCTCGGCCTTCAGGAACGCCGCTTGCTTTGCTACCCGTACCCGGTGGGTGGCCGGGAATTCCTTGTCCTCCCCGTTTGTGCCCCGGGCGTACACCACGCCCTTCGTATTCGGCACCACCACAATCCACAGCCGCCCAAAGGCGACAAAGCACTCACCGGCCGTCAGGTCACCTACGAATTTCATGGTCTAGCCCTCCAGGTCCAGGTGTAGCTTGCCGCCCTCCGGCCGGATGCGGGCCACGATGGCCGCGTTTGCCGGATTGTCCATCCATCGCCCCAGGTGCTTGCACGTCTTGGGGGTCTTCTTGGATCGTGCCCAGGCCGGGCAGGAGCAGTAAACCGCCCCATCGGTGCCCAGGCGGATTTCATAGGGCTTGCCGCTGTCGCCCATCACCACGTCGATGACTTGTGCTTTGGCCACGGTTTGCACAGCTCAGTCCTCCTCCACAAGGCGGAAGGCACTTGCGTACTCCTCCCGCAGTTCACCGCTTGCGAGCCGGAGCGTATACTTGGGGCTCCCATCCGGGTCCAGGTAGACGCTCGCCACGGTAGCACGCTGGCCCGCCAAGGCCGCCAGCCCGTGGTTCCGATGGATGCTTTGGAACGTGGGCTCGTCCAGGCCCAGGTCCGCCGCCGTGATGTACCGCACCGCCTGTCCGAGCAAGGCGGTCTGAAGTTTCGTGCTGCCCTTTGGCATAGCTAAGTCCTCCACAGCTCTAGGGTTATCGCAATTATACCACTCCGGGAGGGGTACTGCCAACTCACCCGGCGTCACCCTCCGCACAATACGCTCCTCCACGCATACGCTGTTCAGCTTGCTCCACCGTTCCTGTCGGGGCAGCCACCGGGCCGCGTACCACGTGCCCGTGGGCTGACCCCGCTTGCGGAGCAGTATGGTGGGCACCTGGGGGCCACCGCCACCCCGGCCGCCCCAGGTGGCCAGCACTAGGTCCCCCGGGGCGTATTCGGTTTCCCACCTGGGCACGTACTGGTTCACGGGTCAGTCCTCCACCACCACCCGCACACGGCCCGCCAGCTCCGGCAGTTCGTCGTCGAGCTTCTGTTTGGCCAAGGCCCCCCAGTCAATGTCGTGAAGCACGTCGTCCACGTTGTCCACGTCCACGTCGCTCAGGTTTTCGCCCGGCAGTTCTTCAACCGTGATTTTCAGTTCCAGCACTCGCATGTCAGGCTCCTTTGCACAAAGGCCCCGGGGGTTGCCCCCCAGGGCCGGGTCACGGGGTTCAGTAGGTTTGCAGGTGGGCACGGGCTTCCTCGTCGGTCAGCACCATGTCCGTGTCCAGGTTCACGTAGGCGTGTCGCTGGAGGGCGGAGTTGTAGCAGTACAGCAACCGGGCACCGCTCCGGGCGGTAAAAGGCTGCTCCGTGCCTCCGCAGGCGGGCTCCCAGGCGTCCACCACCTTTTCCACCGCCACAATAAACAGGTGTCCGGCTCCACGGTTCACGTTCACCTCCACCCGGTAGCCCAGGGCCTCGTAGTCGGCTTGGGTCTGTCGGGCGTCCACAAGGCTGTTCGTGCGGATCAGGGTCGTTGCCATTTTCGGGTTCCTTTGCGTTTGTGGGTTTGTGCTTGCCATGCCCCAAGTATAGCCGGTATCGGCTACGCTGCAAGTCCTCAAACCTCCAAAGTCGCCATTTTTCCGAAAATTCTTTCTTCGCCCGGGAGGGCTTGCTGCCACCGCCTCCGCGTAGGAGGTACTGAGCGGTCGGGAGGGGTCCGGCTGGCTCCGGTCTTTTATCCCCGTTCGATTGTTCCCCTAGCGGTACTCGCCACAGCCGCTCCGGTGGCAGCAAACCCTCGCGGGCAGGCCCGCCCGCACACGTGTGCGGGGGGCCGTGCCCAGGTTTGCTACGCCGCCTTCTTCGTGTCCCACCTCGGCTCCACGGTCACCCACACGTTGAAGCCCATCCGGCCGCCCTGGAACCCGGGGCTGCAACCGCACGAGCACCCGGCCTTCCGGTTGAAGCTCAGGCTGCCCGGGTGGGGCACGCCCAGGGCCTCGCAGGCCGCCGGGAGCACGGCTTCGGCAAAGGTCCGCTTGATCGCCACGGTTTGCCGGTTGTATGCCCGCCACCTCTTGTCGTTCTCGGGGTCGTCGCCCACCGTGCTCACCGGGGGCTGCTCCAGGCCGCCCAGCACTTCCGGCCGGGGGGCGTCAACATACACCACACCCTTCGATCCGCAGCTCCGGGCACTCACGCTCACCCGGTAGTGTCGGCCTTCGGCGTCAACCGTGTCGGTCACGTACTCCATCCGGCCCCAGTCCTTGCGGTTGTTCACGCTGATCTCAAATCGGCTGGCCATGTTTGTCTCCTTCGCGTTTGGGTTTGTGCTTGCCACCATGCCCCAAGTATAGCCGGTATCGGTTACAATACAAGTCCGCAAACCGGAATTCCGACCGGAATTCTGAAATAATTTCAGAAGCTCCAGTTTTCCCCGGGTTTCAGGGAGGAAAAAAGTTCGGCAGATCGCCAAAGAAAAGACCCCCGGCTCCGCTGGGGAACCGGGGGCAGGTAGCGACAACCAGAAAGGCGTCGGACTACGCCGGGGCCGGTAGGGTGTAGTGGTCCGGGTACAGCGTCCATCGGTACAGTGTAGCCGGGCTGTCCACTAGGTCCCAAGGCTCCGTGAAAAGGGCAGTGTCGTCGGGGCAGGGATCGACACCGCCTCCGTGCTCCCAGGCCAAGGCCCAGGCCATGCTACAGAACGGGGGCAGGGCTGGGACCAGCCACTTGTCCCCGTTGCTGGAGTGCAGGGGCTTGGTCAGGTTGACCTCGATCTTCAGATACTTGCGGGGCAGCACAAACCGCCGCAAGGCCGCGAGCAGGATCGCCCCCCAGCCGTAGTCCAGGTCGCACAGCCGGAGCATATACTCCGCCGCACCATCCCGGTCGCCTTGGGGGTACTTGTCGTCGCGGAAACTGAATACCTGGATTTGCCCGGGGTAGCGGTCCACCTGACTGGACAAGGTGTTCTGCCGCCCGCCCCGGGCAAGCATACCGGCCGCCATGAGCGTCCGGCCCTCCCAGATGGCCATGTCGCTATGAGTGTCGTCCCGCTTGCCGCCCCAGCTTATCAGCTTGGAGAAGGCTGACCGGCCGTGCCAGTTCAACAAGTCCCCGTCCCGGATCAGGTGCCGAACCTGACTGTAGTGGGCAGGGTGTTCCACGTGAACTTCCATGTCGTGTCTCCGGGCCGTCAACCCGTGGCAGCCGTGCCGTTCCCGGCCGCCGCCTGGGCAGCCGCCGCAAGGTTTTCTGGCCATAGGTCCTCGGGAATTTCGTCGCGTAGCACCTGCTCCATCTTGTCCAGCAAGTCCAGCACCTTCTCCGGGCAGGCTGCAAGGAGTTTTTCCTGGGCCAGCACACGCCGGAGCATGGTGGCGAGGTGGATTTTGCAGGGGCCGATGAGCTGGGGGTACATCTCCAGGATTTTGGTGATCTCCTCCACCGCCATTTTCTTGTCCGGTGGCAGGTCAGACCGCTTTGTGAACCGATCCCGCATCTCCTGAACTTGTGCCCGGGATTGCGTAGCTTGGTCCCGAAAGAAGTTCAGGGTGCTTGCGAGCTGGGCTTGCAGCACTTGCCGCAACGTGGGCGGGTTGTCCGGGTCCCACTTCAGCCCGAATTGCTTGGCCACCGCCTCGTCCAAGGGGGTGTCCAGTTCTTTCTCTTGCTTGCTCTTGGCCATCTAGTAGACCTCCACTTCCAGGCTGGCGTCCGGGCCGCCGGGCTGGGCCGGTGCCGTGGGCGTGCCATTATCGGGTCGGGTAGTGTCTGCCTTCGGACCCCATATTGCCTTCCCCACGGGATTGGCCGCAAGGCCAGCCCCAAGGAGGACCGCCGCCGCTGCCCACTTCTTCCATCCAGTCAAGAGGCCGGGCTTGGCAGGTTCCGAAGGCGTGTCAGGTTGTTCTCCCCCAGTGCTTGGCCGGGGGGCAGGTTGAGGTGTCGGGGCCGGGGCCGGTTGCTGGCCTTGCCCGTTGCCCGTGCCCGCACTCGGTTGAGGCGGCGGGGCCGTGCCGATGTTCTGGTTGATGTCCACACGGTTGCTCGTGGGGAACGGGGCCAGCTTGTCCATCACCGTTTCAGCCACGCCCAGGAGCTTGGACACGTAGGCCGCGTCCACGAAAGCCGTGTTCGCCGCTTTGTAGTTCAGGATATTGCGACCCAGAATGTCTTGCCCCAGGTGGGCAAGCGTCGCCACGTCCCGCACCACGTCACGCCCCTGGGCAACTCTTTCGCCCTGGTCTTGGGGCATGGCCTGACCGAGAGCGGCCTGGAACAACCGGGTCGCCTCAAGCATCTCGGCGGTGACCGTGTCCATAGGGCCGCCACCACCCGCGTTCTGGGTCTGGTCAGTCATGGTCGGGTCCTTTGGTTAGAAATGACCAATCCGCCGATGCCCCAGGGGTTTCCCCCCAGGGCACCGACGAAAAGGTTCCGGTGCTCGCGGGCTAGGTGCCGAGCTTCAGACCCTCCGGGACGCGGCTGGCCGTCTGGGCACCGGCCACGTCACGCGGAAGCGAGGCGTGCATCAGCCCTTGTGCGGCAAAGCTCTCAGCGATGTCCATCTTGGCCATCTTCTCGGTGAAGGCCAAGCCCATCAGGTGGCAGGCCACTTGATGGTTCGCAATCGCTTGCGTGTTGAGCTGGAGTGCCGCGTTCTGGAGCAGGGCAGACATGAAAGTTTCCACCTTACAGCCTCCTCCACAAGGAACACGAAAATTGAACCCGCCCTACTAACGGACAAGGTTCGCCAAGTACATCCGTATATTCGACCCGCCCCGAATGACTTGGCCACCCGGGAACAGGACCAAACGGGGGATGTCGTTCACAGACACCTCCCGGGGCGAAAGGACTACGACGCGAAGGTTGTGACCGTCCTCTATTTTCTCGTCCACCGCCGCGTCGGTTTGAGCCAAATCTGGCAGGTCCAGGCCCCGGGCTGTCAGGTAGATGCCCAAAGGCACCATCCGGGGGTCCGGTTGCTGGGGCTCCGTATGGTACTGAGCCATCTGCTCCGCTATGAACTGCTTCAGGGCTCCGGTAATCTCGTCCGCGTTGCACCCGCCCAGGCCCGCGATCTGCGTCTTCAGTTCTGCGAGTGCCGTGGCGTTTGCACCGCTGGCCGTGCCCACCTTCAGGATAGCTTGCTCCAGCTTGGCCAGCCGCTCTTGAACTTGCTGGTCGTGAGTGCCCACAGCCTCCAGCACGTCGCATCCAATACAGTCCCCCGGGTAGCTGGCCACCGGGCCAAGGGCTTCCAGCACTTGGTCCAGCTTGTCGGATAGGGCCTTGTTCTGGGCGTCCAACTCCGCCAGCTTGCCCTCCAGCTTGGCGTGGTCGTAGTATTTTCCGGGGCTTGGGGTCGTGGGTCCCGGCACTGGCACCGTAGGCCGCACTGTCGGCCGCGTGCTGGGCGTTGTCGTTCTGGGCGGGACAATAGTTGTCGAACCCGAACGTCCCCAGGGCACGCCCAGGGGGCCGCGTATAGTGGAGCCCCCTTGGATGATCCGGGTGCCCGG
>Ga0180434_10006018_pt1 | contig 14069 bp, 12 predicted proteins | sample SS_ome_7_FD_132453 | JGI IMG/M metagenome (GOLD analysis project Ga0180434, IMG submission 132453) | Hypersaline lake sediment archaeal communities from the Salton Sea, California, USA - SS_1_D_2 metaG | ecosystem: Environmental > Aquatic > Non-marine Saline and Alkaline > Hypersaline >... | reverse complement strand
CCCTTCACCCCTCACCTCCCACCTTTTACCCCTCGCCCACAACCCTAACCAACTTATCTCCAATCTTTTACCCATCGCCTCCAACCATAAAGCTTGCTGCTACTCTTGGTTTCAAGATATATTATACCCACTACATCGCTATCTTCTTTTATCTCGGCCATGCCGAAGCTTGTCGTGGCGAAGCCTCTGGCGAAGCCGGTTCGAATTTCTACTTCTTCGTCACCTTACTTTCAATCAACTTTTCATTTTCAAGTTCACTAACCAGCAAATCCCCGATTTTGACGTCTGCCGGGCTTCTCACTAAAAGGCCGGTCTCTTTATTGGTGGTGATACTGTATCCGCGCTTCAGAACCAATTTCGGATTCAGGCCGGCTAATCGATTTTCCTTAGCCGTAAGCTGCATCCGGCAGTTGTTAATAACCGCCTGCATCGCTGTGTTCGTCCGGTTTCTTAGATTACTTAGACTAATAGTTTTTTCTTTCAGCAGCCGATGCGGCTCAATCGTAACGATTTTTTCGTAACTTTTATGCAGCTTCTCCCGTACTTTGGTTAAAAGGTTTTTTATCGAGCCGGCAAGCTCTGCGCTGATTTCATCTAACTGCTGTTCCGCGCTGCGAACCGCAAAAAGCGGATTTCTAAATACCGCACTGGCGAGAATCGTTTCAAGATTTTGCTGTGCCAGTTTCAGCTTTGCTTTTATATCATCTTTTAATTTATCTGCCGTAGCTGCCAGTTGTCCTGAAACCTCCTGCACATCCGGAACTGCTACTACCCCCGCTTTGGTCGGTGTTGAGGCCCGCACATCGGCAACCAAATCGGCAATGGTTATATCAATTTCATGGCCTACCGCACTTATAACAGGAATCTCCGAATCAAAAATCGCCCTGGCCAGCACTTCTTCGTTAAAGGCCCACAAATCCTCTAATGCTCCTCCACCTCTGCCGACAATGATAATGTCGAGTCTGAGTTGTTTATTCCGTATGTTTACATCTCTTATAGCCGATGCAATTTTCCGGGCCGCTCCTTCCCCCTGCACCGGCACCGGATACAGAAACAATTTCACACAAGGGAAGCGGTTATGAATACTGTCGATTATGTCCTGTACTGCCGCTGCTGATTCACTGGTCAATATACCTATGCGACAGGGATATGGCGGCAGCGGCTTTTTATATTCATCTTTGAAGAGTCCTTCGGCCAGCAGTTTTGCGTACATCTGCTCAAAGGCCAGTCGCAGAGCGCCCTTACCTTCCGGCTGAAGCTTATCGACATAAAGTTGATACTTGCCCTGCGGCGGATAAACGTCGATATGGCCTGTCGCCAGAACCGCCATTCCATTTGCCGGCTCAAATGTGACCTTGGCAAAACTGCTCTTCCACATAACACAGCCAAGGACTGTGTTTTCATCTTTCAGCGAAAAATAGCAGTGTCCGCTTGTGTGGTGTTTCCAGTCGCTTATTTCCCCCGCCACTATCACTCGGGTCGGCAGCTTTTCCTCGAGGGCCGCCTTGATAAAGGAATTTATCTGGCTGACTGAATATATTCTAATCTCTTTCTTTGCCATATTAATCGCAATTATAGTCCTCTCAAAACAATTCATCAATTGTCAATCTTGCTCGATTCAATACTCCAGTGTGATTTGTTTTTATGACGATATCAACCGCTGAATTTTGTCTCTCAATTGGCAAAAATAACGCAAAAAGCCCCTTATTTCGCCTAATTACCAGGAATTTCCTTGATTTGAGGACCCTAATCTGATATATTGGAGGCAGGATGAAGAAGTAGGAAAGGAGGGGGGTTAAAATGAACCCCTGGCTTGAGACAATAGGCGTTATAATGGTGGCCCTGTCGGGTATTTTTCTTGGCAGGATATTTTCGAGCTTTCGAAAATCCTGGTGGCTGGCCGGCTATTTCTTCCCATTTTTGCTCATTGCGACCCTCGTTCTAATAAGATTCTGTGATGTTCTTGCTTTTGTCGGGCCGTTTTACTGGGTCGCAGCAGGGCGGGGAAGGTTCGTCATTTTGGCCCTGGCCGTTACGATGGGCCTGACCACGCCATTGTCACGTCTGCCTCGCAGGTGTGAAAAAGTCTTGGTTTGTTTCCTGATTGTTATGGTTGTGTTTTGGTTTTCAGTTTTGCCTTTTCTTGCTCCCGCCTTGATTAAGAACGACCTGGCAAGTATCAAAACCACGCTTAGTTCGGAGGGAATTTGTTTTCAGAGCCGAGATTACACCTGTGGCCCGGCGGCGGCGGTAACGGCCCTTAAAGAGCTGGGGCTTCAGGCCCACGAAGGGGAGCTGGCCATACTTTCACGGACCTCTCCCTTCATCGGCACCGCGGCGGGTTGTCTTTCCGCTGCACTTGAAAATCGCTATGGCCCTGACGGCTTAAAAAGCCGCTACAGACGTTTTGATTCAGTCGCCCAGCTCAGGGATGCTCCAATTACCTTAGCTATTATCCGCGACTTTTTCCTCTCGGACCACTGTGTTGCCGTTCTCGAAGTCTCGGACCATAAAGTCACCATTGCAGACCCTGTGGTTGGAAGGGTGTCGATGTCACACGAGCAGTTTGCAAAAATCTGGCGATTCTCCGGCATCGTCCTCAAAAGAGACTCCACTGGCAGCATTTAATCAAGATTTATAGTCCTTACACTATGGACAACCGTCTTTGAGGGGCTTGTCGCTGCGATAAGCTTTTCTAAACTTGACTTTCATTTCTAAAGCGGTTTTTTCAATGCCATAATCGTGCATTCCAGAGAGTATTTACGTTTTTTTTTCTGAGCAGTGACATACATTTGTCACTGTCTGGATTAATATTTAGCCAAATCATTCGCGATGGCTCATTATGGTACACAAAACGGCGGCAGAGGTTATTGAGAGAGAAAAGTCGCAGAAACCCAGCTGGGCTAACTTCCACAGGAAGTAGGGGGGTAGCCCGGCCGGGGTAATGTTTCACCCCTTCTTCGCAGAAAAGTATATCTGTGTTCGTACGCTTTTTATTCGATGCGTTTTCTGTAAAGCCGCGTCTGAAGAGCGTTTTTCCAGCCGGTCCAGTTCGAGTCGCTCCTGTCATTCTCAATCGCCGATGTTACCTGGTTTATCTTGGCGTCCAAATCGTCTATATAATTGACCGTAAATGCTTCAGCCGTCGCTGGCAGCTTCGGAGAACCGAACTCATATTGGCCGTGATGCGACAAAATTATATGACCGAGAGTGTTCATTGTTGTTTCATCAATCTCTTTGCCCTTTGCCGCCAGAGCATCAGCCTTCTTGTTGACCATTAGCAGTGTTTGAACGATGTGTCCGATTAGCTGGCCCGAATCGGTATATGAAAACGCCATATCGTACGTAAGCTCTTCCGTTTTTCCCATATCGTGGAGAAATATCCCCGCCAGAACCAGATCCGCCTGCACCTGTGGATACAACGGCAGAATCACAGAGGCTACTTTCAGCATGCTGTGTGTATGCTCTAACAATCCGCCAAGATAGTTATGGTGTAGTTTTGTTGCAGCCGGCGCATCGCAGAACTTTTTCATCAGAGTGGTATCAGCTAAAAACTCTTCGACCAGCGCCTTTAGCTGCGGATTTTTTACCTTTCCGACTATACTTTTTACCTCTGCGAACATCTGTTTGGTGTCCTTCTTTGTTTGAGCCAGAAAATCTTCAAGTGATACTTTAGCTGCATCGACGATGCTTATGTTATTTATAATGATTTGCAGATTATTTTGATAAAGCTCGCTTCTGCCCTGTATATGGACAAAGCCGGGTTTTGGCAGTGAGTTGTAAACCGCCTCGGCTGCCTGCCACATCCGCCCGTTCAGTTGTCCGCTGCGGTCTGACAGAAACATTGCTATATACAAATCGCCTCGTGTTGTGCTTCTTAGAATCGGGTCGTGTATCATATAAACATCGTTGACTTCCTGTCCCGGCTCAATTTCACTGATAAATTTATGTGCCATCGTTCACTCCATATTAAGGTTTTGCCGTGGAAAATCCTGTTTTTCAAAATCATAACCCCTAACCGACATTTATGCAAGCTGTGATTTTTTCCGGCGACTTTCTTCACTATCATCGCCGCGAATTGAGAACAAAACCGCAAAACTCCACTTATGAAATAATCTTGCAACCCAATCCACTTTGGGCTATAAACGTGCTGCGAAATGCGATTCACGAGTCACGAACCACGAGGTACGAAATATGAGATATAGCCGACTGTTAATACCGACCGTAAAGCAGGTCCCCGCCGATGCCGAGGTTACCAGCCATCGGTTAATGATTCGGGCGGGCCTGATGCGCCGACTCGCCAGCGGCACTTATACCTATCTGCCGCTGGGATGGCGCTCTCTGAACAAAATCATCAACATCGTCCGCGAAGAAATGGACAAATCCGGAGCACAGGAAATTCTTGTGCCGTCATTGCAGCCGTTAGAGCTTTGGCAGAAAACCGGGAGAAGTACCGATTATGGCCCAACCCTGTTTTGTTTCAGCGACCGCCAAAACCGCCAGAATGTCCTCGGCCCTACCGCCGAAGAGGCGGTTACATACCTTGCCGCAGGCGAAATCAATTCTTACAAACAACTGCCAATCAATCTTTATCAGATTGGTCCTAAGTTTCGCGATGAGTTCCGCCCGCGTTTCGGCGTATTGCGCTCGCGGGAATTCATTATGAAAGATGCATACAGCTTCGACACCGATGCTGAAGGTCTTGATAAATCGTATCGCATTATGTACGATGCATACTGCCGTATTTTTACTCGCTGCGGCCTGGAATACGTCATCGTCGAAGCCGAATCCGGCGAAATGGGCGGCTCCGGCTCACACCAGTTCACCGTTCCCTGCGAATCCGGCGAAGATACTATCATTTATACCGAGGACGGCTCTTACGCCGCCAACCTTGAAAAGGCAGCCGTGGACCCATTGCCAAAACAAAAATCTTCTACCGAAGTTCCTTCACCCGAAGAGGTCCACACACCGAATATCGGCTCAATCGAGGAAGTCTGCAAATTTCTTAAGACAAAACCGAAAGATATGATAAAGACGCTCATTTATGCTTCCGGCGACCAGGTAATCGCAGCCATAGTACGGGGCGACCACGAAACTAATCCGGAAAAGCTAACGCAGGCTCTCGGCGGCAGGCACGCCGACTTAGCCGATGAAGAGACCATTGAAAGGGTTACAACTGCCAAGGTCGGTTTTGCCGGCCCGATGGGTTTGGCCCAAAAGGTTAATACCGTTCTGATCGACCACGCCGTAGCTGCAATGGCGGTTAGTGTCACCGGTGCAAATAAAACCGACTACCACACCAAAAACGTCGTCCCCGGCAGAGATTTCCCGCTTGAAGGCGAAAACATTATCGTCGCAGACCTTCGCTATGCCACCGAAGGTGACACCTATAAAGGCAAAAAGCTGCTCTTTAAAAAGGGTATCGAAGTCGGACAGGTCTTCAAATTAGGTACCAAGTACAGCGAAAAGCTCGGCGTAAAATTTCTTGATGAAAACGGCTCCGAAAAACCCCCTCTTATGGGCTGCTACGGTATTGGTATTAACCGCATCCTCGCCGCCGCCATCGAAACCACCAACGACAAAAATGGCATCATTTTCCCTATTACAATTGCCCCGTTTGAGGTTTTAGTAACCTGCGTCAACCAGGACGATGAAAAGGTTGCCAGAGTTGCCGAAGACATCTATCAGCAGTTGCTCAAGGACGGGGTGGATGTATTGCTCGACGACCGCCTGCTTCGCGGCGGAGTCAAGTTCAAGGACGCCGACCTTATTGGCATCCCCGTCAGAGTTACAATCGGCAAAAAGGCCGTGGCAAAAGGAAACGTCGAAATCAAGCTCCGCGCCGAATCCGAAAGCATAATGGTACCGATTGAACAGGCCGTTGATAAAACAACCGAATTGGTCGATTCACTAAAAGAAAATCTAAAGGCCCGGTAGCTCTCTATGTGGCAGCTCAAAGAACCCAAGCCGGTAAAGCTGCTCATCGGCATTTTAGCCGCTGACAAACAGTCGTTAAAGGCCGCCGTAGAAACGTTGGCCGCTGAGTTTGGCAGTCTCGATTTGCAAAGCGACGTCTGGCCGTTCGGAATGACCGATTATTATAATGAGCAGACCGGTCCGAATATCTTAAAACAGTTTGTCACTGTCGAAAAGCTCATCGACCCGGGCAGATTAGCCAAAATCAAGCACAAAGCAAATAAGCTCGAACAGAAGCTGGCACAGAAGCTGGACATTGACCTGCCAAGACCTGTTAATCTGGACCCCGGCGTGATAGAGCCGTCGAAGCTGATTTTGGCCACAACAAAAAACTATTCACATCGTATATATATCGGCAAAAAAATGTACGCTGAGGTAACGCTGATTTACGATAAGGGGAAATGGCGGCCTTTTGATTATACTTACCCTGATTACCGCCAGCAGTGTTATCATGATTTCTTTAATAAGGTCAGAACACGTTTACTGGAGCAGTTAAAATCGAAACATTGATTATTTTAGCGATTGTTTTATTGGCCGGTTCGTTTGTGCTCTCGGCTTTTTTAACAGCCGTTACAAAAAACCTCGCCGCCCGTGCCGGTTTTCTCGCTCACCCTACCGGCGACAGGCACCATCGCACGGCTGTCCCTCTTGGCGGCGGCATTGCAATCTTCGCCGCACTTGCAATTATCATCTTCGCTGCAATTATTGCAATTAAATTTTTAGCTGCCCCCGGCCGTTTGGGCCCTCTTGCAGAATCCGCCGGTGTTGACCCCGCCGATTTCTTAGCTAAAATCGACCAGCTTGCGATTGTGCTGATTAGTATTATTGTTCTCTTTGCGCTCGGCCTTGCCGATGATGTAAAGCATCTTGGCCCGTTTTTCAAACTTATCATTCAGTTCACTGTTGCATTTATTGCCGCTTTCTTCGGCGATATCAGAGTTGAATTGTTCATCGAAAGCAGAATAATAACCTCTGTGCTATCGGCCTTTTGGATAGTTCTGATTATTAACGCCTTTAATTTTCTTGACAATATGGACGGCCTTTCCGCCGGAATCGCTGTCATTGCAACCTGTATTTTATTCACCGCAGCCGCGTTAAGCGGCCAGGTCTTTGTTGGCTCACTGGCGCTCGTTTTCACAGGAACGTTGCTTGGTTTTTTAGTATTCAATTTCCCACCGGCAAAAATCTTCGCCGGCGACGCCGGCTCGTTTGTAATTGGTTTTGTTGTTGCCCTGTTGACTCTCCGCACCACGTATTATCACCAGGACCTGAGCGGGCCGCGCTATCCGGTCTTTCTGCCTCTGCTTGTTATGGCCGTACCGCTTTATGATTTTATCAGCGTAACACTGCTGCGGATTAAGCAGGGCAAAAGCCCGTTCATCGGTGACACCCAGCATTTTTCACATCGATTAAAGAGACGCGGCCTGACCGACACCAAGACGGTTTTAACTCTATATTTGGCAACCCTTTGCACCGGCCTGGGCGCGACTTTTTTGTATCAGGTCAATCTGGCCGGCGCAATTCTGATTTTCTTCCAGACCATTATGATTTTAGCTATTATCGCTGTCCTGGAAACTACCGCCAATAATAATGACAAAATCTCCAGGTAATTCAGTTTTGTTAAAAAGCAAAGGCCTCGTGATTGTAGAATATGTCTTGCTGGCCGTTTGCCTTTGTATTATCGCGCTTCGGGCAACCATAACCGAAGCACCGAATGCACAGACATCCAACCAAATGCTAAATTTCAGCAGCAATATATACAGCTTGTCGATATCGGCTGTATTGTTATTCTCATTTGTCGTTTGGTTCGTGTGGAGTATTTGCAGCAGAAGATTTTTATATCGCTTTACCACGATAGAGGTTGGCCTGGGTATCTTTGCAGTGGCTGCACTGCTCGCTGCTCTTTTTGCCTCCGACAAAAGGGCAGCAATTACCTCTTTTGTTGTTCTTATTGCACCGGTATTGATGGCACTGCTGCTCGTGCAGCTCCTCGATTCTCACGCAAAGATAAAACTCGTATTGATAGTTATCGCCGCCTTAGGGGTGGTTTCAGCTTATCAGTGTCTGGACCAGTTTTTCAGCGGCACCCAGGCAATGATTGACCAGTACGAGCAGTCGCCGCAGAATTTTCTTGAGCCACTTGCCATACAACCCGGCTCATTAAGTCATATGCTTTTTGAGCACCGTCTCTATTCGAGGGGTATTAGCAGCTTTTTCACAACAAGCAATTCCGCCGGCTCCTTTGCGATGTTAGCTTTTTTTGCCGCTCTTGCCTTGTTCCTGGAGAAATTCAGAAATCGCAAATCTGATACTTCCCGCCCTTTGCATCTTGCCACTGCCGGCATTGCGACATTGGTTATTTTGTTTGGTTTTGCTCTTGCCCGCAGCAAGGGCGCTATCGCTGCATTTTTCGTTGCGCTGATAATTTTTATCACGCTGCTTCTATATGGCAATTGGCTCAAAGCCCACAGAAAAACCATATTAATTGTTTGTTTGCTATTTGGCCTGCTTGCCGGAGGTGTAGTTATTTGGTACGGCTCAACTGGCCACAGACTCCCCGGAGGCAACTCGATGTTGGTCAGATGGCAGTACTGGAGTGCAGCAGCAAAAATGTTTGCCCAACATCCCATAACCGGCGTCGGACCGGGAAATTTCAGCAACTTTTATCCTCGATACAAAATCCCCTCCGCACCGGAAACAGTTGCAGACCCTCACAATTTTCTACTGAGCGTCATCACTCAATATGGCCCGCTCGGCCTGCTCGGATTCTTAACTATCTTTTTGCTGCCGCTATGGAAAACTACTGTTGCTGCTCCCTCAGCTTTGCAAACGACAAATGAGAACTCTGATCAGACCCTTAAAAAATCGGCCGTCTCTTTTGTAATTCTTATATCCATCGTCCTGATGCTTATCAGGCCGTTGCTAACACCCATAGTTGTTACTGATGGTATTACCCTTAGCGTGATGATTTATGTAGTGCTCACTTTATACATTTTACCGGTAGCTATATTCGTCATTGGTTTTTGGTTTTTGGCCTCAACGTTATACACGGTGCGCGATACGCAATATATAACACACAATACCAGCATTACCACTGCTGCACTTTCCTGCGCAGTGCTCGGCTGTTTAATTCATAATTTGCTCGACTTTGCCATTTTTGAACCGCCTGTTCTGACTGCTCTTTGTGCTGTAATTGCCTGTCTTGCCGCACTGAATTGCCGCCGCAACTCACGGCTGCAGTTCGTTCTTAGACCTGCGTCTTTCGTAAAAATCCTCGTGGCAGCAGCCGGTCCGTTGATAGTTTGGGCATATTTTAATTATTGTTTAATTCCTGTAGGCGCGAGTACCGTCAAAATTGCTAAAGCCAGCCGGGCCGTCCTGTTCGGCCAATTCGAACACGCTCATAATCTCTTCGCCTCTGCCGCCAAAGACGACCCGTTAAGTTCTGCTCCTCTTTTGCTCAACGGACGGTTGTACCTGCGAAATTTCCTGGCATCCGGTTCAAATCAAAAGGACCTGCTTTTAAAATCCGAAAAATCGCTGCTTAAAGCGGTTGAGCGCAACCCCGCCGATTATAAAAATTTCGAACGATTGGCTGAAACCTATACTCATCTCGCACAAATATCAACTGCTAACAGCAGGACCGATTATCTCGGCAAAGCTTTTGATAGTGCCGACATCGCCGTTAAGCTGTATCCCGGCTGTGGCCGACTCCATTTCAAACTGGCCGAAATCGCCGAGAAGTTAGAAAAAATTGCTCTTGCCGTTGAGCACTACAAACAGGCCGTTGATATCGAAGATAGTTTCCGCCGGCAGTTTCAGATAATGTACCCAGGACGTGAAATTTTCAGCCGACTTGGCCAGGACAGATACCAGACTGCAAAACAACGAATAAAGCAACTTTGTAAATAGTTCGTTGTTATGAGTTCATAGACTAAAAACTACGAACTACGAACTCATCGGGTATGTCAAAGTTTGCGTATGTATTTTGAATGTCGTCGTGGTCCTCGAATGCATCCATCAATGAAATTATTTTCCTGGCGGTTCCTTCATCATTGACCGCCACGGTATTCTGCGGCACCATTGATATTTCCGCAACCTCGGTTGGTATTTCTTTTTCCTTTAGTGCCTCTTTTAGTTTCTCGTAGGCCCCCGGCTCACAGGTTATTTCGTAAACCTCCCCCGTGTTGTCAACATCATTTGCTCCCGCCCCAAGGGCGATTTCCAAAATCTCGTCTTCGCTTATTGCAGTGGTATTGACGGTGATAAGACCTTTTTTGCTGAACATCCAGTTAACGCATCCGCTTGTACCTACCGACCCGCCGTGTTTTTCGAACAGTCTTTTAATTTCAGGCCCCGTCCGGTTGCGGTTATCTGTCAGTACCTCTACCATTATAGCAACTCCACCGGGCGCATATCCTTCGTACAATACCTCTTCGAAAGTGGCAGCCCCTAACTCACCGGTGCCTTTTTTGATTGCCTTTTCAATCGTATCTTTGGGCATATTGGACGCTTTGGCCTTCTCTATCGCATATCGCAAAGACAGATTCGCAGCAGGGTCGCCGCCGCCTGTCTTGGCGGCAACTATTATCAAACGCGCTATCTTGCTCCATATCTTGCCTCTTCTTGCGTCGTTGGCCGCTTTTTTATATCTTATGCCTGCCCAGTGTGAATGACCTGACATACTAACTCCTAACGATTTGCAGATACGAACTTCCACTTGCAAAAACGCCATTATACCTCTTTTAACCGCTATTGACCACTCTTTTTTTCATACATAAAACCTAAAGGGTGCCCTCATTGCCAAATCGATAAAAAAAAACAAGCTCTGGCTTCGCCCTGCCTGCCCTGAGTTTATCGAAGGGCCTGCCCTGAGTTTATCAAAGGGCCTGCCCTGAGTTTATCGAAGGGCCTGCCCTGAGTTTATCGAAGGGCCTGCCCTGCCTGCGGTTCGGACTGCGCCTTCCGCCTGCAATACGCAATCCATTATTTTCTTAAACTCTTAATGGCTTTCAAATCCCCGGATTTGTCCTTATACTTCCAAAAATCCCATCCATTCACCTATAGTGCTCACGATTGAAACTTCCCGTTTGCTTGTGCCTTAGGTGTTCGCATCAGGTGCCTTTAAAACAATAAGTTACCATTAAATTTTATCGTACCGCCCCGCAAATCCTTTGCTGCCTCGCCAGCACGCGTTTGGTAGGCTATCTTGAAGCTGCTTAGTGCGAGAGAGTTGTCGTTAAAGAAAACCGGACACCTTTAATTTCTCGCTTGCCCAGCTCGGCTTTTTCGGTAATTTCTTCAACTGTTGCGGCATCCACACTCTTTTCGCTGAAGACATCCAAGGCAGCTTCCTTGAGCTTCTTTCGCGTTCTCTTGGCTCTTTTCTGAAGTCTGTTTTTCCCGGATTTCTTGGACTTAGCCTTCATGAAACTGACCATTTAGTCAAAACCGACCAAATGGTCAATAAAAAAATTGACTTTTGCAAAAAGTTTCTTTATTTTTATTTCGCTCTATTAAATCAGAGGTTAGAAGGAAACAATCGGCTTGATGAATACAAGTGGAACATCAAATTACGGCGAGACTGGGCTACATCTTAAAAGCAGCCTCATGGTTAAGGTAGACACAGTGTGTAATCAGATGTTTTTCGCCGAAACTACCGGCGTTTTGTTGTTATTGATAGCCGGCTATGTTTACCACATGCGAAGCTGGGAAGTGAGACACCAGAGAAAATGGAATAGGATATTCGAATAATTATTTCATGAAGAATTTAAAGGAGTAAAGAAATGAATGAGAGAAAAACAACTGCAAAATTTCTGTGTTTGCTGGTTTGCCTGCTAACCTTGGCGGGTTGCAAGGGCACCGCAAAAGAAAGTGACAAAGCTATTGCAGAGGCAGAAAAAGCCAAAGCTGAATTGGCGAGGGTTAAGGCTGTTCTGGAGGAAACACAAAGCGAGAGGGACCAACTAAAGGAGGATATGGCCGAAGTTTCTGGAGAATTAGAGAATACTAAATCAGAACTCATCGCTGCTATACAAGCTCAAGAGCAGCGGCAGGCCGAGTTTGACGAACTGACGAAGCAGCGTGATGCAGCAATTGCCAAAGTAAAAGAAACACAAGCAACAGTCGAAAAGCTGAGGGAACAATTGAAGGAAAAAACCGCAGAAATTCGTGAATATGATGGATGGGTCAAAGAATTACAAGCAACTGCCAAAGAACTCGAGGACCAAGCTCCGGACGTCGAGTTTATCCCTACGCCCCAAGACGTTGTGGAGAAGATGCTGGAGTTAGCAGAAGCCAAAAAGGCCGATTTGGTCTACGACCTGGGCTGTGGGGACGGCCGGATAGTCGTGACGGCGGCCAAGAGATACGGTTGTAAAGCTGTGGGTTACGACATTGACCCCCAGCGTGTGAAAGAGTCTCTGGAAAATGTGGCGAATAACAACGTTGGGCACCTGGTTAGAATCGAGCAGAAAAACATCTTCACCCTTGACCTTAGCAAAGCAGATGTAATTACTCTGTACCTGCTTCCGGAACTGAATGTGAAGCTGATCCCACAGTTGGAGAAGCTCAAGCCCGGCTCGCGGATTGTCTCGCACGACTTCGAAATGGAAGGAGTCAGGCCAGACAAGGTCATTACAGTTACTTCTTCCGACGGCGAACACGAGATTTATCTGTGGACGACGCCACTCAAGAAGGAAAATGGGATGTAGGGAAATCAGTTTGTGATTATAGCTCCCAAAAAGGAATTGTCTCTTTTTTGATTCAACATGTATCATTGTTGGTATCATTATCGGCGCTGGCATTTACGAGACGGCACCCACTGTAGCTGCATGCATGAAAAGTTGGGTCGGTACGCTCGGTATCTGGCTGGTGGGAGGGTTGCTGGCGCTGACTGGGGCGCTGTGCTACGCAGAATTGGCAACCGCTTATCATCGTGAGGGTGGAGACTATATCTATCAGGGCCGCGCATACGGAAACTGGGCTGGTTATCTGTTTGGCTGGTCGCAATCGGTAATCATCAGGCCGGGAGATATCGCTCTCATGGCGTTTGTATTTGCCCGTTATGCCAATAAGCTCTATCCATTTACCCACAGTGGCCTGACCTACGCGATGTCTGTTATCATCGTATTGACCGCCATCAACATCCTTGGCGTTAAGAAGGGTAAATGGACGCAAAATCTTTTAACTGTGCTCAAAGCCTTTGGACTCCTGGCTATTATCGCTGTTGGCCTGTTAGCCCCAGCCCAGCGGTCAACGATTGCCGAGCCGAGGGAATTCAAAATGGGAGGTCTTGAGCTGGCTCTGATCTTGGTCATGTTTTACCTTTGGTGGCTGGAACGAAATGGCCTACGTAGCGGCTGAAGTCAAGCAGCCGCAGCGGAATATTGTCCGTACACTGGTCATTGGGACGACCATAGTGACGGTGCTATATATACTGATCAATGGTGCCTTCCTTTCCGCGCTGGGTTATGTTAAAATGGCCGGCTCTTTCATTGATACCATTCTTTACACCGCTCCGGTGGTTTGGGTGTTCTTTTTGGCCACTGGTCTGTCCGTGTTCGTGCTCAGGCGAAAAGAGCCCCAAAACGTGCGCCCCTATCAAGGTAGGCGGCTACCCCATGACGGCAATCATCTTTTGCGCCTGTTGTATTTTTATGATATACAGCTCCATCTTGTATGCTTTGGCGAAAAAACCTGTCGGTCTGCTCATCTTGGCGAGTGTCCTCTCAGCAGGTGCGTTCATCTACTGGCTTACCGACGTCCGTAGTCCGGCACGCTGACCATCAGACCAAACACCGTACGCAGCAAATGAGGTATAACTGTAATTGCGTATTTCAAGAAATCTTGAAAATTAACATAAGCAATGAAACGATACAACTCGGCGAAGGTTATGGGTGATTTGAATTATGAACAAGAAACAAATCATCGTAATGTGAACTGGAATAGCAATTGGCATTTATAACAACTTTCCCTTGTGTCTTATGTTAATTGAACGGCTGGATAGGTTAACCATTCGCTTAAAGACCAGATATGATTGGTCAGACCTGCAACCATCGCAGGTGTCCTTGAATGCCACCTTTCATTCTGGT
>Ga0180434_10006017_pt1 | contig 14071 bp, 11 predicted proteins | sample SS_ome_7_FD_132453 | JGI IMG/M metagenome (GOLD analysis project Ga0180434, IMG submission 132453) | Hypersaline lake sediment archaeal communities from the Salton Sea, California, USA - SS_1_D_2 metaG | ecosystem: Environmental > Aquatic > Non-marine Saline and Alkaline > Hypersaline >... | reverse complement strand
GCGATTGTGGTCAACCTCAACCCGATGTACACCCCCGACGAACTCAAGGGTATTGCGGAAAACACCAGACTCGCCGCACTCTTCACCTTCGGCATGGTTCTCCCGAAGGTACGGGTGCTGTGCGAGTCGGTGGAGATACCACGTGTGGTGGTAACAAAAATGACGGACTATGTCCAGGGAATGGGCCAGAGCACACCGGCAGAGCTTGATTTGGAAGAGGGATGGTATCATTTCTCGCAGTTGATAGAGGGCTGCTCGAACACAAAACCGCCGCGCGTCGAGATAAGACCGGAAGATCCCGCACAGATCCAGTTCACGGGCGGTACGACCGGTATCCCGAAAGGCGCGATTCTCACGCACGCGAACATGGTGGCAGGCACATTTCAGGTCGCTTTGTGGGGTGCCGTCACTATCAACCTCACGCCTATGGAGAAACGGAACGTGCTCGCGGTGCTCCCGTACTTCCATGCGTACGGCAACATCGTCGTCATGAACTGGTCGCTGTTTGCCTGTGCAACTCAGATTCTGGTCCCGCGATTTCAGATCGACGAGCTGATGAATCTGCTGTCGAACTTCGATGAGATCACGTTTTTCCCGGCCGTACCCACGATGATCAGCGCCGTGATCAATCACCCCAAGATCGGCGAACTGAATCTTGACCGGAAACTGTTGCTGCTGAACTCGGGAGCAGCCCCGATGCCGCTTGAGCTTATCGAGAAGGTTAAGGATATGGGGATCTTTTACAACGAAGGATACGGCATGAGCGAGTCGACGTCGTTGGGCATCGCCAACCCCGTGTTCGGCATGAAGAAAAACGGCAGCATCGGCATTCCTTTTCCCGATAACGACGTGCGCCTGGTAGACCTTGACGAGGGGATCGAGGACGTTCCGGCGGGCGAACCGGGCGAGATCGTCATGAAGGGACCGTTGGTCATGAAAGGATACTGGGAGGATCCGGAGAAGACGGCCGACCAGCTTCGGGATGGATGGCTGTATACGGGCGACATTGCAGTGCGGGACGACGACCACTATTTCTATATTGTGGACCGTAAGAAAGACATGATTATCGCCGGCGGTTACAACGTCTATCCGCGGGAGATTGACGAGGTGCTGTACAGACACCCGAAGATCATGGACGCGGTCGCCGTGGGTGTGCCCGACGAATATCGAGGAGAAACCGTCAAGGCGTTCGTCGTGCTGAAGCCGGGCGAGACGGCTACCGAGAAGGAAATCATCGAGTTTTGTCGCGAAAAGCTCGCCCCGTATAAGGCGCCGAAACTGGTCGAGTTCCGCGATGACCTGCCGAAGTCCGCTGTCGGCAAGGTGCTCCGCAAGATACTCCGCGAGCAAGAGCTGGCCAAGAAGAGGCAGGAGTAAATCTGCATCTCGGGCCGGCAGCGCCAACCCGCCGTCGACCCGCCGCCTCGCATATATCAAAATCGAGGGGTGCAAGAACGGCCCACCTAAGCATGCCAGCGCATGGACATGTGGGCGGCCGTCGAAACAGTTTTCACCTCGTCACCGCGCGTCCCCCTGTTCCGTGTCCTCGAACCCTGAGCGGAATCGTTCCATCTGCTCGGACGAGAGTATCTCCTGGACCTTTTCTTGGAACCCCTCGTGCAATTTCTTGAGCTGCTCACGATAGCGCTCCGTGAGCTCGCTCATCTTCTGCCTTTGTTCGGGCGTGAGGTCGGTCAGGTTATGTATCCAGTCCCGCAGCCAACGCAAATCGAGACCCGACCCCGGGAACTCCGGCGGCTCGAGTCTCGGACCGTGCACGGACGGCTCTCCCCTGTTGAAAAACGGGAGACGCAACCGCGGCGGCCGGAGCAGCCGTTCCGTTTGGCGGACCCGTTCTTCACCGACGATCCTGGCGAGATCTTTGGCCTCGGCCTTGCGGAGCTTCTCGAGTTGGAGTCGGTGTTTCTCCTCGGTTCTCCGTATAATTTCAGCATAGCGCTGGTCGATCCGGATGACTCTCTGGGCATCTCTCGGGCTGAGCCCCATTTTTTCAACCAGTATGTCACGCGTCATCCTGTCAGCCGAACCGTTTTCGGAACGACCTTGCCCCTGTGCCTCCGTGCTCAGGGTGAGTAACAGCGCCAGCGCGCACGCGACAGAGAAGCACTTCGTAGTGGATTTCATGGCTCAACCTCCTTCCGTTGAGATGATCTCCTTTACCCGCACCAGGCGGATGCCGCCATTGACACCTACCCCTTTATCATAACACGAAATCGTAGACGGGTGTTCGAGGAGTGTCACAGCGTGCGATCTATGCCCACTTTCGCCGCGGCGCACGGCCGGCGTCTCACGGAGAAGCGTCGCAAAAACGGCAATCGGCGACGATTTCGTCGATTACCTTGACAGCCGTTCGTGCGGCATATATACTTTGTGCCGGGGTAGCGGAATGTATCATGGTGCGAGCTCATGACCAAACAGACCGATGCATGTCTCCCTGCGCCTCGCCGGGCTGCTACGGATTCGCCGTGTTCCAGTCGGACAACTGCTGGGAGCACACGAGCGACAAGGCTGCATACCTCGACCGCGTAGAGGATCTCGTCAGGAAGGGGAACCGGCTGGTTCGTGCTTCGTTTGTCAAAGCGGATCTCTCGGAGCGCGGGCTTGCCGGGGCGGTACTCTCCGATGCGAACCTTGCGGGGGCCCGACTTGCCGGCGCGGATCTAGCCGGTGCAGCGCTGGACGGGTGCGACCTTCGTGCGGCCGACCTGAGCAACGCGAACCTCCAGCAAGCGGATCTGACCGACGCCAACCTCGACGGCGCGACGCTGGCGCAGGCGAATCTGAGCGGAGCAACACTCGATCGGTGCCTCCTGCGCAATGCCAATCTGCACCGGGCCGTCGCCAGAGGGGTCTCCCTTCAACGGGCCGAGATGGCGAACACCTGCTGTGTCGACGTTGATCTCACGGACGCGGATCTTTCGGAGGCGTGTCTTGATTCAGCTTGTCTGATAGGTGCGGTGCTTGTCGGCGCACGTCTCGATGACACGATACTCGGTGCCGCCGTCATGACGGGTGCGAACCTGGAGGGGGCGAGCCTGAACCGCGCCAATCTTGTCGGAACCTGCCTGCAAGAGGCGAGCCTCTGGGGTGCACAGTTCGTCCGGGCGCGCTTCGGCAAGGCGGACCTCGCAGCAGCGGATGCACGCGAGGCCGTGTTTACGCGCGCCATCTTGCGCGAGGCAAACCTGGCACGGACGAACCTTGCCGGGGCGGATCTCGCCGGTGCGATCCTCGAACGCGCGAATCTGGCGGGCGCAGACCTTACGGGAGCTTCAACGTCAGGCGCAAACATGAGCGGCGCGAACATGGAAGGTGTTAGAAAGTAGACAGCGCGACCGGAAGGCATAATTGCTATGCTGATCGTCGAATGGTTACTGCTCGACATAAACGAGACGAACTGTTACGTGGCGGCATGTGCCAGTACGAAGCAGGCGATGGTCGTCGATCCCGGCGAGTACGATGACAGAATCGCTGAGATCGTGGCGAGACTGGGACTTGACGTGCGGTACGTTCTCATCACCCACGACCATTACGACCATACCGGCGGCGTCAACGAGGTAGTAGGCCGGTTTGGTGGTGAGGTGGTATCGGGCGGCAGGAGCGGCGGCGGTCGTCTCGTGAAGGACGGCGATTGCGTCCAGTTGGGTAACCTCGAAGGGACCGTCCTCTGCACACCCGGTCACACGCCTGACAGCGTGTGTCTGGCCATTGCCGACCACGTGTTTGTCGGTGATGCGGTTTTCGCGGGTGCGGTGGGCGGAACCGCGAGCAGGGCCCAGCACGAACAGCTGGTCGAGGCGATCGAGAACAAGATATTCCCGCTCGGCGACCACGTGAGAATACACACGGGTCACGGTCCGTGCACGACGGTGAGTATAGAGCGCCGGTACAATCCCTTTTTTCACCGGTCCTCGATCTGATCTCAACATGAAGGTGTCCCGATGGGCAAGGTAAGGACAGCAGAGTTAGTCGCGGAGGTAGAGGGGATTCCGTCGCTGCCTGAGGCGGTCTCGGAGATCATGTCTCTCATGGCCGACCCGAACTCGTCGGCGGCCCAGGTCTGCGCTGTCCTCCAGAAGGATATCGGGCTGACCGCAAAGCTGTTGCAGGTGGCAAATTCCGCTTATTACGCGTTCCCGAACCGTATAGGGAGTGTCCAACTCGCGGTGAGTTTGCTCGGTATGAACGAGGTGAGGAATATTGTGCTGTCGGCCACCGTCGTCAGCATGTTCAAGTCACTCAAAGGAGCCCCGTTCCTGAGCTTCCGCGAGCTCTGGGTACACAGTGTCAACTGCGCGGTTGCTGCTAAGACCATCGCAGCTCAGGTACACGAGTTGAACCCGGAAGAGGCGTTTGTCGGCGGATTGCTCCATGATGTCGGGATGGTCGTCCTCATCGACAAGCTGCGGGACCATCTCGAGAAAATCGTGCAACTCGCAGAAAATGAGCAGATACCCTTCGTCGAGGCAGAGCGTCGCTACTGGGAACACACCCACGCCCGAATCGGCAGCGTGCTTATCAGGAGGTGGAAGCTGCCGAAAGCGGTAGCTCAAGCCGCCGAGCAGCATCATTTCCTGTCCGGAAACAGCGCGTCGTTCCCCCTCACGGCCGTCGTTCATCTCGCTGACAGCCTGTGTATCGAGAAAGGGAACGCCTACCGACTGGAACGCACCGCAGAGGACGAGAACCCGCAGAGCTGGGACGTCCTCGACGAACAGCAGCCGGATGTGCGTGCGTGGTTGCGGGATCTGGTGCAGAAGGACGAGGAAAAAGCGGAACTCCTGCTCAATACACTCTGAGACGGAACCGGTCGGGAGCGAACACCTGCGAGAGGTGCAGAGACCGCGATGAGGTTCTTGTCCGGCGAGTTTCGGCTAAAACGGGTTGTTGCAGCACTCGGCTTTCTGACGGTTCTCTTCTGCCTGCTGTATGCGTACGCATCGTTAGTCGAGCCGAGGTGGATCAGGGTCGTCCGTCTCAGCTTGGCAGACCCACCATCTCTCAGGCTCATTCACGTCACCGGTTTCCATCATAAAGGCAACCAACGCTATTTGGACAAGGTTGTAGCACGTATAAACAGACTCGAACCGGATATTGTATGTATTACGGGCGACTTCGTCGAGGAATCTCGGCATCTACCACGAGTCTTGGATGCAATAGGGCAGATCCGTGTCCCCACGTTCGCGGTGCCGGGCAACTGGGAACATTGGAGCGCGCTGGACCTTTCGCTCGTGAACGACGCGTGCACCAACACCGGCGGCATGCTGCTCGTGAACTCGTCCGCACGATTCCGGGACAGATGGCTTCTTGTCGGTATAGACAACATCTCTACCGGACACGCCAACGTCGAAAAAGCGTTCGCCGACGTCCGACAGGATGACCGCGTCATCTTCCTCACCCACTGTCCGGTCGGGATCGACATGTTAGACGAACGGCGGGTGACCCTGGCATTGGCGGGACATTCTCATGGCGGACAGGTACGTCTGCCGCTAATCGGCGCACTGTACACAATCGATAACGTCGGACGGTATGACCGGGGTTATTTCGATACGCCGAACGGTCCGGTGTACGTCAATCCAGGTATTGGTACATCAGTCGTCCCGATACGTTTCCTTTGCCGCCCTGAGATTACTGTGATATCCTTGTGATCGTGGTATGCGTTGTTTCGATCAGCGTGCGCAGCAAAAAGCCACGCCGCTGACAACGTTTGCGAAACCAAGGTGGTTGCCGGTTGCAGTGATGAGCTGGCAGCAAGTCGAGCTGGTTCAAGATGAGGGACACGTGCCGCGAACTTTTTCTGATACCGGAGCGTCTATAGAGGTAGAGCGTCGAACGAAGCGCAATGAAGGGACAAAACCCGGCAAAAAAGCCGGAAAAGGAAGGAGAAAGACATGAATAGAGCGCTCAAGTGTTTAGGGATGACGTTTGTAGGAGCAGTACTTGTCTGCACGAATGCAGCAGCACGAACGAAACTGGTAGCCTTGCCCGGCCGCGATGCCACGATTATCCGTCTGGATAATCCCGCGCATACGCTCGTCGAGGAGGAACGAGTCCTCACCCTCCAGAAAGGCGAGAACCAGATAGATTTCTCCTGGGCAGGCGTCTCGATAGATCCGGACTCGATACGAATCCGCATCTTGTCCCACCCAAAGGAGGTCCGGCTTATCAGCGTGAGCTACCCGCCGGGCGAGAACGCGCTTGTCTGGAACATATACAGCGACGGCGCCTGGGAGGAGACTGTCCGGATAAGCTATCTGCTGACCGGTATAGACCGGCTGATCGAGTACAAAGCGCTCGCCGACAAGGAGGAGACCAATCTCGATTTGAACTCGTTACTTGTGCTCAGGAACTTTTCCGGCGAAGATTTCGCTGCCGCCAGGGTGGTGCTGAATTACGGGGAAGCGTTTGAGAAAAGTATCCAGCACGAGGAGACCAAACGGATGCTCTTTCTCAGCAACAAGGCGCTCCCGATACGCAAGGTGTTCACGTTCGATGCCGGGAAGCTCCCCTGGGATCCCGAACGGGTACCCGAAAATGTGGGTATACCGGTGACCTACGAGATCGAGAACAGCGCTGATGTTGGTCTCGGCCAGTTCGGCCTCTGGGACGGTAAGGCGCGCATCTATCAGGACGACGGTCATGGCAGCACCATATTTCTTGGTGAGGACCGCACACCGTTCGTGCCTGTCGGAGAGAAAATGAAGCTGTATATCGGTGACAGTCGGGATATCGTGGTGACACAACGGAAAATGCGCGAGAACCGCACCAATGTCAGGCGCAACAAGAGAGAACAGATCGTCCTGTTTGATACGGACGAGCTGATCAGTGTCAAGATAGAGAACTTTAAGGATAAAGATGCAGTTCTGACACTCATCGAGCATATTCCCGGACAGTGGGAGATGGTGAGATGTCCCCGGAAATATGAACTCAAAGACGCCTACACGCTCGAGTTCGAGATTCCGGTGAAAGCACGCGATAAGGTCGAGTTCTCGTTACAGTATCAGCGGAAAAACGTACGCCCGTGATCATGTTAACCACAAAGGGAGGTAAATTGTGATGAGGAACGCAACATTGAGCCGAATTGTGGCGGTGGCGGTGGTCTGTCTTGCTGCGGCGATGTCCGCCGAAGCAAAAGTCGATCTGGTAACGTTGCCGGCCGGCAAAGAGGTGCAACTCACCATTTACAACTCCGCCGATCTGACGCTCGTGCGGGACATGCGTGAGCTTACCATGAAGAAAGGCGAGAATGTGCTGCAATTCTCGTGGGCGCAGACGCTGATCGATCCCACCTCGCTCGATATGATGCCGAAGAAACTCGCCGACCAGATTGACATATTTGATATCACGTACCCGCCGAGAGTGAGAAACCTCGGCCTATGGCACATCCGATCGGCCGTCAGTGGGAGCGTACCGGTCCAAATCACGTATTTCACTTCCGGTTTGTCCTGGCGAGCGTTCTATCTCGGCACGCTCAGTCACGACGAAAAGGTGATGGATCTTGAGGGGTACGTGCGGGTGTTGAACCGCAGCGGCGAGGACTATCCCGACGCGCAAACGCGCTTGATAGTCGGCAGAATACATATTCTCGACAGGATCGCCGAGCTGGCTCAGCGTGAGTTCCCGTACGGACGTCCCTTTCCGCCGACGGTTGTTACTGGGGCTCGGGTGGCTGAAGCTGATCTGGTTATGGAGCGAGCGGCCGTCGCTCTCGAAGCTAAAGCCGAGATAGCCCGTGCCAGACCCAAGGAGATAAAAAAGGAGGGGCTTTCGGAATACTTTCTTTACACTATCGAGGGAACTGAGACAATACCGGACGGATGGTCCAAGCGCCTCCCATCGTTCAAGGCGGCGGCCGTGCCGGTCAAGAACCTGTATAAGTATGAGGAGGAACGGTACGGCGAGAATGTCGTCCGGTTCCTATCGTTCAAGAATGATAAAGAGCACAAGCTGGGCGAAACGCCGATACCGGACGGTGTGATAAAGGTGTTCCGCACCGAGGATCAACAGGCTCATCTGAGCTATACGGGTCAGGCGGGTTTCAAGTACATACCGGTGGATGAGGATGTCGAGCTCAATCTCGGTACCGCACCCGACGTGCGAGTCAAGCCGAAGCTGATGAAGTATGCCACCGCCAACTACTCGTTCGACAGGAAGGGCGATGTCGATGGATTCGACGAGATAACGGCCTTCAAGGTCGAGGTGGAGAACTTTCGCGATATCCCTGTCAAGGTGGAGGTGACGCGGAATTTCCCCAACCAGTTTTTCGAGCTTGAAACCTCCGGGGATCGCGGCACGTTCGAGAAAGTCGATATGGATACCGTGAAGTTTACCCTGGAGCTTCCCCCGCGCAGCAAAAAGGAGTTCGAATACGTCCATACCCAATATCACGGCACCAGGCAGGACCGGTTTGCGTCCGCCGAGGAGGCTGCGGCCGGCTGACACGCGGAAAAACGTTCAGGTGGCACCGTGCCCGGTACCAAGCGACGATTCCGCCTCCCGAACAAGCTCCTCCCACTCGGTACCCTGACCGGCAACCACGCAGGACACGGCGGCGCGTATCGTTGCGGTCTCGGCTACCGAACGGCCACCGATATCACACGAGCGCACCTTCGTGCTGAGCCGCGTCCCGGCGGCTCGTGCGCCTTCCGCGTTCGTGTTCGGCATGAGAATGATGAACCCGTTGTCTCCGTACAAGGCGGACGTATCGATTTCGCGTATTTCGCGCCATATAAGCTGGGAACATTCGCGCTGGATGCGCGGCGCGATATCACCGGGAGCAGCGGGTGCTTCGGCGGATGCCGGTTCCACAGTCATGATCAGGCATGACAAAGGCTGGCCAAAGCGCGCAGACCGTTTTGTCTCGAGCCGCAGCCGCCTCTGGAACTCCTCATAACTGACAAAGTTGTCGTACCCGTGCCAGGGGACCGGTTCAGCTTCCTTCGAAACCGCTGTCTCGACGCGCTCAACCGGTTGCGCAGACGGTTTCTCGGATTCTCGCTCGAGCGTGTCGATCGCGCGACGCGCCTCGGGTCCGTAATGATACCGCAGCGCCTTCTCGGACGGTTCGACCGACATGATCGGATGACGCCATCCGCCTATCAGGTTCGCAATTGCGTACCCAATGGTGGTTGCGGCGAGGACGAAGAGGATTTTTGCGGAGACAACAAGCAGTCCGAAGTCCTCCTCGCTGGACTCACCGAACCTCCCGGACAACGCATTGAGAAAGCCGAAAATATGCATGCGCTCGCTAACGCTGTCCGCGTATACGACGATACCCGAAAGGATGGCGACCACGACCGCCGCATTGATTGCAACTCTGTGGCGCAGAAACGTCTGCTGCCAACGGGAAGGGTGGAGCCTGCGCCACGCGATACGCTGCAAATCGGTAATGACGGATGTCAGCGCGCGGCGTTCGAGCTGCGAGTTAACGGTCTCGTCAGCGTCGCTGTCTCGGTGAAAGTAGGTGCCGGCGACCAGCAGCGGGTGAGGTCGTGGCTCGTCATCCACTGCAACAAAGCGGTGCACGCCGTCGCGTTCGCCGGTATAGAGTTGGTACCCTTCCAGCCACGTGACGTCAGCGGTATCTTCCCGCCGGTACCCAAGCCGGCTCAACCGCGCACTCAGGTCATCAGGCAATTTGAACCCTGTCAGATCGCTGTCGTTCTTTGCCATCATGTGACATTACCGCCGGAGCTCTTCGCTTCGTGCTGCCGTGAGAGTACCGTTTCCTGCCGCATTTACATATTGACTGTGCGGCAAGAGCGTATCGGCGTCTCGTAGTGCTGCCGACCAGCCCACATCGTAAATGAGACATCTCCGACTTGGCACAGTCTGATGCGCATGCTATCACGGGATATTATCCGTGGCCGTGCCAGAGCTTTGGGTTATTCCCTGTTCGTCTCCCCCTCCACGTAATCTAGTATCTCGAAGCTACAAATGTCAAACCGCGTCCGACCGCAGTTGATCCTCCGTATAAGAGTGTCCATAATAAGACCACGTTTAACCAGCGCGAATCCGGAGCACTCGTGCGCAAGTGAAGAACAGGACACATGGATTATCTGAGCCAGCAGAGGTTCCTTCACCGGCCACAATGGAGTTCATGGCGTAACTCACTCATTGTAGTGGTTTGGAGCGTTGCATTTCTTGGTGAGGCGGAAGCACCAATGCGCAATACGGTCATCGACAATGGAATTATTCAGCTTCATCTCGGTGCGAATCGGGCGGGCGTACCGTACATCAGCTCGGCAAGGCGGTCCGACACCGATGAGCAGCTTTTCACCGAAGCGTTTCCAGCGCGCGGTTTTGAGGCATGGGTTCCGAGCGATCTCGTACCGACCGACCGGGCAGCAGCGCCATGGCGACAGGTGGACCACCCGGTGTTCCTGCAAGCGGAGACAACGCGGTCTCTGGCGCACGGTCTCGAAATGACATGGGAGGTGCAACTTGCGAAGGAAGGTTCGTCATTCCGTACGCGGGTGGATCTGACCAATACCGGGAACGCGCCTGTGGCGGTTGAATGGTTTCCCGGTTGGAACGCCACCTGGCGGCTGCGTGGGATGCGTACCGTCCGCAGATGGAAGTCGTTGTCGTATCTGCCTGTCGAAGAAGAGCTTACCTCCAATAAAGAGATAGCCCTCTCGAGCCGGTTGCACAGTTCGGACAATATCACCGAGGGAGGAACCTACCCGTACTGGGTTGTCAATTGCGAGAAGAACCGCCAGGTCCGGTTCAGCTTGAGCTGGTGCGGTGGTTGGAACGCAACACTGAAGCGTGAGGAAGAGGGGTTGGCATTCGAGGTGCATTTGCCGCCGAACGAGACCCAGTTGGTGCTCGCGCCAGGTGAGTCGGTTATTGGTCCTCCCATGACGGTCGCGTTCCTGTTCGGGGCAAACGAACGCGAAAACCGCGCCGCGTGGATGCGACAGAGGGCGGAACTTGCCGGGCAGCTTTACGGCGGGCCGGGCCCTTCGTATCCGCTTGTCTACAACCACTGGTACGAGACCAGGTTCGGAGTGGACGGCGACTTCCTGAAACGCCAGGTGGGGGCGATGACACCTTACGGGTTCGACGCGTTCGTCGTGGATGCGGGGTGGTATCAGGCGGTCGGTCAGTGGTCACCGCACCAGGACAAGTTCGGCGAAGGTGAGTTCGAGGCGATAATGGAATCCGTCAAGGATAGGGCCGTTACGCCGGGAATCTGGTCCTGCCCGCAGTTTGTCCATGCGTCAGAAGAAGCGCTGCCGGGCGAGGTCGACCGTCCCGGTCTGTACAGATCATTCATCGACGGATACCTGCTCGATATGGCTGGAACCGATTTCACCACCTCCCTGCTGGAACACGTCCGTACGCTCCAAGCGCGGTATTCCGCAGGCTGGTGGAAGTATGACCAAGATTTTTTCACCGCACAGACGCGGCACGGTGTAATGAAAAACGTGATAGCGTTTCAAGATGCACTCGTTGCCGTGCGTAAAGCCGAGCCGGACCTGGTTATCGAGAGCTGCCAGAGCGGTGGCCGCATGATCAACGATCTGACGATGTTGGCCACACAGACCCAATGGTTGCGCGATGACGGTTCATCGGGGATACCGCACATCCGGCGCAACATTGCGGTGGGACTCCGTTCGCTCGAGTTTGTGTTCCCATGGCAGGCGGGCCGTTGGACGAACAGGCCGAACGATATGTACCCGAACAATGATGAGGTCACTCGTTACCTATGCCGCAGCGCCATGATGGGCACCTGGGGAATTGTCGCCGATCTCGATAAGATCCATCGCGCTCAGCGCGCAGTCATTCTCAGAGAGATCAGATATTATCGGCGATTGAACCGGCTGAAGACTGATTACCTTTACGATCTCGAACTCCCACTTGACGGCATTCCGGTGGCCGGGGTCACCTACTATACTGCTGACGGCACCGCGGCCGGCACGCTGCTCTACCGGTGGGACGGTGAAGGAGCGTTGGAGGACCAGCTTGTCCTGGACGGACTGGATGCGACCCGTCGCTACAGCGTCACGGATGTGGACACCGGAGATAGATGGGAAATGACCGGCAAGGACTTGGAGCAGGAAGGCTTACGAATCCTGTTCCCGGAAACGAGGTTCTCGGCACTGGTCTTCGTGGAAACGTTATACTGACCGACTGTTCAGATGGGTGGATCCGGCTGCTGGAACAACCAGACTGACCAGGATAAGCTTACTACGACGCGCACCGCACGCTACGGTCGGAGTTTGACGGCGCCGTAAGGTGTTTGGGCGGAACCCGACATCAAGACCTTGGGCGGGCGTGCCCCCTCTTTGAGCAGTTGAGATAGCACGTCTGCCGCGGAAATGGTTCCTGAGAGCCTGAGCCGCCCCGTTTCTCCCGGGCCTACCGTTTCTGGCGTTGAAGCGGCCAGGCCGCCTACCTGCTTGTCTCCCACGTTCAATACGTACCCCACGTCCTTAAGGCCCAATGCGAAAGCGTTCGGGTTCTTGATCACGGCATCAGCGACGATTTTCGCGCCCCGTATCGATACGTCAGAGACGTGAACCTTCGCATCCGACAACGTGGGGGGCCGAAGAACCGGAAAGGTCCCGCTATGCTCCAGCGGAAGTTCAAACGATTGGCCCAGGGCTGAGGTGAGAACCGCACCGTGTAGTGTGTACCTTGCCTCGGGGACGTCAACAAGGTTTGTGAAGGTTCGCCACAGATCGGCATATGGTAACCGGACCGGCAGCGTCACCGTGCCGATCCGCAAAGCGGGCAAATCGATCTTGGAGGACTGTTTCGAACTCAAGAACTCAGTCCCCTCGATGTCAAGGCCGTATCGAAACCCGGGTGTTCTAATGGGCACAGGGTAAGGATTGTTCACATCGACGTCGAAGGCCAGATCGACACCCTGAAAGTCGATGCCCGTGATGCGAGGCCGGATTGCTTGCACCTCCGGCCTCTTCACGATGTCCAGAGTCGCGCAGCCCTCTGCAAGAAGGACCAAGAAAACAAAGGCAAACGCAACGCGGGCTGCTTTCAAAGTGCTGCTCCGTCTCTTTTAGCCGAAACCTTGCCACATATCCGACCGTTCGCTTGCAGATCTGCTTCCGGCGCCCCTGCGTGCCCTCGCTTCCTAACCCGTTCAATCCTCCTCAAAATGGGTGGTCAACTCCACTCGGCGGTTCGCCCGCATGTTTTCGGGCGTATCGTTAGGCCTCATCGGCTGGCTCTCGCCCCAGCCTTTGGCTTTGAGCCTTTCGAGGGCGATGCCTTTGTCAACTAAATAGTCCAGGACCGCACTGGCACGCCGTTCCGACAGTTTCTGATTGTATTCGGGGTCGCCCGCTGAATCCGTATGGCCATCAATTCTGACCCTGATATCGGGGTTTTTCTTGAGGATCTCCACCACTTCATCGAGCTGCTCGTGATACTGCGGCTTGATGTCATGTTTGTTGGTGTCGAAGTTGAGGCCCGGGATGATCCAGCAGCCGCGCTCGTTGACGGGCACCCCCTTTGGGGTATCGGGACAATGATCCCTATCGTCAGGTACCCCATCGCCGTCGCTGTCGATGACCCTCGGTGGCGGTGGTGGCGGTGGTGGCGGTGGTGGCGGCGGTGGCGGTGGCGGCGGTCCGAGCATCACTTTGCGGACAAAATCTTCCATTTGCGAGCCGGTCGACAACTCGCCTGTTGTTCGAAACGACCCCCCACGCTCACAGTTGCTCATCGCGGCAAGCTTGCGCAAGAAGTCTGCTCCGACAGGAGCTGCTCCTATCTGTACTGTGTGTATGCAGATCTCGTCCCGATACGAACCGACGAGCTCCTTGCATTGGGCCAGAGCAGCACTTTCGTCAGACGGGTCTCCATCTGAGAACAAAACTATCGCCGTGCGACCGCTGGCTCGACTGAGAGACTCCTGAATGCGCACCAGTGGCTGCTCGATCGGCGTCCTGCCGCCGCGATAGTCCAGCATAGCGGCTCCCGTTGCCATTGCCTGTCGATTAAACCGTTGCAGCGGTGTTAGCTCCCTTGACAGGATGTCAACGGGCCTGACGTAGGGTCGACACCACTTGCCTGCGCG
>Ga0180434_10006016_pt1 | contig 14072 bp, 12 predicted proteins | sample SS_ome_7_FD_132453 | JGI IMG/M metagenome (GOLD analysis project Ga0180434, IMG submission 132453) | Hypersaline lake sediment archaeal communities from the Salton Sea, California, USA - SS_1_D_2 metaG | ecosystem: Environmental > Aquatic > Non-marine Saline and Alkaline > Hypersaline >... | reverse complement strand
GCGTCCGGTTTCGATGGCCCGGTTCAGGGTGCTGGTGAAGCAGGCCGTCCAGTCCCGGCGGTGACGGGCGGGCACCGGAAAGAGGATACCGGCTTCGTCGTAGGCGCCCATGTCGCAGTTGAAAGCCGCCGCGTTGCCGAAGCGCTGAAAACGGAAATCCACCGTGTAATGGCGTGCCAGGGTGATCCTCATGCCAATCCGTCTCTACGGTAAACGGCGGTCCGGGCCAGCAGGTCGTGAACGGCCTGACGGCGGGGGCCGAGGACCAGGAAGCAGCCGAAGAAAATCACCATGCCGAGCAACCCGCCCAGCGACTGGATGAAGGCGAAACCGATCGTCCGGCCCACCAGGTCCAGGAGCACGGAACCGTTTTTCAGCAGGTAGCGCGGAAAGTAGAGCCAGATATCACCGGCGCGGCCCTGGTCGTCACCCACTTTGAGCCCCAGCAGCATCTTGCCGGGCGTGGCGCCCAGAAAGGCTTCGATCATCATGTAGAGGGCGCTGAAGTAGGCGATGAAGGTGGAAACGCGCTGGATCTGGGCGGCGGCGTCTCCCGGAGGGGACCCGGTCATCAACCCGCCATTCAGCAGCGCTTCGGTGAGGCGTCCGCTGATGAAGTTTTGGAACACGTCGCCCATGAGCTGGCTCATCACCAGAGAGGACAGCAGGGCGACGATGAAGCTGTCGATCACAAAGGCGGCCAGTCTCGGTCCGAAACCAATGCGGGCGGAGGATGGGCCGTTCATGGGCTCACCTGGACCGGGGCCCCGGGGGCGTCAAACCGTTCGATGGAAGCACACGGGCCGGGGCCGGCGCACATCTCATCGCACTCCCTCCGGGGTCGGCCGGATGCGGGTTTTGACACCGGCGTCGCCTGCGGCGATCCGGTCACGAACGTCTTCCACCTCCCGGAAGACCCGCAGCAGGTTACCGCCCAGGATCTTGCGGATCGCCGTGTCGCCGTAGCCCCGTTCCAGGAGTCGATGGGTGATCCGCGGGAATCCGGATACGTCCTCCAGACCCTTTGGGAAACTCCCGGCGCCGTCGAAGTCTGAGCCCAGTCCGACGAAATCCTCACCCACGAGCCTGACCACGTGGTCGATGTGGTCGATGAGAATGTCGAGATCGGGTGGGGGCGGGGCGTGTTGTTTCCAGAGCTGGAACAGGGCCTTCCAGTACTCATTCTGGTCGTCCTTGTGCATTTCCTTTAATTTCTTGATTTCGGGTTCCATCTCCTTTTCGGCCCGGCGGGATTTCTCGGCGTACACGGGATCCAGGAAGCCGGAGTAGAAGTTGATCTGCATGACCCCTCCCTGACGGGCCAGGGCGCGTATCATGTCGTCGCCGAGGTTGCGCGGTACGTCGCAGAGCGTGCGGGCGCAGGAATGGGAGGCGATCACCGGGGCCCGGGAGTGTTCGATGACATCCCAGAAGGCCTCGTCCGAGATATGTGAGACGTCGATCATCATACCCAGGCGGTTCATCTCGGCGACCACGGTTTCACCGAAGGGGCTGAGGCCGTTCCAGCGCGGGGCGTCGTCGGTGGAGGAGTCGCAGATGTCGTTGTTGCTCCCATGGGTGAGGGTGATGTAGCGAACGCCGAGACGGTAAAAGTTCCTGAGCAGCCGCAGGCTGCCCTCGAGGGGGCCTCCGTTTTCCATGCCGATCAGGATGGCGGATGTACCCGCGGCGTGGAGATCGACGATGTCACGACTGGAGCGGGCCAGGGCGGCCGAACCCGAGTTTTTCTCCACCTGAAGAAGGATCTCGTCGATCATGGCCAGCGCCACCTTGGAGGGTTGCCGGTCGTCCTGTCGGTTGGAGACGAACACGGCGAAGAACATGGCGTCCACCCCGCCCTCCCTCATGCGGACCAGATCCACGTCAGACCGATCGGTGCGCCGTCCGATATCGAAGGGATCACGGATCATGACCATGGGGGTGTCGCAGTGGGTGTCGATCACCAGCGCGTCCCGATGCAACGCGAGGGCCCGCTGCCACAGAGCGGCGTCGGGCGCCTGATCGGCACGGATGAGAAACGGAAAGATGAAAAGAAGCGGAAGGATACGTTGAAACCCGCGGCGTGTTTTTTTCATTTGGATACCGGACACTCCTCGTTCATAGGGTGGTGACTCGTGAACCCAGAGGTGTTCACGACGGGGCGCGGGACCGTCGGCGGTCCAGGGGCGGCCCGGCGCCTTCACACCTTTTCTTGTAACAGACGACCCGGGAAAAGTCAAGGCGGGCCGAAACGCGAACCACGCCGTGATTGCGGGCCTTCGCCTTTTACGATATACTGGGTCAGAGATCGAGATGCACCGAGGACCGAGATCCCTGTCGAAGATGCTGGCCGCAGCGGTTCCCCTGCTCGTGGCCGTCCTCTGGTCCTGCCATTCGAGGTTGCCGGAGCCGTTTACGATTCTATGCATGGGCGACAGCCTGACCCGCAGCCGCTACGGGTACTACCCGGCCTACCTGCGCGGATTCGCGCGCCGGGACGGGATCAAGGTACGGGTGGTGACGGCCGCGCGGCCGGGAGATACCTCCGGTGAGTTTCTCGACTTCCTCAAGCAGACGCCAGTCCTGAAGCGCGTACGGCCCGACCTGGTCGTACTCATGCTGGGCACCAACGATGTGCGCATCGACGGTGACGCCACCCCGCTGTCGCGCTACCGGGCCCAGATGGAAGAGATCGTTCGCCGCATTCGGGCCACGTCGTCCTCACGGGGCGCAAAAATCGAGATTTTTCTCGCCACCATTCCCCCCATCATGAAACTGGATCTCCACACCTTCGATGCCTCCTCACGGCGGCGGGTGGAGGAGGAGATCGTACCGGAGATTCATCGGCTGGCCGTGAAAAATGGACTGCACCTGCTGGATGTGCATGCCTTTTTCGGGGAGCATCCCCATCTCATGACAGGTGTTCATCCCAGCCGCAAGGGGTATTACCAGATGGCCGCCTACATCTACGCGCGTGTTCGACCGTTCATCGAGGTATCATGAAAAAGGTATTCCTGAGATTCGTGCTTCCCATCCTGGTGTCCGGGATGGTCATCGGCCTGTTTTTCCGGGATATTTCCCTGGATGACATCCTGACCGGTTTTCTCCGGCTCTCCCCCCTGATCCTCGGGGGATTCGTGGTTCTCTCTCTGGTGGGGACGGTGCTGCGGGCGGTGCGCTACCATATCCTGCTCTCCGGCCAACTCCCTTTCCTGGATGTCTTCCTCATCACCCTGGTCCGGAATTTCGCCGTGGATCTGCTGCCCGCCCGGTCTGCCGCCCTGCTCTTCTACTCCGCCCTGACGCGGAAGAAGGGCATCGCCCTGGAGGAAGGCGCCTCCAGCTTCGTGGTGAGTGTTTTCTACGACGGTCTGGCCCTCTCCTTCATGCTGGGAGGGCTGGCCTTCCTGCTCAGCGCCCAGTCCGGTATGACCGCCATATACTGGGGGGTCGCCGTCCTCTTCCTCATATCGGTGGGCGTCCTCTTCCTGAGCGAGAGGATCCTGGCGTTGTGTCTCGGATTCGGATTCCTGGGGCGTTTCCCCCGGCTGACCGGTGCACTCGCCAAGGTTCTGGACTACCTGAGTCGCCACAAGAATCCGGGTGAACGGATCCGGCTCTTCCTGCTCAGCTTCGCCATCCGACTGATCAAGTACGTCTTCGTCTACCTGCTCTTCGAGGGGGTGGTGCGGATGGGATGGGGGATCGAAAATTTCGCGCTCTTCTGTTTCGGCCTGGCGGGTGCCGAACTCTCGTCCCTGCTGCCCATCCAGGGACTCGGGGGATTCGGGACCTGGGAGCTTGCCTTCGCGGTGGTGTTCCGTGCCCTGCAGATACCGGCCGAGAACATCCGGGAGGCGGGATTCGTGATCCACATCACCACCCAGGCGTGGGAGTATGCCATCGGACTGGTCGCCTTCCTGATCCTGGCCCTGGGGCGGGGGAGCCGGAAGGCGGAGGCCCCGTCGGGGGATGCCCCATGAAGAAGTGGCTGATTCTGGGGGGGATCGTCCTGATCGTCGCATTGATTCTGTCGGGCCGGCAGCGGAACAGGAGAGGCCTGCTCGCCACCCTGAACCGCTATTTCACCCTCCTGGCCTGGTTCATGCTGGTGGTGTACGGGCTGGCCTTCCTTTACTGGATCCTGCGCGGACTGACCTAGGAGGTTCCATGCTGTTGCACGGAGTGGACTGGCTTTTCATCGGCGGGTTTTTCATCGTTTCCCTGGCCGTGGGCGTCATGGTGAGCCGCAGAGCCGGGTCGAGCGCCGTGGAGTTTTTCGCCTCGGGACGCAACATGCCATGGTGGCTCCTCGGGGTCTCCATGGTGGCCACCACCTTCTCGGCCGATACACCGAACCTGGTCACCGACCTGGTGAGGACGCACGGCGTGGCCGGGAACTGGCTGTGGTGGGCCTTCCTGCTGACCGGGATGGTGACGGTTTTCATCTACGCCAAGCTCTGGAGGCGATCGGCGGTGCTCACCGACATCGAGTTTTACGAGCTGCGCTACAGCGGCCGGGCGGCCGCGTTTCTCAGAGGCTTTCGCTCCCTCTACCTGGGGGTGTTCTTCAACGTGGTGATCATGGCCACCGTTTCCCTGGCCGCCATCAAGATGGGCGGGGTGATCCTGGGACTCAGACCCCTGGAAACCATCCTGATCACCTCCGTGGTCGTGGTGATCTACACCATGCTGGGAGGGTTGCGCGGCGTGCTCATCACCGATTTCATCCAGTTCCTCATCGCCATGTTCGGTGCGGTGGCCGCCGCCTGGGTGGCCCTTTCCCTGCCGCGGGTGGGTGGTCTGGCGGGTCTGTTGAGTCACCCCAACGTGCGCGGGAGATTGTCGATCCTTCCCGATTTTTCCGATTCCTCCCTGTTGCTCACGGTGTTCATCATTCCCCTGGCCGTGCAGTGGTGGAGTGTCTGGTATCCCGGCGCCGAACCGGGCGGCGGCGGGTATGTGGCCCAGCGTATGCTGGCCGCCCGCGATGAGAAGAACGCCATGGGCGCCACCTTTCTCTTCAACGTGGCCCACTACGCGCTGCGCCCCTGGCCCTGGATCCTGGTCGCCCTGGCCTCTCTCGTCGTGTTTCCCGATCTCGTGGACCTGCGCCGGGCCTTCCCAGCCCTGCCCGAGACCATGGTCCGCCACGACATGGCCTATCCGGCCATGCTCACCTTCCTGCCCGCCGGCCTCATGGGATTGGTGATCGCCTCGTTGATCGCCGCCTTCATGTCCACCATCTCCACCCACCTCAACTGGGGGGCCTCCTACATCGTCAACGATTTCTACCGGCGCTTCATATGCAAAGCCCCCACGGAACGGCAGCTGGTCCGGGTGGGACGCGGGTCGATCCTGGCACTCATGTGTCTGGCCGCCGCCCTGGCCCTTCTGCTGGAGAATGCGCTTCAGGCCTTCCACATCCTGCTGCAGATCGGTGCCGGAACCGGCCTGCTCTTCCTGCTGCGCTGGTTCTGGTGGCGGATCAACGCCGCGAGTGAGCTGGCCGCCATGATCATCTCCTTCCTGGTGGCGGTCTACTTCGAGGCGGTGCACCAGCGGTTGGGTCTGCCCCTGATGCACGAATGGCAGCGGCTGGTGATCGGCGTGGCCCTCACCACCGCGGGATGGGTGGCGGTGACCCTCCTCACGCGGCCCACGGACCAGCGCACCCTGATCGCCTTCTACCGCCGGGTGTTTCCCGGCGGACCGGGCTGGAAGCGTGTCCTGAACCGGGCCGCCGAAGCGGGTGAAGAGATCGGGGATGCGGCGTCACGGAGGTGGGACCTGCCCGCGAGCCTCCTGGCCGTCTTCCTGGGGATCGTATCGATCTACGCCGTCCTCTTCTCGGTGGGTTTCTGGCTCTACGGCAACACCGCGGCCGCGGTCGTCGCCACGGCGACCGCCCTGGTGTCCTCCCTCCTGCTTCTGCGCACCCTCCGCCGCCTCTCGGTGTGGTAGAAGTCGGTCCCGCTGCCGATCGATAGGAAACCCGTCTATTTTGCTGAAATAGGTATCTTTCTCATTGACCGCCACAGGCATTCGCCTGCATATAGGTGGCGTGTCGAGATCCGTCCCCCCTCACCGCTGTGGACCGATCCCAATCGGTGTTCCCGGATATGGAAAAAGACCAGCGGTGGGAGCAAATCTCGAAAATAGCGCGGGAGGGACCGATCCTTTGGAGGTTGCACATGGACAGAACGGGATGTCTTTCCGGTTTTCTGCTCCTGGTTCCATGGCTGTCGATGATCGGATGCAAAGCGATCGAGCCAGCAGACCCATCGTCGAACCGACCGGACGGCAGTGGTGGTGGGATCATGGCCTTCGCTTCCCATCGTGACGGCGGGGATGCCGTAGGTTGAGGGACGCGCATGACCAAGAGACCGTATTTTTGGGTTTTCCTGTTTTCGGTTTTCGCCGCTCGATCCCCCGTTGGGCTGCCCGCGCAGGCCATCGATTACCGTACGGAGGAATCCCCGTGCATCAGCTGGAATGGAGTCCCGCTGCACGATGCACGTCTTCTGGCACTGGCGGGGATCTCAGCGATGGCTTCGCCGGCCTTTGCCCTCTCGGCGCATCCCGGTTTGATCCCCGGGCCTCACGGTTTGAATGCGGGAATCACCTTCGGCGGCGCGAACCATGAGTCATATCAGTACTGGGGTGTCAACCAGGGTGTGGTGCAAGAGCTCGATGGCGTGTCAGGCGACGTGTTTCGTTGCTCCGGACTGGCGGCCTCACTCCGGCTTGAACCTATTACCTTTTCCGCCGGTTGGTTTATGGGCGCACGGCTCGAGTTCCCGTCCTTTCATTTCCTGCAGGAGTTCACCCAAGAGTCCTGGAGCTACAGTGGCGAATTCGACGGTGTCGAAAACGATTTTTTCCTCGCCCTGGCCGGGCGGTGGGGAGGTAGACTCAGCCTTGGGCTCACCTGGCATCATGTGTCGGGTCATAGAGTCGTGGAGATCGACGACACCACCCGGTTTGTGTTTGGAGACCAATGGGAGTTCAACCGCACACGGCATTCTGAAAGCCATCGGCTGGCGTACGAGCGTCTCTCTCTGGGAGTGCGGTGGCGGTTCGTCGGCAGTTGGATTCTTGACGCCGCCTGGCATCAGCCGTTCACGGGGGAGGTTCGGCGGTCGGTCGTCCGGGAGTTCTACAGCAGCCTGAGTGGAGAGCGATTGACCATCCAGAGTCACGAGTATGTGGACGATCTTGTAAGACCGGCGAAGTTCGTTCTGGGAGTGAGTCACGGATCTTTTTACCCGGAAGATCGCGAAACCGGCGTGCTCGGTATCGCGCTGGAGGCTGTCTATACCTTCTGGGACGAATACCGCTATGAGTTCTTCGGGGAAGACCAGAGCCGGGAGATGCGAAATACGGTGTCCCTGGCCGCAGCGGCCGAATACGGCGTTGCGGTGTCGTCGAGGCAGCTTGTTTTCAGGATCGGCTATCGCTGGGATCCCCAGCCGCTCGAAACACCCCCTACGGTCTTGCACGGGGTGAGCGGCGGTGTGGGTTTGGAATTCGGACGATTCAGCCTTGGCGTTGGTGTCGCCTACCATTTCTGTCGCATCAACGGAACGACACAGGACCATCTGCTGCTGGCCGCGACGTTGAACGCCAGGATCGGGAGGGACCAATGACATTAAAATCGGGGTCGTGGCTGCCGGCGATGCTGTTGTTTTTGGCATTCATTGGACCCGCAGTGGGGGAGGAAAAAACGTTGCGATTTCCTCCCGAGAGGGTGATATCAATGAAGATCTCCGAATACCGTCGCTATTTGCTGGCCCACCCCCCCCTGGATCGACTCGCTCGACTGGGAGACACCTATTACTTCCTGCGGGACGACTCCGTCTGCACGGCACCGGAGGATCGATTACCCGAAGCCGGTCGTCTGGTGTCTGCTGTTCCCTCGGTTGCGGCAACAGACGAAGGCGATGTCAATGGAATGTACCATTCGAGCCAGGAGATGGAAGCAAGACTCAGGGAATTGGCGTCCCTTTATCCTGAACTGACACTGGTTTTCAGCATCGGTCAATGCATCGAGGGACGGGAGTTGCTCGTCATGAAGATCAGCGACCATCCCCAGATCGACGAGGGGATCGAGGAACCGAATCTGTACATCGTCGGGTGCCATCATGCCCGTGAGTGGATTTCGGTCGAGATTCCGCTCTGTTTCATCCGCTATCTCCTGGAGAATTACCGGAACGATCCTGCGGTGAGGCGGGCGGTCGACGGGACGCAGATTTTCGTACAGCCCATTCAGAATCCTGACGGTTTGGAGTTTTCGATTCACACCTACAGGTACTGGCGGAAAAACCGGCGCCACAACGGCAACCTGAGTTGGGGAGTGGATACGAACCGCAACTACGGCTTTGCTTGGGGCTACGACGACGTCGGGTCCAGCCCCGATCCCGACAGCGGTGTCTATCGCGGGGAATATCCGTTTTCCGAACCGGAGTGCACCGCGGTTCGAGACTTCCTTCTCTCCCACCCGCCGTCGGGATCCCTGAGTTATCATAATTACTCGCAGGCGATCATATATCCCTGGAGTTACAACCGGCAGCCCACTGCGGACGACCAAGAGATGGGTCGCATCGCCGAAGAGATGAGTGAACGGATATTTCGGGTCCACGGTCGTCGCTATACCCACGGGATCGATCCGTTGGGATATCCGGCCAACGGCGGCACCGGCGACTGGATATATGCCACGTTCGGAGCACCGAGCTTCACCATCGAGCTGCCGCCTGAATACTCGGTGTTCGGAGGGTTTTTCACCGATGAGGCGATGATTCAATCGGCGTTCACCGAAAACATACCCGCTTTGCTTTACTTCGTCAATTACTTCGTTCGGGAGTGATGAGAGTGGCAGACACCGGTCCCGGCGGTTTGCGCATGAGGACGAAACAGGACGTTTTAAGGAGGTGTGCCATGAAGATGAAATGCGTTGTGATCTGTCTGTTGCTGCTGATCCCCCGGTGTGCCGGCCCTGGGGATGAACCGGAATTTCAACCCCGGCCGATAACGGTGTATTCTCATCAGAGCTCCACCGCCATGGTGATCAGCATGGGGGGTGATGATCCTGCCCAGGCGGGTCTTAATGTCATGCAGGGCGGGGGAAATGCCCTGGATGCGGTCCTGGCCTCAGCCATGACCCACATCGTGAAGACCATCGGCGTGGCGGTAAGTTTCGGTGGTACGATGTCCCTGGTGTATTACGACGCGGCATCGGGTCAGGTGCATTCGTTGAACGCACCGTTCAAGATTCCGATCCGGGAAACAAATCCACTGACGATTCCTTACCGCAACAGCGGTCGTACGGCACTGGTTCCCGGTTTCTTGGGCGGGGTCATCGCAGCGCACGATCGACTGGGCCGGATGGATCGGTCGGGGATCTTCGCGTCCGCCATCGATCTCGCTGAAAACGGTTTCGTGCTGCCTGCCTGGCAGGCGGATATGATCCGCGAGAACTACCCGATACTGAGCAGGCTGCCGGGAACGAGTCGGGTTTTTACGAAACCGGACGGCAGCCTCTACGAGGAGGGCGATCTTTTCACCCAACCGGATCTGGCGGAGACCCTCAGGCACGTCGTCCGTTTCGGTTTCGGCTACATCTACCGGGGGGATTGGGCCAGTGAGTTCGTGACCGTGGTCGGCAACGACGGCGGGTATGCGGGAATGGATGACATGATGTCCTACGAAGTGTCGTGGAACGATGCGGTTCACACCCCGTTCCACGGGCATGAGATCTACTCCATCGGCCTTCCGGCTCCAGGCGGCGTGGGCCTGGTGGAGGCATTCAATATCATCGGATGTTCGGACCTGGCCACACTGCAACCCTACACGGATTCGGCAGAAGGGCTCTATCAGATGATCAAGGTCGTCAGGGTCGGCCCCTTGTACCGGAATTTCCCCAACGCCGCCATGGTGGCCGAAGCGATGTTTCCCGGCTTGGATTTCTCGCAGCAGGCCCGGCTGACCATGGCCTCCGCGCGTCATACCTGGAGCAAGATTTTAAGCGGCGAGTGGTCGGAGGTGGAATTGCGCGCCTCCGGGAGAATCGCTTCACGACGATCGCCGCATACCTCGGCCGAGATCGCCGTCGACGCAGAGGGAAACGTCGCCGCCCTCGTTCACACCATCAACACGGCTGGCTGGGGCCAGACCGGCATCTTCGTGGGCGGCATCTCGATTTCCGATATCGGCGGCCATGCTCAACACGCGATGCAATTCGAGGGCCCGGGAGGCTACCACCACGATGATATCTGTCCCGGAATGGTCCTGGCGTCCGGGCGGCCCGTTCTCGTGTTCGGCTCGGCCGGATACGGGCTTCACGCCGACAGCGTACAAAACGTTTACAACGTCCTGGCTTACGGAGATACACCCGCGGAATCACTCTCCAAGCACAAGGTCCTTCATGCCGCCTGGTGGGGGGATCGACCCACCATACCGCAATACATCCTGAGCGGTTCCTTCAGCGATCGTCTCCTGGATCAAGTGCGGGATCTGGGGCAGCCACTGATTATCACCAACGATCCGGGCCAGCACTGGGCGGGCATCGCCATCGACGATTCGGCGGCCGGATCACGTCTTCACGGGGCCACGACGTACGGTGGCCTGGCGGGATATTGACGCAGGGGTTTATCCAGTGAAACCATTCAGACAAAGCGGTTTTTTAAAAAACCTCGTTTCCATGACGGCGTTCATCGCTGTAGTGTTTGGGGCATCGAGCCAGTGGTCTTGTCAAAGCGTTGAAGAGGCGACCGATTCAGACACGGCATGCCCCGCAGAACAGTGGGCCGTCGATACCAGCAATTATTACGCCTACCGGCACGATTGCCGTCCGTATCATTCGACCCATTTCACGGTGTACAGCGACGGCAGCAGCATGGAGGCCAAGCGGCAGCTGGCGGACATAGCAGAAGAGGCCTTTGCTCAGCTGGTTCCGGAATTTTGGGTGACAGATATTGAAACGGAACTCCAGTTCACCGATGGATATACCTACTACATCTTCGCAGAAAAATATGTCGATATCGTTGCCATGGGATTTCGGAATGGGTTCTACATGCCGGCCATCGACAGCGCCAGGATCCCGGATGTCTTTTCACGCGATCCCCGCGGGTACGGTTATGTTGTCAAACACGAATTGACCCATGTGTTCCAGTTTACATTCACCGATTGCCCCACCCTTGAAGACTGCCCCGAATGGCTGGAGGTGTGGTTCCGCGAAGGGCAGGCCATCGTCATGGGAGGGATGGGAGAGGAGATCCGAGTGAATACCCTCGCGGAGCTGCAGGAGTGGATCGCGGATCCGGATCGTGTCAATCCCATTTCAATCCATCGATCGACCGATTTTCCGGACCAGCAGGAGGGCTATTACGCCATGTTCGCCCTGGCCTACACCTACCTGATAGATCCCAGATTCGGCCGCGGCCATACGGTCGGCGACATGCGCCGCTTGTTTCAACTCATGGCCCAGGGGGATTCCTTTGAACATGCGTTCGAGGCGGCGTTGGGTCTCGGCATTCAATGTTTTCACGACCGTTTTTATTCCTGGATGTACGAATACCTCAGAGAAACCCAAAGGGCAGGTGTCGGGCGGAGAGATCATTCGATCGATCTGACTGCCTTCGAGGAGCCGTACTGAGCGACCATGATCAGGAGAAGGATTTCCCTGTTTCTGGCGCATGTGAGGGGGAAAATCCGGCCGTTCACCTTCTCGGATATCTTTTTCTTTCTCTGCCTTTTGGCGGCCTTTGTGCTGGCCAGTCTTTTTTTGTAAATACGTCTTCGAAGGAGGAGCCATGAAATTCATCAGGCCCATTGTCTTGGTTGCGATGCTTGTGTCTCTTATCATCTTTGGCTGCACCCCCCAAGGTGGTCCGGACGAAAACAACACGAATCAAATCCCGGCCCCGGAGGATGTGTTTCCCCAGGAGATACTAACCCAGATCAGATTCCCCTATATCATCGGTGCGAATGAACTGGAAATCACCTACATCGGCAATCACGGATTCCTTTTCTCGACGCTGTCGAAGCGGATTCTGATTGACTCTCTGACCGAAATCGGCGGGGGTTACGAGACGACTTCAAGGGTGATCCTATCGATGTTGAACGAGGCGGGATTCCCGTTTAACAACATCGAGCTGGCCCTGACCACCCACAGCCATGGGGATCATTTTGAGGCGGATCGGGTGATTGAATTCCTGCTGGCGAATCCCCAGGCCACCCACCTGACCACCGAAGAAGCGGAAACCACCCTGCAAGGCGCAACTTCGTTTGCTCAAATTGCCTCCCAATCTCTGGGTGTCACCCCCGACCCAAACACCAGATACCGGATCGAGGTCGCCGGCATGGCGGTCGAGGTGATCCGCTTGGATCATCACGGTGTTGAGAATTACGATCACGTCGCCTTCATGTTCACCCTGAACGGCATCAAGGTGCTGCATATCGGGGATGCCTGCAAAATTCCGGCACAATATGAGGGACTCAATCTCGAGAGGGAGAACATTGATATACTGATCGCCCCCTTCGGGTCCAGCTGTGCCAACTGGACCGTGGTGGGCTTCGAGGATGATGATCCATTCGAGATCATCAACCGTTTCATCCGGCCGAAGCACATCATCGTCAGCCACCTGGATTTTGAGTCCACCGCAGCCGATGTGCAGGCGATCATCAACACCCTGTCCGACCGCTTACCGGGTATCACCTTCTCGGCATTTCATCCCGTCATCCTCAAACAAAAAATCTATGTCAAGGAGGGGAATCGTATCCGGGTGATTGACAAACCCACATCCTGAATGCGGACCCGCGATCCGCAGGGCTGGCTTCGTAAACCCGGGTGGCTATTTTTCGGCCCGTCTCGCCTCGTCCTCGATGGATTTCAGGTAGTAGATGAGTTCGGCCCGGTTGGCGACTCCCAGTTTATTAAAGATGTTGTGGATGTGGTTCTTCACCGTATGATAGGAGATGAACAATTCGTCCTCGATCTCCCTGTAGCTCATCTTCTTTTTCAACAGGTCGATAATCTCGATCTCTCGCGGCGTCATGCTGCATTTCGCGTAGATGCGGTCGATTTCGTATTCGGTCTTCAAACGGATCCTCAGGTGACGCATTCTCCACCTATGCAAGCCCAAAATGAACAGCGACAGGAGGACGATGGCTGTGATTCTGAACCACCCGGTCTGCCAGAAGGGCGGTGTGATCACCAAGGTGATCGATGCCCCCTGCTCGTTCCATACGCCGTGGTTGTTCGAGCCTCTCACTCTGAATCGGTACGTTCCCGGCGGGATATTGGTGAAGGCGGCGATTCGATTCGAACCATCGGTCTGGATCCAGTCGTCGTTGAATCCTTCGAGCATGTATTCATATTGATTTTTTAGGGGCTCGGTGAAATCGAGGGCGACGAATTCAAACGAGAACATGTAATCCCTGTACGAGAGAGTCAGGCTCGAATTCTTGCCTATCACCGCTCTTCCGATTTCACTGTTGAGTATCCTGATGGATGTGATCCGTACGGGAGGAATGCACATGTTTTCTTCGATCGTATCGGGAAGGAACGTGGTGATGCCGTTGATGCCCGCAAAGTAGAGCTGTCCTGTCTCTCCGTTTTTAAAATAGGCGCCCATATTGAACTCCCTGTCCTGGAGTCCGTCCTTTTCGCTGAAATTGACGAAGGTTTCGTCTGTCGGATTGAAGCGGGACAGTCCCCGGTTGGTGCTCAACCAGAGGTTTTCCCGTTCGTCTTCCAGGATGCCGTAGATCATATGGTCGGTTAAGCCGTCTTCTTTCGTGTATCTTTTGAACGTTCCCGCCAGGCGGTCAAAGCGGTTAAGGCCTGCATCTCCCGTACCGATCCACAGTCTACCCCGGCGATCCTCCAGGATGCTCAGTACGCAATTGCTGCTGATGCTTTCCGGATCCTCCTCCCGATAACGGTAGTGAACGAATCGATTCTGCCTGCGGGCAAATTCGTTGAGGCCGCCGGAATAGGTCCCGACCCAGATGACTCCTTTGCTGTCCTCATAGATGGTGCTGACATAATTGTGGCTCAATGCATGGGGATT
>Ga0180434_10006015_pt1 | contig 14072 bp, 7 predicted proteins | sample SS_ome_7_FD_132453 | JGI IMG/M metagenome (GOLD analysis project Ga0180434, IMG submission 132453) | Hypersaline lake sediment archaeal communities from the Salton Sea, California, USA - SS_1_D_2 metaG | ecosystem: Environmental > Aquatic > Non-marine Saline and Alkaline > Hypersaline > Sediment... | reverse complement strand
GTACCTACTGGTTCTGTTTGGGTACAACTATCTACAAAGAATGTCTACATTTTCTATGACTCTAATGGTGATACCACACCAGAGTGGACGCTGGTTTATTCATCGTCTGCTCCAGTAGTCTATAACATTGCAACATTCTTTCAAACCGCTACCCCAACAAATGCCACATATGGTGGTACAATTCCGTTTGGCTCTTTGTGGTTTAATCTCAGCGATGCTAAATTCTACCGTCGCGTGGAAGACTCAAACGCAACCGATGGTGCCTATTGGGTAGATGCTACTGGAGCCGATGGAGCCCCAGCATCCCAGGCCGCTATTGTTTCTACGTCTGAGCCGGCATCTCCAACACAAGGATTGCTGTGGCATAACCCAGATACTGCCAAGACATTTGTGTATTCTTCTTCTACTAATGGATGGGTGCAGACATGACATTTCCTATCAACCCTACCAATGGCCAGCTATTTGAACTGGACGATATTGAGTTTGTGTTTGACTCCACTCAAAACGGTTGGAAGATTCGTGCGGCACAAACCGGCGAAGAAATTACATACGACAATACATCGTGGGTTCTTGGTGGAACACCAAACACTGTTCAAGAAGCCATTGATGCTTTGTCTCTTGCTGGATTATTTTCAGCCGAGGGTGTAACATTTCTGGGATTCTTTGATCCAACAAGCCCACCCGCAAACCCAACCAACCCAACCTTAGGTAGTTGGTATCAAGTAGATCCCTCTGGAACTTTGGCTTCTGATTGGCCAAGCACTACCGCAGACATTTCTGCCGGTTCTACAATGAACGAGGGAAACATTATTCGATATGATGGTACCGCCTGGCGGCTTATTAGCATCGGTGGTGGAGCAGCAGCCCTTGGAGATCTTAGCGATGTTTCGGTTGGCTCGTCAGTCAATGGTCACTACCTTAGGTTTAATGGCCTCTCTTGGCAGGGCGGCTTTGTTAACTGGTTGGATATTACTTCTAAGCCTACCCTTGTTACTGAACTATCAGACCTATCAGACTGGCCCGCTTCTTTTAATGATCTTAGCGATGTTAACGCTTCAATCACGAACGACTCATTGCTATACAAGAAGGCAGGAAACTATGTAGGGTCTGGCGATCACATTGCTGGTGATCTTATTTTCTTTGATGGTACCGATTGGGTGGCTTTAAGACCTCCACAATCTCCAAGCGATCCTCAGATGCTGGTGTGGAATGGTACATCTTGGGAATTTAGAACTGCACCAACTGAAATTGGAGGAGGCCCGTAATGCCTATCTTTCCTGTTGAATCTGGCCTTACCTTTGGTGACGAGTTTACCCTTGGTGGCGTAACCTTTATCTGGACCGACGACGGTTCTGGTGCTGGATATTGGAAGAAGAAGGAAGTTGTTGACGTTAAGATTAATGCAGGCGACCAAGAGATTGTATACTCTAATAATGGTAATGCCAACGGATCTCCACAACTTTCTTATGACTACACTGTTAACAAACTAAAGCTATCTGCTACTCCGTCTCAGTCAAGTAACTACCTACTGGAGATTACAGACAAGACGGGTAACAAGTATAACTCAATCAAGCCATCCGGTTTGTTTGAGGGCGAGGTAGCCAACGGATCTATTCAAGCCCGTGTGAATGGACAGTGGACTTCTATTCCCGCGTCCGTATCATCCTTTGTACAAGACAGCACACCAACCACTTCTGGCATCACAACAAACTCATTGTGGTTTGAAACCGACCAAAGACGGTGGAACTACTTTAACGGGTCTGCGTGGAGTCGTCTGTATGCTTTCGATTACAAACTAACGGCAGCACCCGTACTAGATCAAGACGCTAGTGCTTTGTATTCTAAGGGCGACTTGGTTTTATTCCAAAGCGGTACCGGTAGCGGGGCACAAAGAGAATTATTTGCTGTTACTTCTGGTACTGACGGTTCTGGTATTAAGTATATTCCAATTGGTGGATATCAGTTCCAACGTTCACTAATCTCTAAGGCACCAACAGCCTCAAACCCAAACACTATTACGGCTCAGGATTCTTCCTCTGGCCTACTGGTCGATGGTAATGGTGTATCTGAAAAGCCGTTTCAGGTATACACACAAAAGGGACGAACTGTTTGGGTAGATGATAATGCAGATATCCCCGGAAGATTTGTTGTTGCTCCTCCTGGTGGTAATACTTTCTGGGTAAATCCAGATCATGCCGAGTCCTTTAGTCAGGTCTATTTAAGCCCTGGAGACAATGTACCTAGCGGAAGCCTAAGTATTAACATTGATCACAGCAGTGTCCCTCAAGATAAAACTACTAGGGCAATTAGAGTTACAAACAATGTTGACCTCGGCACCTCGTATGATCAGGACATTCTTTCTCAGTCCACATCCCTTGAGTCTCGCTATGCTGATAACTCACTGTGTACTAGTATCCAGAAAGATGGTAGGGTATATGTAAGGAACCCTGTCATTTCTACCAATCGAGGTAAGATTGGATTCTGGGCAGACTTCAGAGATAACGTAGGGCCCGCGGGACAAAGCTGGAGATACGATGCCATGCGGGTTGATTTGCCCCTTAATCAAACCGGGCTGAGTGTTAATGACTGTTTCATTAGACTCAACTCTGGAGGAGCAACTAGATTCCGTGTTCAGTTCGACGGTGGAACCTATGGTAAATACTTTTGGTCTGAGTCTGACTTGTCCTTAAAGCAGAACGTAGAGTACCTTGATTCAAGCAAGTCATCATACACCGGACTTGCAGCAACAAAGCAATTGCAGCCAGCGTCGTTTTCTTATACAAGCACCCCTGAATTTTCAGAGTTAGGCTTTATTGCTCAGGATGTAGAGAAGGTAATTCCTCTGGCTGTCCGGGTAGACACTGACCCCGACAGCCCAAACATCCGAAGACTTAACCTAATGCCTATCGTAGCAACCCTGGTAAACGCAGTTAAAGAACTGGCGGCCAGAGTCGAAGCACTGGAGGCTTGACATGTCAAAGATTCATGAATTAAAGGAAGAGTTTATTGATGCTCTTCTAAGAGACCTAAAGGATCCCGAACGAGATCCACGGGTCTACGAAACAATTCGTGCATTCCTAAAAGATTGGAAGTCGGAGATTGATAACATCCCTGATGTTCTGGCCAATTCAGGCAAGAACTCCATGGATCCTCCACCCTTCCGGATCGGGAGTGCGTAACTTCCCCGGTAAGGGGTCTAGAATGGCCCCTGCCGGGTTTTTATGGCTTAGGGGTACCATACCAGCCTAGAACCCTGGAACGCCTTAGAAGCGATCCTAGGGCCACTACAAAGGAAGGTACTTATGCTGGTTCAACAGCACCAATATTTTATTGATACAGAACTTTTATCCCCTGATTTACCAGAGGGAGTGGTCGAGGATTTCCGGAACCATTTATATTACTGCTTTAAATATGTCCTTCGGACTGAGCCGACCCCGGTACAGTATGCCATGGCGGAACGGCTACAGAATCTGGACTATGACTTTCAACTTCAGGCGGGCCGTGGATTCGGAAAGTCCACGGTCACCGCCTTCTTTGTCAGTTGGTTGTTAATGCTAAACCCAAACACCACAATCATGGTCCTGTCTGCCAGTAGCCCAAAGGCAATCTCGTTTATCAGTCAGGTTCGACAGTCATTTACTTCTGTACCCTACCTGAAGCCCATGGCACCCTCTAAGGATACTACAGACAATGCCCTGGGGTTTAACGTAGAAACCCGTACGGTTATGAACCAGGATCTCAGTGTGTTTGCCAGAGGTATTAACTCCAGCAACACCGGCAGTCACGCCGATTGGGTAATCACCGACGACATTGAAAGCGAGAAAAACTCCGAGACCGCACCCGCCAGAGAAAAGCTTTATAGCCGTATGGCAGAAATTGAGCAGATCAGAAACCCAGGGGCCGGTGGAGTAAGAATCTTAGGAACTCCTCAGACGATTGAGTCTGTGTATATTAAACTACGAGAAGCCGGGTATCCCGTTACAAAGTTTCCTTCGGTTATGCCAGACCCCAATAATGAGTTTGCGTGTCGGGATGTTGATCCGTATATTATGTCTTTAGAGTTTGATCCGGGTCATTCTACACAACCAGAAAGATTCTCGCTTGAACTTCTTATGCAGAGAAAAGCAAAGATTGGACCTACTAAGTTTGCCCTGCATTATGAGCTTGACACCACGGCAGCAGACGAAGCAAAGTTCCCTCTGAGACTGGAAGACCTCATTGTTCTTGATGTTGATCCATCTCTATTTCCAGAGAAGGTTATCTGGCACAGAGGCAATCCTATTCCGAACATTGGATGTTATGGTCTACACAATGATCTTCTATACAAGCCTATTATTCCAGAGGAGAAGTACGTTCCGTATATTGGTACGGTAATGTACATTGACCCCTCTGGTAGAGGAGCAGACGAAACCTCTTGTTGTGTTTCTTCATTTGTGTCTGGCTATTGTGTTATTCATAACATCTCCGGATTCTCTGGTGGTTATGATCATGAGACTTTAACAAAGATTGCAATGCTTGCCAGGGACTACGAGGTTGATGCTGTTTGTTGTGAAAGCAACTATGGTGATGGTATGTTTACACAGATCTTTGCTCCGGTCCTTAAGGCCGTGTATCCACACTGTGGCCTTGAGGAGTTTAAGGTCAAGGGCCGAAAGGAAGAGCGTATCTGTGATATTCTTGAACCTGTAATATCCCAGCATCGCTTGGTTATTGATACCAAGGCTATTAAGTCACCAGAGACACAGAAGCAAATTACAAGAATGTCAAGAAAGCGTGGATCGTTGTTACACGACGACCGTGTAGATGTTCTGAGTATGGCTGTGAATCACTGGAAAGAATACATGGACTTGACGGTAGATCAGTTTATCGACAAGGCTAGACGGCAAGAAGAGCAGGATCGGATTAATGAGTGGTTAAATGATTCTCGCCGTGCCGGTAGTATTCTTGAAGGTCGATTGTCTGGTGCCCATAGAGTAAACCCAAAGACAAACAGATTTTTAAATAAGAAGCCTTCATCAAGAAGAGTTTGGAGATAACGTGGCTATAGAATTATTGATGGGAATGAATGTAGCCCAGGGAGTTTTACAGGGAATTCTCAATCGCGGTGCGGCCAAGGCCGAATCTGCAATCGCAGAGATGCGACAACAGAACGCCAACTTCCAGGGACAAATGGAGGCTGATCGTCAGAACAGAAATATCCTGAGACAGTTTGAGGATGCCCTAGTATATAACATGCGGCTTGAAGAGGCTGCCCTGAAGGAGCGAGCAAGAGCCGAGCTTCAACTAGAGGATATCTTTACCAACCAGAAGAGTGAGTTTTCACGAAACATTCAAGATGTTAATGCTGCGATGCTGTCAACCTTTGCTGGTAAGGGTGTCGATCCTACAACCGGATCCGCCAGATCTATCCTTAGATCCAACATGCGAAATGCTATGCAGAACATGACCACTCTTAAAAAGGGTTACAAGAGACAGCTTGAGGATATTGAGCTTGGGTATCAGAACAGACTTAACCAAAGAATTGAAACTTCCGGGGTTGATCTGGTTAACTTTATTCCAAACACTTCCCCGATTCCAGACTCTTCCTCTTCGGCTTTGATGTCTGGAGTTCTTGGTGGTATTATCCAAGCCGGATCCAGCTACGCAGAAGCTCAAATTTAATACACAAGGAATAATTTATGAGTAGCCTTGAACGTTTGATGGGCATTGCGAATCGTCAGGGAGTCTCTGTAAATGATTCCGAAATGCCCGATAGATACAAGATGGCAATTAAACAGAATCAAAAGATGCTTGAAGATCTTAAGGGTGTCTATAAGGATTCTCCAGAGGTATTTCAGAAGTGGAAGAACGAACCATTTCCACTGACTAAGGAAACCAAAGAGTATTGGTGGAGTACCTATGAATCTTTAAATCCAAATGATACCAAAGAAGAACTTCGCAATGATCTTAAGGTTGGTATTAATTCACGGAAGACCCTTGCCGAAAAGGATTTCTTTATTCGTGACTCTTTTTCAAAGATGCCCAAGTGGGTTTCTGATGAATTCTCTCCAACCTTTGCAGCCATCCAGTCTGGCTTGAACCGACAAACAGCCTTTAAGTCAGAGTCAGCATACCAAAGAGATCTAGAGTCTCGGCTGTCAAAGTTTGCTGGTATGGGACTTGACCCAGAGGTATCTGATACTCAACACCTAGAAGATTTCCTAAACATTGAAAGGCTAAACCTTCTGGATGTTGCTTCAGTTCAAAGTGGGCGCATTGGGGTTCTGGATACTGATAACTACTTTAGACCAGCGTATGCGGTAAACTCTAGATCCCAGGTCTTTGAGACAGATCCGTATGGTCCGATTCAACCAGAAGAAGACGTATTGATTTCTTCCCTTGCCCCCACGGTAATGAAGCCATTCATTGACATGGAACTTGGGGCAAGTCGCCAGAAAACAACCGACAGCAATATGGCCAGCAATACCACGATCCTCGACATGCTTAGAAGTGGTAGAGTAGATCGTGAAAGATGGGATCAAGCTCTTGCGAGTGTGGAGGGTGTAGATCTTATGCAAGCCACCACCGCAATTACAGAAGGCCAGGTATCTTCAAGAAAGGTACAAACTAAAAGGGACTTAGGTTCCTTGGTCTTTGAGCTTACAACAAAGTATGGAGACTTAAATGCCTCAGCAAGTGAATGATCAGCAGCTAACCGTTTCTGCACCAAAGACCATCAGCCCGTATACTGTTGAGCCTGTTGCCCGTAGAGTTTCTGAGCAACCCCAACAGCCCCGGACGGTACTGGAGGAGCGGACTATTATGCCCTCCCCGAACGAGATGTTCTATGTAATGGACCCAGGAATTGATTGGGGATCTATTGCAGAGAAGGGCGTTGAGATGGCAGCCAATCTATACAAGGCGGGTGTTAAAAAGGAGCAGGATCTAAAGAAGGACAATCTCAATAGGATTGGACAGGAATACAGCAATAGACTCCAACGTCTAGACATTAATATCAAAGAAGCCAACGAGGGTATTGTACCGTTTGGCTATGAATCTCTAGAGCAGTTTTATGAGGTTGCTCCGACACTTGGTCCCGCCTGGGAACAGGAGTACAACTCACAGGTCGAGAAGCTTGTGGGCAAGACGGGCATCTTTAACGAGGCCTATGATCTAGAGTCCGACAGAAGTTTTGAACGTAGTTTAATTCTTGCGGCCAGGGACGTTCGCTTGGGTCTTCAAGAGAGCCAGTTCGGTATGGACCGCGCACTCTTTAGAAGCAACAGAATGAACCAGGTCCGGGGAATGAGTGGGCAATTAGCCGACGCTGAGTTTATTCGCAATAAGAAACTGGCTGCTGCTCAGGAAAGCCTTGACAGACTAGACCGTGGAGAAATTCCGGAGGAGTACAGTGGGGAGTCCGTTGAAAAGATTCGGTCTTTTATTCTTGGTAGAATAGACCGAGCAAACCAAGAGTATGATGAAACAGCATCTTTAATTCTTGGTGACATTGATTTAAACGCCCCACTACTTGAATCGCCAATTGAAACAAGAGGCCTTATTGAAGAGGCTAGAGAAAGATTACTATCTGGTCGTAGAATTGTAGGAGATCTTGAGGGTGCTTTTTCTCGGTCTGATCTACAACGAAATGTTGGCAAGCTCCGATTTGGTCTAGGAGATACGTTTAATGAATATGTCCGTGGAGGTCTCACAAGGGTTGAGGAACTTCAGGAAAGAATTCAAAATGGTACTCTTAGAGAAACCACCGAGTTCAGGGAGTTTGCGACAGAAGTAGAAGCAGTTGCCGCAGCCAACACTTATATTCAGAATGCACTTGCTACAATCTTAGATGACTACATGGCACAGGCCGAGTCGCAGTTTGAAGAAGTCTTTGGTTTCAAGGGTGTGTTTGATTCTGATCTTGACTTTGATAATATTCCTCCACACCTAATTGAAGTAGTCCAAGAACAAAGAGAGGTTGTTCAGACTATTCGGGACAAGGGCCTAAGTCTTAACCTGGTTCGTGATCAAAGTGAAGAGCAGGCCCGGAGAATTAAACTAACAAATCAAACCAATGATGCTTATCAAGACTACCTTACAAGAGTTAAGGACATTGATGAAAGAGCATCCCTGGCTGTAAGTTCTGGATCCCCTCCATCAACATATACCGGAACTTTAGACGAATATATTACCGAACTTTCTACCGAACTATCACAAGTTAATGAAGAACATAGGATTTATATGGAGGAACTATTAAACGTTCCTGGTATGTATGATCCAGACTTTGATCCTTCTGATTTAACAACATTTACTTCGCAGCAGGTTCAGGAAGCCAGAGACTTTAGCCTTAGACAGAAGAATACTATTAGTGTTAATTCCCAAGAGCTACAACGACAACAAGCAATGCGCGAGCAGAGACAACGAGAAGCAGAATCGTATAGCCGTGGAACCATGCGTCCAGAGCAGGCTGCACAGTATGCTCAAGAAAACTATGACGATATGTATTCTCGATTCCGAACCGGAGACCCGGCGATTGTAGATAGCTTGCTAGAAACTGATACGTTTCCTCCCGATATTAGGGAGTCTATTCTCTCGCAACGAGATGCTGATGGAAATTATCCAGAAGCCGTATTCGCCTCTCCTGTTGTTCGTTCGGCACTGGCCTCTACCTTTGCGCCAAATATTTACTACAACCTTCCAAGCTTTTTGGAGGAAGACATCAAGAGTTGGATGGGAGGGGCACTAAACGCCCATGCCGGAGTTGGTGGAGTTATCACAACAGTTATTGGAGGCATCAGTGATTCTCAGATTGAGGCTATGGGTCTGAACGGAACTGAAGCTGTTAAGATGGCTACCGCCAGAATGATGATCAGGAATGGTGCCCAGCCCGCACAGATTCAAACTAGACTCGCTGCATTAGATACAACCTATATTACTGCCCTCAATACTCTAATGAGTAGCTATGGACAAAGCGCTTCTGGTGGTATTGGTGCGCAACGAGGATCACAAGAAGTCAGGGAATATGCAAAGTTCTTTGTCTCTGAAGATAACCCCGCCTTTAGATTTCCAGAAAGTACTGGCAAGCAGCTATTTGAAGATCCAAACATTCGGTCTATGGTAATTCAGGCAGAAGCCATGCGTGCAATTAATGACAACATGTCAGTAGAAGATGCAATGGTTGCTGTTATGACTGAGGCTAGCCATGCCGGTATGATTGCTGTTCCAGACTCAACTGGCAGACTAAGAACCATGTTTGTTCCCCAGGAAGTTCTTACAGACATCCGTAGAGTAGAAGCCAACATTGCAAGAAAGTCTGAGGGTGATGCTCCTGTTTATTACTTAAGCCGGAAGCCCAGAAACAATGCCGTGGTTATTGAGAACAACGGAGAAGAGCTTGGTGCTGAAGTTTTAACTCCAGAAATGTGGAGGGACTTACCACCGCCAGAGCAGAGAAGAATTGCCCTGACAGAAATGGGCCGTGAGATTCTTCGTGAAGTTCCATCCTTTGAAAACCAAGACGATTACGATGCGTGGCTAAGTGATACCGAAGCAGCAGTAAGCGATCAGCTTTCCCGTGGTAACATTAACCCAGGTGTTCTTCCTGCAATTATGGAAGCCGTTATGCCAGAAGGATACGGGTATGATCCTCTCATGGGAAGTACGGCTGCGGAAGGTAACCGTTTCTTGGTGGCCTCTGTTATTTCACACCCAGCAATTCTAAGAAGAGCCGAGATGTACGGACACATTCCGTCTCATCTGTGGGATTCTTCTTTAGTCCGAAAGGTAGAAACCTTTGAAGGAGAACTCACCGAAAACGAAGTAGAGCAGTATGGGGCAATGATTCGTCATCTAATGGATTCCGAAGTATTCGGAGATTCGGATATGTGGGGTATGGAGATCAATGGAGACATGTCTCCGGTTGAGCGCACCGCTCTGAACAGAGAACTTCCAATGCGCGTTACAGTTCTACCCATGCTACCAAACAAAAGACGGCAAGGTACTTTACTAGAAGTAGAATACTTTAACGCCCTAGCAAATGATATTTATTTATCGCCTAGATTCTTTAGACGATAATTCGCTTTCTTATGGCACACTTAGTTGTCCCCAAAGGAGTATGAATGAAAGACTTTAACCTAACGGTTCGTCCAGATTACTTTAACTCTGGATTCCAAGATCCCTTCTTTGGTTTAGAAGACCCGAAGATTTACTTTAATGCCGACAGAGAGTCAGAGATTCTTGGCTCGTATGTCGGGCGTGTTGGTAAAATCATGGGAGCCGAAACCAACAGCTACAAGATTCCAGATGTTTCTGATCAGGGTCTTCTTGATCCTAATGCGTTTTCACTTAGACCACCAGAGCAGAACACCTGGGAACGATCCCGTGCAATGCAGTACCAGATGCTGTTTGACAAGTGGAACGGTATTGTGTTTGGACAGAAGGGTGGTATGTCTGAAGAAATTCTAGGGATGAATCCATTCAAGGATATCTCAGAAGTACCCACAGAGATTCGTGAGGCTTGGCAGTCACAGCAAGACCCTAATCGAAACCTTAACGAACTAAGTCAAGAACCAAACCCAGAAGATCTACGTCAGCTATACCTAGACTCGTTGCTAGAGGATAAGCCAGTTGGTTTCTGGGAAGGCGAACTAACAAAGTTCTCAAGAGCCTTTAGTGACTTGTTCCCCGCCCTTGGATCAGAGACTCCAGTTGACGATGACGTTGTTGAGTTCCTCCAAGATCCATTTATGACTGCCGACGGCTTTGATGCTCAGAAGTATATTGCCGAAAAGTATCTCGACCGAAACCCAATTCTAGCTGCGTACTTGTCTCAAAGGGGAATCTTCCCAGAGGACTTCAAGCAGTTTGAAACCGTGCAGGCTGCCGAGTTCTTTTTAAAGAAGGCGGTCATGCAGCAGTCGTTAATGGATAGGGTTAACACTGGGGATAGTATTGTACTACCAATGCTTATTGGTCTGCCAGATATTCTTGTAAATGACCCAGATGCTTATACCATCCCTATTGATATTGCTGTCGGTACTGCACTTGGCTTTGGCCTAACACTGGCTAACCCCGGTGGTGCTGCGGCTGGTGCGGCTATTGCTACAACGGTTACCGCTGGAAAGACAGCAGTTAGAGGAGCCAAGAGAATTGGTTCTGCGTACAAGATTCTTAAGGCAGCCGAAGTGTCTAAGGACATTGCTTTCTTCCAGTGGTCATACAACCGCAATGCAAGTCTAATGCGTAACTTTGGTATTCTTGCTGCGGTCGGTGCTGGTCAGGGACTTGGCTCTAACTTTGCAGACCAGAACCAGAGAATCGCATTCAACGCGGCTACCGGCGCTTTGCCTGGAATCAATGAAGACTACAGCCTGTCCGAAGCCCTACTGGCTACTGCCTTTGGAGCAACCCTTGGTGGTAGTATTGGTGTAGGTCTTGGTGCAATCGGTAAGTTTGCTGCTGGCAATGCCCGTGTTGTAGACACGGAGCCAGGGCGCAAGACAACCAATGCTGCTCATAAGAATGCAGTCACAGGTAAGTCTTTAAACCCAGGACAAGAACTAGCGGACAACCTTAATCAATACCGAATCAAGAATCAGGTCTTTGATACTAAGGAAGAGGTAATTGATTATTTAGTTGCCAATGGTATTTCCGGTGAGGGTATTGCTGCTGCTGCGGTAAAGAACCCCAGAGAACTTACCAGAGGGCGGCGTGTTCTGAAGAGCATTCAGAAGATGCTGAAGACTACCGAAGAAGTAAAGGCCAGGGTTGACGCTCTGCCTGAGGGCGAGGTTAAGGCTGCTAGACTGGCAGAGCTTAACAAGGTAGTAGAAGATCTAAACGGACTACATGCAATCGAAAAGGTTAGGTCTGAGCGGATTGCAAAGACTAGACAGAAGAGAACCAAGAACGCTCTCACAAAGCGAAAGCGTCAACTCAAGAAAACTAAGGCAATCGAGAATCGACTTAAGACTCGTCCTACCAAGCAGGAAGTCGCAGAGTCTGGTGAAGCACTAAAGACCCAGCAGGCAGAACAGAATAAAACCTCAGGTGAAATTACTGATGAAGCCCTAGAGGTTGCTAGTGGTGTAACCGAAGCCCCGAAGACCGGAACTAAGTTTGAAACTGTAGCATACCAGGGTACTCAAGTAAAGGGTCAAGAGGTTGCTGGTATCCGTGCAGAGGGTCGCGTAGAAGACTCTGAGATTGCCGTGTTCTTTAGTCGTGAAGATGTAGCCGACGAAAAGACTGCTTCGCAACAGTATGGCGAAGAGCCTGGTGTTCCACTAGGTGATGTAATTGAGTCTACTGTTGTTATGGATAACCCGCTGGTTATTAATGCCGGTGGGAACAAGGTCTCCCAGCAGCAAGCAGACACTTATATTGCTAGGGCTAGGGAAGAAGGAAACGACGGAGTAATCTTTACAAACTCCGTAGAAGATGGCATCGGATCAGATGTCTATTATCTTCTTGACACTACTAAGATTACAGAGCGTCGAAGACGACCAGGTGATCCGACCAAGCCTTCAAGGGAAGAGATCGACAATGAGATTTCTCTTGAGGCAGCGCGAAGAAACACGACACCAGAAATGGATGCTGCCCTAGATGCGGCGATTGACAATATGGTTCGGGCTGTTACCACCAAGATTGGTAAGGCTAAGGCTAAGGCTAAGCCAAAGGCTATTAAGAAGAGCCTGAGTTCTGGTTGGACTAAAATCAGAAAGCGTGTTGCTTCAAAGTCTAAGGTGCATGCGGGCCTTATGGATCACCTAGATCAACTGGAGTGGTCAAACCTCGGCAAGGCATTAATTGCCTTGATCGCTGAAGACCTGGATCTAGAAAAGCTTCCGCTTGAGTTTGTTATTGAGCAGTTCGATCCTGGTGTGTTTGGACTCAAGGCCAAGACACAAAAGAACCCAAGAATCACTTACAAGTCTGATGATGATGGAAACATCATTGGATTTAAAATGGATCTTTCGGTTTATACTAGGGCAGGGGGTAACAGAGCTAACATCTCTCGCCTCGTTGATATTGATAACGATCAAATTATTGTTCGTGGTGGTGGTGGAGAAAGAGCCCCCCTTAAGTCTGACTCAGAGGAAATGGTCAAGATGGCTTTCGAGGAAGTCAGAACATTCCTTCACGAACTTGGACATGTTTACAGCCTTAACGCAAACCCCAAGCTAGTCGGAGACATTCTTGTATCGTTTGGTAAACTAACTGATGACCAGCGAGAGAGTGTAATCGAGATGGGTCTTGGATCTATCTGGTATGCAGAAGAACTAGAAGGACTTGACAGAGCCGCTACAATTGTAGAAAGAAGTCGGTACTTCACGGGAAACCCCGAAGAGTTTATTGCAGAAGTATTCTCAATTGCAGTATTCAATAGCCGGGTAACCGAGGATCTCGTTGACTCTGTGATTCAGATTGATATGGGATTTGCCGAGCAACTGTGGGCTGGTATCGTCAGCACCGCCGCTCAGATTCGGTCGGTGTTTAAGGGTATTGCACAGTCAATGAGAGATGCGGAGACCGGCGAGTTTGCTGAGTTGTATCCGCTCGTTGACTCTTTGATTAAGCAAACTGAAGGTACTATGACTGGTACCAACAGACCATTACGAGAGATTGTATCCTGGGAAGACTTTGAGGAGGCTTTCCCGAATCACAAGATTCCCCCCAAGGTTCAAGAGATTCTACGGCGACAACTGGCAAGGGGTACAGATCCAAGCGGAGAAGACCTACAGTTCTTGCAACTGTTGTCAGTAGCTCAAACCTTTGATGATCTTGAAACTGGTCTTCTTGATTTAATCTCTATTTCTCAGGTACTGGACTTTGATAAGTTCCTTGAAGAAAAGCGGCTTCTGTTCCTAAGTATGAACTTGACTTTGTTCAGTTCAGACATTAGTGCAGAGAATACTATTCTTCGTCTTTGGACTGCTTTTACCGGAATGGAATCATTGCCGGAAAACAAACGCCTCAGTAGTATTATTAAAAACTCCTGGCAAAGAAACATTGATAAGCAGAACACACGAAGGCCCTATCCTCATAAGCAGTCTCCTGAGTATCCGGCCTGGAGAGAGGAACTTGTTGAGACT
>Ga0180434_10006010_pt1 | contig 14074 bp, 13 predicted proteins | sample SS_ome_7_FD_132453 | JGI IMG/M metagenome (GOLD analysis project Ga0180434, IMG submission 132453) | Hypersaline lake sediment archaeal communities from the Salton Sea, California, USA - SS_1_D_2 metaG | ecosystem: Environmental > Aquatic > Non-marine Saline and Alkaline > Hypersaline >... | reverse complement strand
GATTCGGCATTTGCTGTGCGCATGAACGCAATCAGTTTTCCAGAGGGGGTTTTAATTATCGATGGTTCCTGGAATTTAATTGATTTTTGCGGATCAGAAGCGATAGTTGACTTTAGTCTCCACGATCTCCCCTTATCCAGGGATGACCATAAAACTGCTGTTCCATCTCCCTCGTAAACAGGCAACAATAACTCCCCGTTATTATCGATAACAGGACCATAAGTCGGGCCGATTTTTTGATTATTTTCCCCCTCGGAAGAAATATGGGAATCGGTAATGTATTTATGATCATATTCCCATGACTGCCCATGGTCATTACTAAGGCCTGTGAAAGTTCCCCAATACCGGAAACCACAGCCAGTAGAGCTGAATATTTTTTCAGCTTTTTCCTGAAAACGCTGTTTTACTATATAGCCTGGAACTGGATACCAACTAAAACCTGTCACTAATACCTTGCCATCTCCCAGGTTTAACAAAGAGACATCCTGGTCACCGGCTTCAGGGTCTATTGGATAAATTTTTTCTTCTTCAATTTGAAGCAGGTTTTCGTCGAGATTTAATAAACAAATATGAGACCTGGGACTGACATGATCCATAAAGGAAAGAGAATCAAAATTCTCTATGCCATTCATAAGCCAGTTACAATCTGGAGCTCTCCGGAAACCTAACAGATAATTTCCTGCATCCAGTTTGATTATTGAGGGAAATGCAGCATGAAAGCGTTTGTCTTTGTATAAAGTGTGGTGTTTAATAACTTTCAGTTTCATCATTGCCGAAGAAAATAGTAAGGAGTACTTCGCTGGCTAATATCGCAATAATTCCTGCCCGAGGTGGCAGCAAACGTATTCCCAGAAAAAATATCCGGCTGTTTGCTGGCCAACCCATGATCACCTATCCAATCAAAACTGCCATCACTTCTAGTCTGTTTGATCATGTTATTGTTTCAACTGATGATAAAGAAATTGCTGATTTTTCAGAGAGCCTTGGTGCAACAGTACCTTTTACTCGCCCAGCGGAATTATGTGATGATTTTGTTGGTACAGGCCCAATAATTAACCATGCCATCAAATGGCTCCTCAGTAATGACTATGAATTTGACTACGTTTGTTGCATCTATGCAACCACTCCTTTTTTACAGGCCCGGTATCTTCAAAACGCGTTTGAACAATTAAAAAATTCTGACAAATTCTTTGCTTTTTCAACCTGTACTTTTCCTTATCCAGTCCAAAGAGCACTCAGAAAACTTGATACTGGCGGGAATGAGCCAATCTGGCCTGAGTTCATCAGCTATCGATCTCAGGATCTGGAAGAAGCTATTCATGATGCTGGTCAGTTTTACTGGGGAACTCCAGAAGCCTTTCTTAATGGAAAAAACATGTTTTCCCATGACTCCATTCCTGTTTTACTTCCCCGCTATCTTGTACAGGATATTGATACCGAAGAAGACTGGCAACAGGCTGAATACATGTATGAAACCCTGAAAAAACATGCTTCGGAATTTGATTTTGTCTAGCTGGGTTCTTCAATTTTTTCCTGCTGCTTGCGGTATAAATAATTCTTTTTCAGCTGAGCCTTGCCTTCCTTATTGAGATCCTGTCTCATGGCTTCAGAAAACAAGCCTCCTTCAAGCCGCTTATTTATTTCATCAAGAGCAGCACCTTTAGAATCCGGTAATTTCCTGATCAGATAACGCAAAGACAGCCTTTCAGTATCATTTTTGTTGGGCTGTGTTCCATGCAGGGTGCATGAGTGCCACAAACCCACGTTTCCTGCCTCACCGGTAATTGTCAGGTTTCGACAGTTTATTTCATCATCGGTCACAGCACTTTTAAAATGCCATCTATTACTTTCTTCATCAATGATTTTCAAATCATGAGGAAACTGATCAACACCAAGACGATGAGAATCAGACAAAACCTGCAAAGGAGCATCTTGTTCATCAACTTCATGCAAATATACGTACAAGGTAATGAAATCCAGCTCCCTGCCAGGCCAGTCAATGATGTCCTGGTGAAAATCTATACCATAAAAATAGGTAATATTTCGAAACTCCGGTTTGATATAAGCACCCAAATTATTGACCGGATTATCTCGAATTCGTTCAAGAACCCAATCCGGGATCCATGTTTCTGGTACACCGCAAATGACTTTTTTATTGAGTATCTCGTATTGATCACCCAGTACCCTGCTAAGAGTGGAGACAACAACATCACAGCTTTCAATGTTGTCCAGTTTATTCTGAAAATGTTCCAGAATATTCCTGCCCGGAACAGGATTAACGCCCTTGTACACAGGATTCTGATCAAACTCTGTTTCAGAAAGAAATATCTCCGGAGATAATAGTTGTTCAGCGCGGATATCTTTTAATAAACTGGTACAGGTGGTCTTATCAACAACACTACCGAGATTCAGATACCCATGTTCGATAAAACTTCCAATTTGTACTTCAAGATCATTCATATAACCATATCCCACTTAAGCGGTGTTCCCGGCTTTATATCCTTTTTAACCTGACTTCCCATCAACATATCAAGGTATTTTGCTGGTATTCCCAATGCAGGCCGTAATGACCGGGTATTGTTTACTGATAAATAATCACCAGCTTTTAAATCTTCTACTACATATAAGGCCCGCCGGTATTGAGTCGATGACTTTTCCTGCTCTGATGGACCATAATGGACAACTCCAAGAGACTGCCAGGCCCGCTCTGTTTCATTGACAAGTAATTTCATCTCATCCGGTTCCAGGGAAAAATCGGCATCTACACCACCATCAGAACGATCCAGGGTAAAATGCTTTTCTACAACAACCCCACCCAGTGCGACACTGGCAACAGCGGCCCCAATCCCAAGTGTATGATCTGATAATCCCACATTACATGAAAATAGTTGTTGCATATGAGGAATAGTATGCAAATGACTTTCAAATGGATTAGCAGGATAAGAGCTGGTGCATTTCAATAAAATCAGATCCTGCCCTCCTGACTCTCGAAAAGACTGAACACATTCATCAATTTCTGCAACCGTCGCCATTCCTGTAGAAATAATAACCGGTTTACCCGTTTGCGCCACACGACTGACCAAAGACAAATCAGTATTCTCAAAAGATGCAATTTTATAAGCCGGCACATTCAGGGACTCAAGGAAATCAACTGCAGACGCATCAAATGGTGTACTGAATGCTGCAAGCCCCAGTTTATCCGCTTCCTGGAAGATGGCCTCATGCCATTCCCAGGGAGTATGAGCTTTTTCATATAGTTGATACAGGTTCTGCCCATACCAGGGGCTGGATTGATCATTGATAATAAATTCAGGCTCATTACTATCAAGCGTCATGGTATCTGCTGTATATGTTTGTAATTTGATTGCCTGAACACCTGCTGAAGCAGCTGCTCGGACCATTTCAATAGCCTTATCCAGAGACTGATTATGGTTTCCTGACAATTCAGCAATGACAAATGGCCTATGATCTTTGCCAATGGAAATCCCACCAATTTTGATTGTGCCTGTCACGCTATGATCCTGCCCACTTCGAAAGCTTCAGCCGCTTCAACACCAATAGTAGCACCACGCCACCGTGCCAAATACTGACACGCCTCAATAGAACGTGGATGTGGAAAGTCCCGCATCTCCTGATGATAGACTTCCAAAGCCTTTAATTTCTTTTCCAAAGTGACTGAAATATCCACAAAATAACCTGGCGAAAAAGGTTGCATTGAAGAACCCGGTCGCCATTCAGTGCTTGATGGCACTTCAAAAAATAAAAGTTTTTTTACACTTTCACCGGGCTGTGGCCTACAAGCTGCAATCACAGCATCATGCACAATTCGATGGTCAATATTTACATCACTGGAATGATGCGTGTAAACGATATCCGGATGAATTCCGTTGATATACGACTCAACATTCTTTACAACATCCAGCAAATCCACCGAGTCCATCCTGTTATCGGGGTAGCCCAGTAATTCCAGCACCTGCGCACCCAGCACTTTAGCGGCTTTTTCTGCTGAAACTTTGCGCTGCTGAATCTGTTGTTCTAGTAAAGCAACCTCTGCTATATCTCTTGAAGCAACACCATTGGAAAGAAGTAAAATGAAAACCGTATCTCCAGCCATTGAATGATTCGCAATAGTCCCACCACAGCCAAGCACTTCATCATCTGGGTGAGCGGCAACGACTAAGACTTTATGACCTTCTGTATTCATTATTTTCGTTTTATTTTCACTTCGGCAATAACTTCATCATTGTTCAACACTGCTTTACTGAAATCAAACTTTAAGGCATCGGTTTCAAGAAAAGCACTCGGGTAACCTTTAGCATCCAGCATGCGAATGTAATCATAGACATCCGGGACTGTAGCAAGGTTGGCGATATCACCATCTTCCGGTTTCCTTCGCTTGAAACGAGTGACCTCTCCCTGCTGCTGAACTGGCACAGGGTCGCTCTCGACAATTTCCCTTATCATATCGGAAATAACTGGAATGGCCCGCTCGAAAATTTCTTCTGCCGTACCATCCAGTGATAAAGGTCTTTTTAAATAGACGGGACCAGAATCAATTCCTCCATCACACTTGAAAGCTGATAGCATGGTTTCCCTGTAACCTCTTACAATCAGATTCTGCAAGGGACTCCCTCCCCTGCCGAATGGCAGGTCTGTCATGTGAAACATAACGCAATTAAAATTAGCGAATATTTCTTCCGGAATAATCCGGTTCCACTGAGGAAAAAAAATATAGTCTGGTTGCAATGAAGAGAGTAGCGCCACATTTAACTCTGTCTGGAAATTTATACGATGTACCGAGACACCTTCGATATCCCGTAATAATGGTATCAGGGTGTTAAACCTTTCCTGCGCGGCTGCAATTACAATATTCTTTTTCATCTTGGCATCAATATTTCTTGTTCAGAATTTTCAACCTTTTTTGTAAACGAAATTTTACTTTTTCCCACTCCGAAGCAAGCATTCCCAGTCGAATGACATCATGGTATTGACCATCATAATAATGAAAATCCCTGAATACACCTTCTTCGGTGAAGCCTGTTTTTTTATGCAGATTAATCACAGCCTTGTTATAAGACACAACCTCGCAATTTAATTTATGCAATTTCAAGGTGTCGAATGCATATCGAAGTGCATCATATTCCATGATAATTCCTGCTCCAGCTGGCGCCTCAAAACCAGAATAAAAACCCCAAAAGGCATTTCCACGCTCGGCATGATAGTCGGTAAAATAAACTACGCCGATATCAACATCTTCATTGCTACACTTAAAATAAAATCTGGATGGATCATCTTTCTGCTCAGAAAACCATCTCTTGTGCTCTTCCCAGCTTATTTCATGGCTGGTATACATATTCTTTCGGGTATCCGGGTTATTACGCCACTTAAGTATGAGTTCCAGGTCTGAAATTTGTATCGGTATTAACAAGCTGGTCTCCTGTTTTCACCCCATTAATGCGTGCAATTAATGTTCCAATTGCTTCATATTCTGAACGATACGATCAATACCCTTGCCATCGACCAGTTCAAAACATTTTTTAGACATCGACTTAACCCGCTCAGGGGTATCAAGCAGTTTTTGCAGCCTGGTTGCAATTTCAGTTTCCAGGGAAGAATTCATATTAATATTTTCAACCAAACCAGCCTTACCCAGGTTCTCACTGGCAAACTGCTGGTTTTCTGCGATAACTACAGACAAGGTAGGTAAACCCAGGCAACATCGCTCCCAGGTCGCCCCCCCGGAAGCACCTATGGCCAAATCGGCACCATATGTAAGCTCTGCCATATTTCCTGTATCAATATGTAACTCTGAACTCAATGGATAAGCATCAAGATAAGCTCTGATTAAATCCGAATTCGGATTTGCTGCACCCAGTACTACAATCACCCGGGGCTCTGTGTCCCATGTCAGTTTTAACAAGGCAGAGAGGGCCCTTTCAGTTGTGTTTTCAGGATCACCTCCCCCCAGGAAAACAAGAATATTGTTTATCTCGGGGTTGTCATCCCGTCTTTTCCGGGCCTTTTCCCTCAATAGCGTGAACTCCGGCTTCAACATCACATACTCACTACCCGTAAAGATATGCGTGAATTCAGGAACCAGATTGGAATAATCTGTTGGTACTCTGCCAAAATTACTGTCAATCAACATGTCACATGCGTGTTGCCGGTTTGCCAGGTCATCAATGACAAGAATTTTTGCGCAATAGTTTTTTAAAATATTTTCCCACTGATAATCTATGGCATAGTGATCGATGATAAGCCAATCTGGAGCTAACTTTTCAATAATGGCTACAGTTTCTTCAGCATCCTGCTGCCAGGCTACTCCTAGCCAAGAAGAATAATCTGAACCTTGAAATTCCAGCTTGCCCTTATTGGCCGTTAGTTGAATAAAATTATGTTTCGTGCGGGTTACCAAATCAGGATTCGAAACAACCCGGGATATAAAGTGACACTTGTAGCCCCGATCATGCAGAGCATCAGCTAAAGTGATACAACGCATCAGGTGCCCAAGCCCTATCTGATCTGAAAAATCAACGCGGAAAACTGCATTCATGTTAACAGTTCAGTTAGCGTATCGATAACGTATTTCTGTTCGCTGTATTGAAGGCCAGGAAAACAAGGTAAGGTTAGGGCACGCTGATAATAATTTTCAGCTTTCGGATAAGTTCCTGACTGATGACCAGATTTCCTGTAATAAGGCTGGGTATGAACCGGGATATAGTGAACATTCACGCCTATCTCTCTTTCACGCATCTTGCTGAATAGTTCATCACGAGACAAAGCAGAACCGTCAGTGAGTACAACCGTATACAGGTGATATGCTGAATGGTGATCACCAGCTATTAGAGGTAACTGTAACGGTAATCGCTTAAGTTCCCTATGATAAGTTTCAGCTATCCGCGACCTGTGCTGAACAAACTCATCCAGCCTCTTTAACTGGCTGATACCCAAAGCGGCATGAATATCGCTCATTCGATAGTTATACCCAAGCATGATCTGCTCGTAATACCAGGCGCCGTCAATGTGTCGATTCATTTTATCAGGATTTCGGGTGATACCATGGCAGGAAAGCAATCTCATGGTTTCAGCAAGCTGTCGATCGTTCGTTAACGCCATACCACCCTCACCCGAAGTAATCGATTTTACCGGATGAAAACTGAACACCGTAATTTCGCTATACTGGCAACCTCCTACTGCAAGATCCCTGTATCGAGCCCCCAGTGCATGACAGGCATCTTCAATAACATAAAAGCCGTAATGGTTTGACAGCTCACGAATTTCTTCAAGATCGGCTGCGAGACCGGCAAAATGGACAACCACGAGTACTTTAGGGAGTGTGTTTTCCTTTTCTGCAACTAACAGTTTTTCCTTGAGCCTGCCGACATCAATATTCCAGCTGTTTTCATTAATATCAACAAAATCTACTTCGGCACCGCAATAGCGTCCACAATTTGAGGACGCCACGAAGGTAATGGGGGTTGTCCACAGGTAATCACCCTCTTTCAATCCCAAAGCCAGGCAAGCAATGTGCAAAGCAGAAGTACCACTGTTAACAGCAACACCGTACCGGGCTCCAGTGTAATTACACACTGCCTGTTCAAATTCAGGGACAATTTTTCCCTGCGTCAAATAGTCAGACCTGAGTACTTTATTTACGGCCTCGATATCGGCTTCAGAAATAGATTGTCGACCGTAAGGAATCATATAGATGAACTAGAATTGAAAGAGTTCTCTCATTTTTTCAACACTGAGAAAATCCATGTTACTTCCCGAGTTATATTCAAATCCCTGCTTTACTTGCTGGCCAATCTCACCATCTACACTTTCAGTGTAGTCAAAGTCTTTTTCAAAAAAAGTGATCGTCGGTTTTATAACAAAATAATCTTTAAACTCTATGGTCAGGTGTGAATCATCGGCGGGACACATGACTTCATGTATTTTTTCACCGGGACGAATACCAATCTCCTTATGAATCAGATCAGGAGCCATTGCCCTAGCCAATTCGGGTATGCGGACAGAAGGCAACTTCGGTATGAATATTTCACCGCCGCGCATCAGTTGAAAATTCCTTATTACAAAATCCACTCCTTCCTGTAAAGTAATCCAGAAACGCGTCATATCAGGATGCGTTATTGGCAAAAAATCTGTTCCCTGGGAGATTAGATCCTGAAAACAAGGGACTACTGAACCCCTGGACCCCATAACATTTCCGTAGCGAGCGACTGAAAACCGGGGCGTCTTGCCTCCTGTCATATTATTTGCGGCAACAAACAATTTATCAGAAGCCAGTTTAGTGGCCCCGTAAAGATTGATAGGATTAACCGCTTTATCAGTCGATAAAGCAACAACGCGTCGAACATTATTGGCTATAGCGGCTTTTATGACGTTTTCAGCACCATGAATATTCGTTTTGATACACTCCATTGGATTGTATTCAGCTGCAGGAACCTGTTTTAGCGCAGCAGCATGTACAACATAATCGACCCCCCTCATAGCTTGCATCAAGCGTTCAGGATCACGAACATCTCCAATAAAATAACGCATGCAGGGGGCATTAAATGCCATTTGCATTTCATACTGCTTTAATTCATCACGAGAAAAGATAATTATTTTATTTGGCTGATAATTTGCCAATAAACTTTCAGTTAACTTTTTACCAAAAGAACCTGTGCCGCCAGTAATCAGAATATTTTTATTATTGAACAATCTTTCTTACCCTTTTCTGAAGTGATTTAATTGAAAATATATCAGAAATAGGACAAAGTAGTCTGAATATCCTGTAGTTATTTTTCAAATGACCTTTAATGATTTCTCCACTCAAACTCAAAGAACTCTATGATCAGGGAACAAATATTTCTGACTATCTGAAAAACAATAACACACAGGAATATAAATCAAGTGAAATCATAGAGTTATCTTATGACTTACAAAGTGGAAGTTATTCCAGGGCGATGCAAAACCAGGAATACGCCGAACTTAAAAATAAGCTGGCTGGTGAAATAGCAAATAAAATCCTGTCTTATTGCAAGCCCGGCTCAATTTTAGAAACAGGAATCGGCGAAGGGACAACCCTGTCAGGTGTGTTAAAACACTTGCCTTCCCAGACCCTAAGCTTTGGGTTCGACCTAAGCTGGTCACGAATAGCTTATGCGCAATTATGGCTCAAACAGAATGATTTAAATAACACACTGTTATGTACCGGAGACATGTTGAATATTCCTTTCCTTGATAACTCCATTGATGTAGTTTACACCGCACATTCAATTGAGCCGAATGGAGGAAATGAGGAAAACATTATTAAAGAACTATACCGGGTTACCGGGCGCTATCTTATAATGGTTGAGCCCGAATACGATATTGCCAGCGATGAAGGAAAAGAAAGAATGGATCGCTTTGGCTATTGTAAAAAAATAAAAAATATTTGTGAAAAACTCGATTACAATATCTTGGAACATTCACCCTTACAACATAATCTCAATCCCTTAAACCCAGTTGCTGTTACTGTAATCCAAAAAAGCAGCACTTTCACTCGGCTTGAAAATGTCTTTGCCTGTCCTGTATTTAAAACCCCTTTGACCCGATCCAAAGGTAATTATTTTAGTGAGGAAGCTTTAAGCATTTATCCGGTAATTGATGGAATCCCCTGCCTCAGAATTGAAAATTCTATTTTAGCCAGTAAATACCTGGAAACGACTTAAATATAATTAAACAATGACAGATTCTGAATTTTAATGAAACTCTGTTGTGCCGCCTGCAAACCGGCCAGTTCCTGGTTAAAACGGCTGATCGCATCTGCATAATCAAGGTCTTTCAGTGTGGATTTATTTTTCTGTATTGATTCAGAAAATGAATCATTGGCGCCTTTTTCACTTTCAATTGCATTAACACGGCCACCGATTCTCGACCTGATCACCGCCAGATGATTGATTGCTGAGTCAATATCATTGATTGCATTGGGGTCCTGGGTACCACCAGCCAGAAAAGTTGCATAACTGTCTGCAATTTGCATGACATTACCACCTGCGGCACCTGCAATATTATCAAAAACCACGTAACCAGAATCTCCAGTTTCCACCTGACGGCTTTTCCCTATCTGGATAAAACGTTGTCCCTGGTCTCCCTGATAATTAAAGGCACTATCATAGGCAGGTGTATCCATTCTGTTACCACTGAAAATATATTCTCCGTCTTCGTTAGACGTATTGGCAACCTGCAGCAAGCCATCCCTGATCTGGTAAGCTTCTTCTGAGATTGCCCGCCTGTCTTCGGCTGAATAAATGCCGTTGGCTGTCTGTACGGCCAGCTCTCTTAAACGCTGCAATGCATTGATGGCTGAGGTTAATGCGGTTTCTTCCTGTTCCAGCCTGGTCAATGCATAATCTGAATTCCGATTGTATTGGTCCAGCAAACTTTGCTCTTCCTCGAGAGCAACAATACGGGTGGATGCAAAAGGATCATCAGCTGGAGAAAGGAGTCTTTCCCCTGTAGCCAACTGTTGCTCAGTCTTGCTGAGCTTTACCTGCTGACTTTCAATTGCATTGACTCCACGCTGATACAACAGAGATGTTGAGATACGCATACTAGTCATCTTTTATCTCCTAGAATGAATTCAGCAGGCTATCAAATAACTGGTTCGATACCCTGATAACCTGTGCTGAAGCCTGGTAGGCCTGCTGGAAACTCACCAGCTTCGCTGCCTCTTCATCCAGGTTAACACCCACAACTTCATCCAGGGCTGTTTCAGCCTGTTCTTTCAAGCGTGCCTGGGTATTTGAACTAATCAGGGCCTGCCGGGTTTCAGCACCTACTTCGCCAATTAAAGAGGAATACAGGTTGACGAAGCTGCTGGTTGGGCTGGCAGCAACCGTACTGTCATTACGCATGGTCTTCGCTGTTTGTAACCCTGCGAGCTGAAGTGCATTTGTATTATCGCCTGTACCAATGGGATTACCGGTGTTATCGCTGTTGGTATCCAGTAGAAAAGTATCCCCGGCAGCAGGCGTACCATTGATGGTCAAGCTAAAATCACCCAGATTGGCAATATTAATCGTCATTTCCTGGCCAGATGTATAAGCTACACTTCCGCCAGTCGAAATATTGAATTGGTCCGGTGGAGTCGAAAAAGCTAAAGTGACGGGCGCAGCCGGTGCTGGCGGTGTACCAAGAAGGGTATTGGCAGGATCACGGCTTGATAAACCATAGGCAGCTACCTCTGCGGTACCATTTTGTATTCCCTCTGATATCCTGACAGGAGAAGCTGCGGCCACTTCACGTCCATCCAGTATCTGTACCTCAATTGACCTTGCGACAATGCGTGTAGGACGAACAATGTAACGGTCATTTGCCACAGGAGCATTCGTTACGTCCAGAGTGATAGCCGCATTATTGGGGCCTCCAAATGTGATTTCAAAGGGTGCCCCAACTGGCTGGGGTATTGGTGGAAGTGTATTACCTGTTTCCCTGTTTAATACTATCCAGTTGGCGCCATCATAACTGACTTCGTAATCTGCAGTATCCAGTTCCGCGACATCAATATTCGTAATGCTTGCAGGAGTACCGCCTGTCTGTACCTCTAACAACATCTGAGAGCCATTTGCATCTGGTGTTATATAGTCTGGCACGTAAAAAAAGTCTTTGCCCAAAGCACCATTCAGATCCATACCTAATCGATGTTGCTCATTGAAAAGCGTACCAATACCCAGAGCCATCCTGCCAATACCGTTTTCGGTTGGATCAAGAATTTCATCCCTGAATCTCAAGTAACCACCGACTTTTCCGCCACTGAGAAAATTGGTGATAATACCAACGCTGCCTCCGCCACCTTCGAGTGTAATATCAACACGGTCTACTTCAGCGGGATTGACCTGGGTTCCGAGTTGAAAATTTCGGGTACCGATGACCACGCCCTGCCCATTGCCCATGAAGACATTAATCGTGCCATCATCCTGCTCGACAGTGGTGATGTTGACCATTTCAGACAACTTGGTAATTACCGTATCACGACGGTCAAGGAGATCGTTAGGCAAGTCTCCGCCGGAACTGTTCACATAGAGCTGAATCTGTTCATTGAGGTCAGCGATAGACGCTGCATAAGAGTTTGCATCACCAACCAGTACTTCCATATCCTGGTTGATCTCAGTACGCATACCTTCCAGAAAATCATGCATAGTACGGAATCTGTCCACCAGAATATTGGCATTACTCAGTAACACATCTCTGGTTGAAGATGAAGTCGGGTTATCGGCCACATCCTGGACCGAATTGAAAAACCCCTGCATGGCGCCACTCAATCCGGCGTCCTGGTCTGCAATAAGATCAGCCACGCGCGCGGCACGATCATAAAACACCTGGAAGTCAGCGTCCGAAGAGGTGTAGGCTCTTAACCTGTCCATCAGGAACTGGTCAAACTGCCGCCTGATTTCAGTAATTTGCACACCATTGCCAATGGCACCGATACGGGTATTGGTTGCTGGCAATGTGCCCAGGCCAACGATCTGACGGCTGTATCCCTCAGTATTAACGTTGGCTATGTTATGGGAAGTCGTGGTTAACTGGGATCTGAAAGCGGTTAAGCCTGTAATACCCGTTTCCAATATACCCATATCAGCTCTCCTCACTCAGTGCATTTTCATTATCGGAAAATGCAGCCTGAATATCGCCGCGCCTTAAAATACTCATGATCTTTTCAGCATACTTAGGATCAGTGGCATACCCTGCCTGTTGCAGCTCATTGAAATAGGCTGCAGGATTTTCAGTGTTTTTCAGGGCTTTTTGATAGCGTCTGTTTTCATAAATAAAGTTGGCATAGTCATTAAAAGAATCTTCATAGGATTCATAAGCCCTGAAGTTAGCCCGTTCTTTTCTGGCAACCCCGTCCCTGAACTCCAGGGTTGAAACATTCGCCTGCTTTCCATCCCAGCGCGAATCAGCCTTGATACCAAACAGGTTAAAGCTGGGCTTGCCATCAGCCATTTTCATCTGTGCTTTACCCCAGCCGGTTTCCAGGGCAGCCTGGGCCAATAGTGCCTGCGGCTGAATACCCAGTGCAGCTGCAGCCTTTTCGGCAAAAGGTTTTAATTTATCGATAAAGGTTTCAGGGGTTCCATCCAGTACTGGTTCTATTTTTTGAACGGCAGCGTCAACCAGCGCCTTGTCTTTCTGAACCTTTGGTAACAACTGCACAGGCTGTTGTTGATAGGCCTGGATATCCATACCCTGCCGGGAAACCTGCTTGTCCACGCCGGCAAGCTGGCGTTTGATGACATCGGCAAGGCCCGCGCCACCGGCTTCTGCCAGATGTACAGACAACTGCTCATCATACATTTCCTGGTATTTCTGCATGGACTGGCTGTCGAATAAACCGTCAGTCAGCTTTGCCTGACGCATGCTCTTTAGCATCATCTGCAAAAACATGGACTCAAACTGTTTAGCGGCTTTATCAAGCGCTGCGTTCTGATCAGCACGCGCCTGAGCTTTGAGGCTGGTCAGTCCCGCAAAATCGCTATAGAGACTGGTCGATGATGCATAACCGGAATTCATATCAGATCACCAGTAGCTCCGCTTTCAGAGAGCCAGCCTGTTTTAATGCTTCGAGAATAGCCACCAGGTCAGACGGTGCAGCACCAACCTGGTTTACTGCTCGTACCACGTCATTCAAATTAACGCCCGGGCTGAACAGGAACATAGGATTATTTTCCTGACCAATCGCTACATCTGTCTGGGGAACTACTGTTGTCTCACCTTCAGCAAGCGTATTGGGTTGTGAAACCGCCTGGGCTTCGCTGATGGTGACAGTCAGGCTACCATGAGAAACAGCAGCTGGAGACAACCTCACAGTATTGTTGATGACAACGGTGCCAGTTCGTGAATTAACGATAACCTTGGCGGAGGTTTGTCCGGGATCGACTTCCAGGTTTTCAACTATTGAAACAAAGCTGACGCGCTGAGACTTGTCCCTGGGAGCATTGACGCGGATTGAAGTGGCATCAATCGCTTTGGCGGTACCTGGCCCCAGGTAGTCATCAATAGCCTTTACAATATTCTGCGCCGTAGTGAAATCACTCTGGTTCAAATT
>Ga0180434_10006005_pt1 | contig 14081 bp, 15 predicted proteins | sample SS_ome_7_FD_132453 | JGI IMG/M metagenome (GOLD analysis project Ga0180434, IMG submission 132453) | Hypersaline lake sediment archaeal communities from the Salton Sea, California, USA - SS_1_D_2 metaG | ecosystem: Environmental > Aquatic > Non-marine Saline and Alkaline > Hypersaline >... | reverse complement strand
CGGAGCCTCAGTTCGTGACCGCTCTCGGGGCGGCGATAATGGCCGAGGAGGCCTGTGAAGAGGAGGAGGGAGCATGAGCGAACAGAAGACCTGTCCCACCTGCGGTTGTGTCATCGGGCTGAATGCCCAGAAGAAGGAAGGCGTCTTTTATTGCTGCGCACCCTGCGCCGCCGGTCAGCCTTGCGAATGCGGGTGCTGCCCGGATAAAGAGCAGCCGTCTCGGTCAGCCTAGGAGTGTAAGGCCGGCACCTCACCGGCATGGCCAGCAGCTTTGCAGCAGGTGGATGTTAGCCCGCACTGGTCATGGTCAAAGAAATCAACCCAGGGGCAGTTAGCACAGCCGCCGGGAATGCTGCACGGGTTGGTGGACTTTACCATGTTTCTGAAAGCGGACCGCGGGTGTGGTGAGAGTGAACCACATATATGGGACCTGGCAGCGGCCCACGCCGATCTTACCATCATCTCCCTGTCGTCCACCTCAACTGTCACGGCTGCACCTCGTACCGGTAACCTGCTGCGGACCACTCCGCATGTTGTAGCCCAATATTACACCGGATATCGTATCAAGTCAAGTGTGACCAGTCAGCAGGTGCTACGAATAAGGTGACAAAAACCAGCTATCACTGAAGAATACTGCATATTGCTGGCTATGCCATTGGCGAAGTGTTATCATGTGTTTGGCGCGATGATTTTCCCGTGTTTTTGGCTGATTTGCGGGAGGTGGACTTGATGGATGACCTTGACCGGGAGCTGGTTATTGAGCTACAGAAGGACGGGCGCCGGAGCTTCGTGGAGCTTGGCGAAACCCTGCATATCAGCGAGGCCACCGCGCGTAGCCGGGTCAGGCGGCTGCTGCAGAGCGGTATCGTGAAGGTGAAAGCGGTGCCGGACCTGCAGATGCTCGGCTACCAGTTTGTCAGTATCGTGGGGGTCCAGGTAAGACTGGCGGAGCTGCGGCGGATCGTTGAGCACCTGGCCCATCACGCTAACGTGTGCTATCTCGCCAACGTCACCGGTAGATATGACCTGATAGCGATAATCGTCACCAGGTCATCCAGTGAGTTTGCTGACTTCATTGAGAACACCGTGTCCGTCATCCCCGGTGTTGACAGGACCGAGACCTTCGTGAGCCTGAATGTTTTCAAGGGGGAGGCGATGGGGCTGGATGTCCTGGGACTGCTGGACAGCCGGGCGGGTCAGTGAGCGCCTGAGCCAGTGCCCGGAGACCCGCCGAAGGCACAGCTGGACCCAGGCATTGACAGGCTGACCTCGATTGGTCTATTCTCCATATGCCCTGGCCCGTGCGAGGGGCCGGAATAGTTGCAGTCCTGACGCTGTGCTTCCGGCTAGCCAGGAGGTGTTATGATGACAACCGCAGCCGTCTACCGGGAGAGGCCGTGGCTGAAGTTCTACCGGCCGGAGGTGCCCCCGGACGTGGAGGTGCCGGAGCGCTCCGTGGTAGAGACGTTCGATGAAGCCACTGACCGGTGGCGTGATAAGACCGCCCTGGTGTTCTATGGCCAGAAAATCAGCTACCGGGGGCTTCGTGACCAGGTGGACCGTTTCGCCACCGCGCTGGCCGACCTGGGGGTGAAGAAGGGGGACAAGGTGGGCCTGCTCCTGCTGAACTCCCCCCAGTTCATCATCGCCTATTTCGGTGCTCTCAAGGCGGGAGCCACCCTCACGCCCATCAGCCCGGTTTACGTCTCCTCCGAGATCAGGCACCAGCTGGAGGATAGCGGCGCCCGCAGTATCATCTGCCAGGATATTCTGTACGACCATGTGGAGAGGTCAGGTGTGGACCTGGACCGGGTCATTCTCACTGGTGTGGCCGAGTATCTCCCCCGCCTGAAGAGACTCCTCGGCAAGAGCATGCTCCGCGCGGTGTACCAGAGGATGTCCGCGCCTCCGATGGAGGTTTTCCAGAGGGAGGGCTTCTACCAGTTCCAGGAGCTGCTCAGGAAGTACCCGCCTGAGCCACCCAAAGTGCAGTTTGACGTCCGGGAGGACCTGGTGACGCTTCCCTATACCGGCGGCACCACCGGGTTACCCAAGGGCGCCATGACAACCCACCACAACATCGTGGCTGCCCAGCACCTGGGCCAGACCTTCTGGGGCGACGTCATGGAGGCGGGCAAAGAGGTAGTCCTGGCTTACCTGCCCTTCTACCATATCTACGGGCAGTCGGTGGTCATGCTGGGCGGAATCTCGCAGGGCTATACCCTGGTGATATTCACCACCCCGGACGTGGATGATATCCTGAACTCCATCGAGAGCCAGCGCGCGACCGTGTTCTACAGTGTGCCGTCTCTCTACGAGACCCTGCGGGACTATGCCCGCACGGACCGGGTCAACTGGAAACGGCTCAAGGTACTGGTGTCGGGCGCGGATGCCCTGCTGGAGGACACCGCTCGGGGCTGGGAGAAACGCACCGGCACCCCCATACATGAAGGCTGGGGGATGACCGAGACCAGCTCGGTGGGCATGGTCAGCCCCTACGGAAGGCCAAAGGTGGGCTCTTTCGGCATTCCTCTGCCCAATACTATTGCCGCCATTGCTGATCCTGAGGGGACCGGCTTCCTGCCGGTTGGGGAGGTCGGCGAGCTGCTTGTTATGGGCCCCCAGGTCATGAAAGGATACTGGAACCGGCCCGAGGAGACGGCAAGCGTGCTGGTGGAGATCGACGGGCAGAAATGGCTGCGCACCAGCGACCTTGCCAGCATGGACGAGGAGGGCTATTTCTACTTCTATGATCGCAAACGGGACATGATCAAATACAAGGGGCTGGCGGTGTTTGCCCGTGAGGTGGAAGAAGTCCTAGCCAGTCATCCCCAGGTCAAAGAGGCGGGGGTAATAGGTGTTCCTGATCCCGAGGTGGGGGAGCGAGTGAAGGCGGTGGTGGTCCTGGAGGCGGAGGCTAGAGGAAAGGTCATGGAGCAGGAGATAATGGACTACTGCGCGGAGAGGCTGGCCCACTACAAGTGTCCCCGGTCAGTGGAGTTCCGGGGAGAGGTCCCCAAGACCGACGTCGGCAAGGTCTCCCGCCGGGAGCTAAGGGAGCACGAGGAGTTATGAGATGGCGGCGTTCTTTGAGGTAGAGAACCTGACCAAGCGCTTCGGCGGTCTGGTGGCGGTGGACAATGTGAGCTTCGAGGTGGGGCGGGATGAGATTGTCGGCCTGATCGGCCCCAACGGCGCGGGCAAAACTACTCTGGTACGCTGCATACTGGGCATTCTACGGCCCGATTCCGGCAGGGTCAGATTCAAGGGTGAGGACATCACCCGGCGCCGTCCCTGGGAGGTGGTCCACAGAGGGGTGGTGGGTACCTTCCAGGTGGTCAAACCCTTCCGCCGCCTTCCCATCATCGCCAACGTGATGGTGGGTTGTCTCTCCCCCAGGGTGAAGAAGCGGGGGGAGTGGGTGAAGCGGATAGAGGTCAAGGCCCGGGACGCGCTCGAGTTCGTCGGCATAGCTGATCTTGCCCTGGAGCCTGCATCGGTGCTGTCCCACGGAGACCTGAAGCGGCTGGAGGTGGCCCGCGCGATTGCTACCGATCCCGAGCTGCTGGTGCTTGACGAGCCGTTCGGCGGCCTGAACCCGGCCGAGACTGATCTCATGGCCAAGTCCATCCGGAGGCTACACAAAGGGGGCAGGTTCGGGCGCCTGCACAGCGAAGGGCCGGCAATGCTGATCATCGAGCACAAGCTCAGCGAGCTGATGCGGATAGTGGACCGGGTGATAGTCCTGAACTTCGGTGAAGTCATTGCCCAGGGCACGCCGGGGGAGATCGCCCGGGATGAGCGCGTCATCGAGGCCTACACCGGCAAGGAGGTGCTCATTGCTTGAAGTCCGGGGAGTGACCGTTCGCTATGACACCGCCATGGTGCTTGACGATGCCAGTCTCCAGGTGCAGAAGGGCGAGCTGGTGGGCCTGGTCGGGCCTAATGGTGCCGGGAAGTCCACTCTCTTGCGGGCGATAGCGGGGCTGATCCGGTGGGAGAAGGAGGTGCTCCGTGGCACCAGGCAGGCGGACATTACCTTCGAGGGGGAGGTAAGGTTCGAGGGGGAGAGAATAGACAGGCTGTCCGCTTCCGAGATTGCCCGGCGAGGACTCGTCCTCTGCCCCGAAAGGGGGAGACCCTTCGTGGAGATGACGGTCAGGGACAACCTGCTTGCGGGTGCCTATCTGTGCAATGACCGCCGCGAGGTTCACGCGAACCTGGAGCGTGTGCATGAGCTATTCCCCAGGCTCAAAGAGCGCGAGAGCCAGATATCGGGGACGCTCTCCGGGGGAGAGCGGCAGATGCTCTGTATTGGTCGAGCATTGATGCGTGAGCCGAAGTTCCTGCTGGTGGACGAGCCTTCCAGCGGGCTGGCGCCACGGCTCAAAGAAGACCTGTTCAGGCGAATCGAGGAGATCTACCAGGAGCTCGGAGTCACCATCCTTCTGGCGGAGCAGGATGTCAGCTTTGCCTTTGACCTGGCGGGGCGGAGCTATGTCATGTCCCGCGGCCACATCATCGCCCAGGGTAATTCCCAGGAGCTTCTCGGTGACGAGACCATCCGCAAGACCTATCTTGGCCTGTAGCCCGGCCGCTCACTAGTAGAGGCGGGTATCACAGGCCCGGCACGTTTTCCGGAAGGCCATGTTCGGTAGCTTGCAGCGCGGGCACTCTCTCTCCATCTTGTCCCTGATCCAGACGGCGATACCCTCCGGCATGAACAGCAGCATGGCCACCACTATGCCCGCGAACACCAGGAACCGGTACTCCGCGATATCCCGCAGCACGAACTCCATCAGCGGGTAGAGCACGTATACCCCCACCACCGGTCCGTAGATGCTGGTTATGCCTCCGAACACGGTCCAGATTATGGCCTGGAAAGACAGGGTGAGGTCCAGGTTGGAGGGGCCGGCGATCCTCAGGAAGTGGGCGTGGAGTGCCCCCGCGATACCGGCGAAGAAGCCGGCTATGGCGAAGGCAAGCAGCTTGTACATGATGGTATTGATGCCGCTCGCACGGGCGGCGATCTCGTCCTCGCGGATGGCGTGAAAGACTATGCCGGTGCGGACCAGGCCGCTTTTGGCGTCGGTGAGCTTCCACATTATCATCACCGAGGCCAGCGCTACCGCCAGCGATACATAGTAGTCCGCTGTGCGTGAGCTGGAGATGCGGTCCAGCCCCGAGACGCCGTACTCCCCGCCCGTGAAGTCGGTGAAGGTGATGACGATGCCGAGCAGGATCAGCGGGAAAGCGAGGGTCACCAGCGAGAGATAGGGTCCGCGAAGTCTGAGAGCGGGCAAACAGACAACCAGGCCTGCGGTCACCCCCGCCAGGGCACCGATGGGGATTGTCGCCCAGGGTGCCAGGCCCAGCCTCAGGTTGAGAAGGGCGGAGGTGTAGGCGGCCACCCCGAAGAAGAGGGCATGTCCGAAGTTGAGCTGTCCGGTGTAGCCGGAGAGGAGGTCCCAGCTCACCGCGAAGATTACGAATACGTTGGCGAAGATGAGAGTCCGCAGGACGAAGGGCTGACTGGTGGCCGCGGGGATGATAAGCAGGACGACCAGGAAGACCAGGGCAATCAGCCTGCCGGGAATGGCGAGCACGTCTCCCTGGAAGTCCCTGAGCACTCGCCTGAACACCTAGAGCCGCTCCTCTTCGAAGGCCACGCCGAACAGGCCTTCCGGTCTAAACAGCAGTATTACGACCATCACCAGCAGGGCCACCGGTCCCCTCAGGAAAGCGAACTCGGGCCTTATGAAGACCACCAGCACCTCCACGAACGCCAGCACGAACGCACCGATGAAGCTCCCTTTGACGCTACCCAGTCCTCCCAGTACGACGATGGCCATCACCATCACCAGGGGATGCGTCCACATGCGCGGCTCCACCGACCACATCGGTGCCACCACGATTCCCGCGATCGCTGCCAGGGCGGCAGCTATGCCCATGGTGACCAGGAGCACCCTGGAGACGTTTATTCCCATGAGGTTGGCGACCTCGCTGTCCTGGGCAGTTGCCCGGATGGCGATTCCCAGCCTGGTGTGGGTTAGCAGTGCCCATACGCCGATGAGCACCACCACGGCGGTGCCGAAGGTGAGGAGCTCCTTGTAGGACACCTTGACACCCGCCACCTGCCAGTATCCGCTAACGAAGCTGGGGGCACCGAGGGGTTCGCTGGAGAAGGCCAGCACCATACTCTCCTGGAATACCATAGCCAGGGCCAGGGTTATCAGCAGCACGGTAACATGGTGCTCCCGCACCCGGTCGATGAAGACCTTGTAGGTACCCACGCCGATGAGCGTAGTGGCTACCAGGGCGGGGATGACGGACAGCGCGGGCGACAGGCCGAGGCGGTTGGCCAGGTAGTAGATTGCGTAGGCAGCCAGCATGTAGAAGCAGGTGTGGGCAAGGTTGATCATGCGTGCCACACCGAAAATGAGCGAGAAGCCCACCGCAAGCAGGGCATACACCCCTCCCCGGATCAGGCCCTGGACTATGATGCTCTCAAGTACTGGTGGTCTACTCCATACGTCGCGCCGGAACGGGTACGACTCCTCGCCATAGCCGGAAGCCCCGGCCTTAATCAAGGCGGACCGGGGTCTCCGGCCGTATTTTTCCGCAAACGGCGTCTAGTAGCCGGTGCCTACTGACCAGTGTACGCCTTGATGACGCGGTCAGGTATCTGCCACATCACGACGCCTTCGTAGGTGATTCCTTCCCACTCGCCCACGCCCAGGTTAGGCCAGACGGCTTTCATCTCCCCGTCCTGCCACTGGGTGGCGATGCCGGTCACGTAACCGGGGCCGTAGGTGACATCGTGGGGGGTCTTGGTGTCCTTGCCCATGAAGACAACTCTTCCGGCAGTGGTGGTGGTATCTGTCTTCTCCAGGGCGCTGACCACGGCATCGGCGTCCAGGCTATCCGCCCGCTCGATGGCCTCTTTGAGCACGTAGAGAGCGTCATACGTGCCCGCGTTGTAGGTAGGCGTCTGGCCGAACCTCTCCATGAACTTGTTGAAGAAGGGTACGGTCTTCTCGGTTATTGCCAGTCCCTCGGCGTAGGTATTCAGGGTAGTCTCGAAATTGCCGTATCCGTCGGTCGCTTCCCAGAAGCCATCCTTCTGGGCCTCCACGTTGATGCCAACCGATGCAGCCGGAATCTCCAGCTCGCCCAGCTGCCGCGCGAAAGGGATACCTACCGGCCCGGAAAGCACGGTGAGAATGAGATGAGCGCCGGAATCCTCGATCGCCGTGAGCTCCGCGGTTACGTCAGTGGCCGTGTTTGATGGTCTCCACACCCCTGCGACCTCCATCTTGAGCATCGCGGGTATGTACTGCTGGTAGGCGGCCACCATGGCGTCCGCCCAGGTGGCCTTTTCGGCGACTATTGCCACCTTGAGTGGGCCGGGGAGGCCGAGCCCCTTCTGCATTATGCCCCCGGCCAGCCCCAGGGTGAGGAGCGAGTTGGACACCAGGTTGACGTTGGAGAAGGGCGTCACCCGGAACCAGTACTTGTACCGGTCATAGTCCTCCGCTACGCGGGTGCACAGCTCCTCGGTGGCCGCGCCGCAGCCAAGGAAGATGGTCTTGTTGTCCATGGCCACTTCCTGCATGGCGAATACGCCTTCGGTCCGGAAACCACCCACGGCGAAGTGGGCACCGTCCACGGTGATCAGCTGCTCCATCGCACTGGCGGCGTCGGCGGGGTTCAGTATCTCGTTGGAGTCCGTCTTGATGAGCTCTATGGTGTAGGCCTCATCGCCTATCATGACTCCACCGGCGGCGTTAATCTCTTCGGCTGCCATCGTGGCCCCGTACCAGTGGTGCTCACCCTGCACGAATTGCATCGGGCCGATGACGCCCACTTTTATTACGTTGGCCTCCTCTTCACCCGTGCAGGCCGACAGTACCAGGGGTACCACGAGACAGCAGGCTACAACGAAGTACGTAAGTCTCCTCAACATTGTGTTCTCCTTCGCTCAGTCCGTCCTCGGACTCTGCTGACAGGAAACACCTGCCCCCTGACTCCTTCCCTTAGAAGTCCACTCTGATATGGACAGGCACCTCCTTCTCCGCTCTTTCTTCTCGTTGCTGGGCAGGAAAGGTGCCTCCTCAACCGAGAAGGGCACCCGATGTCACCGCCGGTTCGGCAGTACCGGTGCCCTTCAACGCGTTCGCGTCCTGTTCTGCCCCGTAAATATGAAGTCGCGGTTCACCATTCGGCTAGTTACTGCCCCCTGTCTGGCGGTACCGTACCTGCCTCCATGCACCCGGCAGAGCACGCCGCCTATCCTTCGTATCCGAAGGAGCCGCATAATCACGTAGGTGCCCCGAGGTACCCCGAATATACCCCCGTTGGTGCGGGTTGTCAAGACCCGTCCGCCCGAAGGCACGCCTGCGGCGGATGGCCACAGTCCGGTTCAGCCAGCCGCACTTCTCGAGGACGGGGGGCGTCCGGAAGCAGGTCTTTGAGGGACCGACCGGCTCTCCCGCTGCCATGCGCTCGCGGTGTTCGGGGGCGTGTAGCTCATGCCGTGGTAGCAGACGTGGTTGGCGTGGCCTTCTTCGGGGTGGAGAGTGGCACGTACGTCGAGCACGCCGGAGCCATGCGGGCGAAAGGGCGAGACGCAGACCATGATCACCCCGGGGTTGAGGGCTTCGAGCGCCGGGTACCCGAGGCCGGGGCCATCCATGTACTCCGGCGGGAAGCTCTCGATGACGAAGTCAGCGGTCCCTGCCAGCCTCCTGAAGAGCTCTCGCCCGTCGGCGGTCTCCAGGTTCAGGGTTATACCCTCTTTACTGGTGTTGTAGGCAAACCAGTGTGTGCCGGGGCTGCTCGGGGGCGCCCATGTCGCGAGTGGCCCTTGTTGACATGGTGTGCGAGCATGCTCTACCCTACGGGTAGACGGGTTTCCGGCGGCGCAAGGCCCCGTGGTGCCCTTATCTCGCGGGCATGGCGGTGGCCCCGTGAAGGTCCGAATCCCCGGTGAGTTACCATGGAACTAGTCGACAAGATGCGGTCCGGCGATGTTCAGTCTTTGGCCCGTCTCATATCCATGGTGGAGAGGGAGGACCCGCGGGTACCCCAGGTGATGCGGCAGATTCAGCCCCTTCTGCGCGGCGCCTATGTCTGCGGCTTCACCGGTCCGCCCGGTTCGGGAAAGAGCACCCTGGTGGACAGACTGACCTGGCTGATCAGGCAGGATGGTCTCACGGTAGGCATTATCGCGGTTGATCCCACCAGCCCATTCAGTGGAGGAGCGGTCCTCGGTGACCGTATCCGGATGCAGCAGCACTACCTGGATTGCGGGGTATTCATCCGCAGCATGGCCCTCAGGGAGAGCCACGGGGGTGTTCCGCGTACCGTACGCGGGGTGACAAGGCTCCTGGATGCCTTTGGGAAGGATTTCATCCTGATCGAAACGGTGGGGGTGGGCCAAACAGAGCTGGACATCATCAAGAGCTCGGACACCGTGACCGTGCTGCTCACCCCTGAAAGCGGGGACCCCATTCAGGCGCTCAAGGCGGGGCTGCTGGAGATCGCTGACATTTTGGTCGTCAACAAAGCGGACCGGGAAGGGACCGATGACATGGTCGCCGGTCTGACCGGCCTGCTCGCTCTTTATCCCAGCTCTGATACCTGGCAGCCGCCCGTCCTGACCTCCGAGGCGGTCAACAACGTGGGCATGGAGCGGCTGTATGAGACCATCAAGACTCACCGGCGGTTGCTTGAGGACAGCGGCCGGCTGGAGGAGAGGCGCCGCCAGCAGAGAAGAGAAGAACTCCCCAAGCTGCTCATGGAGGGGCTCTCCGCGCGTCTGGGTCGCCTGATGGCACAGGATAGCGACTTCCTGGAGTACCTGGAGAAGGTCGAGACAGGTGAAATGGATGCCCACTCCGCCGCTGCCGAGATACTGGGCAATGATACCCTCATCAGGAAGTGGCTTGGCTGACCGGGAAGCGGCACTGGTGCTTCTCAGGGTACTACCTGCCGCTGGTTATCTTCAGGGTCAATGCGAGGGCTGCGAAGCAGTCTCCGGTACTGATGAGGTTGCCGTGGTCACGTGAAGCAGGCTCACGATGTCACCCGGTATCCGGCACAGCCAGAGCAGAACATAACCCTTCTCAACCGACGTTGACAACCAGGGGCAAAGGTGGTAAGAGTTAGTGGCCAGCCACGCTGGACCTGAGCGAGTGGTTAGCCACGGGAAGGAGGCCGGAAACGGCACTACTGTACGAGAAACAGGACAGGATTGCCCGTATCACCCTGAACCGCCCCGAAGCCTTCAACAGTATCGATCCCCAGACCTGGCAGGAGCTTGGGCAGGCCCTGGTGGACTTCCGGGACGATGACCGGTTGCTTTGCGCCATCGTCACCGGGGCGGGTGAGAGGGCCTTCTGCGCCGGTGCCGACATACGCGAGATGCTCCCTTTTATCAAGGAGAACCGGGAAAGGCCCGAGGCCCTGACGGGCACGATAATGCGGGGGCTGGAAGTGTGGAAGCCGATCATCGCTGCCGTCAACGGGCTTGCCCTCGGCGGCGGGCTGGAGCTGGCTCTTGCATGTGACCTCAAGATCGCAAGCGAAAGAGCTTCCTTCGGGCAGCCGGAGATCAAGCTGGGGCTGATCCCGGGCTGGGGGGGCACCCAGAGACTGCCACGGGCGATTCCGATTGCCCGGGCGGCGGAGATGCTCCTCACCGGCGAGCCGATTGATGCCCAGGAGGCCTACCGGTTGGGCCTAGTAAACAGGGTAGTGCCTCCCGCCGAGCTCATGCCCACGGCAATTCAATGGGCGGAGAATTTGTGCGCCCTGGGACCAGTGGCGCTGCGGGCTGCCAAGCAGGCCATGGCGCGGGGGCTGGACATGGAGCTGTCGGACGGCCTGGCGCTTGAGCAAAGGCTCTTCGGAGAGCTCCTCGATACCGAGGACTTCGAGGAGGGTAGCAGGGCTTTCTCGGAAAGGCGCAAACCTGACTTCAAGGGCAGATAGAATCCGTCAAGGAGGGACCACAGATGTCGCTGGAGGGTAAGGTGGCATTCGTTACCGGGGGATCGGGGGGCCTGGGCAGGGTACATGCACTGGTGCTGGCGGAACACGGCGCGGACGTGGCCGTAGCCGCCAACACGAACCTGGACAAGGCGGAGGCGGTGGCGGAAGAGGTCAGGCAACTGGGCCGCAAGGCAGCGGCGGTCAAGGCGGACCTGGCTGATGAAAACGAGGTCAACCAGGCTGTCGCCACGGCCAAACAGGCGCTCGGCCCGGTGGACATCCTGGTGAACAACGCCGCATTTGGCATCGTCAGGGCGGTGACAATCGTCAACATGGACAAGAAGGACTGGGACCGGGATGTGGCCGTGAACCTGACCGGGCCGTTCAACTGCATCAAGGCCGTGCTGCCGGACATGAGGGAGAAGCGCTGGGGCCGGATTATCAACGTCTCCTCGGTGACCGGTATCCTGGGGGGCATGGGGCAGGCCAGCTATGCCGCCACCAAGGCGGGTCTGCTGGGGTTGACCAAGACCGTGGCTCTTGAAGGCGCGTCACGGAACATCACCTGCAATGCGGTCATTCTGGGCGTATTCGACGGTGGCAGCTTCTATGAGGTGGGAGAGGAGTTCCGCGAGAGGATCACCAGGAGGGTGGCTTTGCGGCGGCCGGGAGAGCCGAGGGAGTTGAGCAATGTCATTACCTTTCTTGCCTCTGACGAGTCCAGCTACGTCACCGGTGCAGAGATCATCGTCAGTGGCGGAATTGAGTTGTTCACGTTCTGAGCAGCAGGGAGACCAGATAGCATTGGGGGGTTGAGATGAAGAGACGCAAACAGCTTGCCAGGGAAGTGGCCGTGGTGGGTGCGGGGATGTCCAGGTTCGGCATGTTTCCGGAGAAGAACTCCAAGGACCTTTTCGTGGAGGCCTTCAAGGAGGCGACGGCTTCCGTGGATAAGGGCATGGATCCCGATGACATTGAAGCCCTGTACGTGGGGAACTTCTCCAATGACTTCTTCGTTCATCAGGCGCACTGGGGGCCGCTGCTATCGGACATAATCGGGCTTGCCCCAAAGCCGGCGACCAGGACCGAAGGTGCGTGCGCTTCCAGCGCCCTCTCCTTCCGCGAGGGGGTGTTCGCCATCGCTTCCGGCTTCTATGACATCGTTTTGGTCGGTGGGATGGAGGACATGTCCAAGCGCACCACCGAGGAAGTCACCGAGGGTCTGGCGCTGGCGACCACTCCCTACGAGGGAAACGTGGGGTTCACCTTTCCCGGGGTGTTCGGGGCAATTGCCACCGCCTACTTTGAAAAGTACGGCGCTAGCCGTGAGCATCTCATGAACGTCACTATCAAGAGCCATAACAACGCTCCCCTCAATCCCAAGGGCCAGTTCCGGCAGACTATCCGTGAGATCATGGAGGCGCGTATTGAGCGGGCCAAGCAGAGGGGCCAGCCGGTGCCGGCCTGGGCGGATGAGCGCGAGTTCCTGCGCGACGAGAGGGCCAACCCCACCGTGGCCTGGCCTATGAAGCTGTACGATTGCTGTCCCATCAGCGATGGCGCGGCCTGCATGGTACTGTGTGCCGCTGATATCGCCCGCAACTTCACTGACAATCCACTTTACGTGGCCGGTATCGGGCAGGGCAGTGGAAGGGGCCTGCATGCCGCCGAGGACATCACCTTCTTTGAGGCCACCAGGTATGCCGCTCAGGAAGCCTACGAGATGTCCGGGCTCAGACCCGAAGACGTGCAGTTCAGCGAGGTGCATGACTGTTTCTCCATCGCCGAGATAATCCACATGGAGGACCTCGGCTTCTTCAAGGCCGGGGAAGGCTGCAAGGCGGTGGAGGCGGGGCTCACCACGCGGGACGGCTCCAAGCCCATCAACACCTCCGGCGGGCTGAAGTGCAAAGGCCACCCCGTGGGCGCCACCGGCATCGGACAGATGTACGAGGTATGGAAGCAGCTCAGGGGCGAGGCCGGGGAAAGGCAGCTTCCCATCAAGGACCTGCGTGTCGGCGCCGCCCACAACCTCGGCGGTACCGGCGGTACCTGCACCTTCACCATTCTGGAAAGGAGATAGGACGATGGAGGAGAGGCCTTTCAGTGACAGGAGCTACGAGCAGTTCCTCAACGAAGAGAAGATAATGGGCTGCCGCTGCAAGACGTGCCAGGCCCTATACCTGCCACCGCGGCCGATATGCGTCAAGTGCCACGGTGATGAGATGGAGTGGGTGGAGTTTGCGGGCAAGGGCAAGCTGGCCGCCTTCACCTGCATAGGAGTCGGCCCGGCGTTCATGGCGGAGGAAGGGTTTGGCCGTAACAACCCCTATTGCTCCGGAGTTGTCCAGCTCGACGAGGGAGTCAGGATTGACGCCCGGATGGAGGGCTTTGACAACACGCATCCGGAGACCATAAAGGTGGGAACCCCGGTTACGGTGGAGTTCCTGCACCGTGGTGAAGGTGAGAACATGCACACCTTTCCAGCGTTCAAACCGGCCTGAGGGCACGGGAGGGGGACGGCAGAGGCAATCGTCTGGTGCCGAGGTAGCGGGAGGCTTTGCCATGAGCGATGAGAAGACAACCAAGCAGGTGCTCGAGGAGCAGCTTACCAAGCGAAAACGTAAGCCCCTGTACAACCCGGAGTCCCTCCGGTCCCTGTCAGGGCGGTTTGAGGAGTGGCGCAGCTCTACTGTACGGGAGGAAGACCGGCAGAACTGGGAGGTAACTCCGCAGACGATCGTAGGCTCGCAGATACCCCGCCGCCTGCTCTACACCCCGCTGGATAACCCGGAGCTGGACTACGATGAGGACATAGGCTTCTCCGGGGGTGAGCCGTACACCCGCGGGCTTCATCCCAACATGTACCGCGGTCGCGTCTTTACCATGCGTCAGCTCTCGGGGGCAGGGTCGCCGGAGTACATCAACCAGCGAATCAGGTGGCTCCTGGATTCCGGCGCCACCGGTGTCAACCTGGCCCTTGACCTGGCGACTGTCCAGATGTTTGACTCCGACGAGCCTGAGGCCAAAGGGCAGGTAGGCACGGTGGGCGTGCCCATCGATTGCGTGGAGGACATGGACGCCAT
>Ga0180434_10006004_pt1 | contig 14085 bp, 11 predicted proteins | sample SS_ome_7_FD_132453 | JGI IMG/M metagenome (GOLD analysis project Ga0180434, IMG submission 132453) | Hypersaline lake sediment archaeal communities from the Salton Sea, California, USA - SS_1_D_2 metaG | ecosystem: Environmental > Aquatic > Non-marine Saline and Alkaline > Hypersaline >... | reverse complement strand
GATGCGATTGCCACTTGTCGACAAAGAAACAGAAAAGGTGGATGAACCTGAGTCGATAAGGATGATGCGTTACGCCATAGACCACGGTGTCAACTATCTCGACACCGCGTACCCCTACCACGAAGGGCACAGTGAAGGGATATTGGGCAGGACACTCAAGGATGGATATCGTGAGAGAGTGAAGGTGGCAACTAAACTCCCCGTATGGTTGGTGGAAGATGCAAAGGATTTTGACCGCTATCTCAATGAGCAACTGGAGCGCTTGCAGATGGAGAAGATCGATTTCTACTTTCTTCACGGACTGAACAGCCAGAGATGGGCCAAGTTGCGGGAGCTGGGAGTAATACGCTGGGCCGAGGGAGCGATGGCCGATGGGCGCTTCGACCATCTGTCATTCTCCTTCCATGATAGCTTCGAGACTTTCAAGCAGATTGTGGACGATTATGACAACTGGACTTCAGCCCAGGTCCAATATAACTATATGGACGTAGAATATCAGGCCGGCCGCCGCGGAGTGGAATATGCCGCCAGCAAGGGACTGGCGGTTGTGGTCATGGAGCCGATACGCGGAGGACAACTTGCTAAACAACGGGGGCCAGTGGCTAAGGTGTGGGAAAGCGCAGCCCGAAAACGCAGCCCCGCCGCATGGGCACTGCTTTGGGTCTGGAATCAGCCGGAGATCTCGGTGGTTCTCAGCGGTATGAGCACCATGGAGCAGGTCGTAGAAAACGTTGCCCTCGCTGACAGCGCCAGGCCGGGTGTCCTTAGCCCGGAGGAACTGGTACTGGTCGACCGGGCCCGGGAAGCCTATAAGGGACTGGCCCCTATTCCCTGTACCAACTGTAAATATTGCATGCCCTGTTCCAGCGGTGTGGATATCCCGGGCATCTTCGAGGTATATAACGATGCAATGATATACGAAGACCCCGAGGAGGCTCGGTGGTACTACAGCCAACTTAAGGAGGAGCAGCGTGCCGACCAGTGTACCAAATGTGCAGAGTGTATGGATGCCTGTCCCCAGGGAATAGACATCCCCGAGTGGCTCGAGAAAGCACATGCATTTCTGGCGCCTAAGGAAGAGTCCGGAAGTTAGTCTTAATTGCTGTTAAAAGCAGCCGGCACCTTGAGTAGTATCGTGAACGAGATTGCTGATTGCCTTGAAATATAGCTTTGAAAAATTGGGTAAATAGATATTCTGGTGATTAACCACTAACCGGATTCCAGGGACAATATGTCAATCAAGCCGCAGTGCTCCTGGTGTCAAATCAACTAATACCTGGAGCGTCACTCTTCAGAAAATTCAGCACTTCTCGCTTGAAGATGTTTTTCATCTCGAATGAAAAATAGTGGGAAGCACCCTCGACTTTGACCAGCTTAGCATTGGTTATTTTGCCGGCTATTTTGTCACTTTATATATTTTAATGCATAATGTGGTCATAGTGTGATTTGCTAGGCGGTGAAAGCTTTCTTCGACCCCGGTGATGACGTGCTGATACACTATAAATGGAAATGAATAGAGATCAGGTTTTGTTCAGGGTCGCGGGGGCAATATGATTCCGAAGCAGTGGTATGTAGTTATGGACTCCACCCAGGTCGGGAATAAACCTGTGGGCGTGGTCAGGATGGGAGAAAATCTCGTCTTCTGGCGGGACAGCAGCGGAAAAGTGAACTGTCTTCGGGATAAATGTGTACACCGGGGTGTGCAGCTCAGCAAGGGCATGGTAATCGGTGACCACATCCAGTGTCCTTTTCATGGCCTGGGATATGACTCCTCTGGAAAGGTCACCATCATACCGGCCAATGGTAAAAATACTCCTGTTCCGGACCGCTTTCAGGTCTTGAAGTATCCTACCTACGAGGCGCACAGCTTTATCTGGATCTGGTGGGGCGAGAATCCTCCCGGGGATTTGAAAAATCCGAAATTTTTTACAGATATTGATGATAGCCTGTCCTACGGCCGGACTTATGATCACTGGAATGCCCATTATTCCCGGGTCATAGAAAACCAGCTTGACGCTGCCCACCTCCCTTTTATCCACTATAACACGATTGGACGCGGAAATCGCACCATAGTAGACGGGCCGCTCTTACAATGGTTGGACGGGGATATGTTCTATGTATTCGTTCATAACCGGGTTGACGATGGTACTCCACCTCTTAAATCCGAGCAGATGCCCCACCCGGACCCGGTCAAAGACTTCAAGCTGGAGTTTATCTTCCCCAACCTCTGGCAGAACTATATTGACGAGAAAGTACGCGTTATGGTCGCCTTCGTTCCAGTGGACCAGGAGAATATGATTCTCTATCTCCGGTTCTATCAGAAGCTCATGCGTGTGCCCGTGTTGAAAAAATTGATAACGCGTTTATCTACGCCCTTCAACCTGATTATTACCCATCAGGACAGAAGAGTCGTGGTTACCCAGCAGCCCAAGGCATCAGCCCTGCAAATCGGTGAGCAGCTATTTCAAGCCGACCGGCCCATAATCGAATACAGAAGGCGCCGGCAGGAGCTAATGGAAAAGGCCCGCCAATAATTTAGTAAAAAGACGGCCCTGGGATTTCCGAATTCCAGGGACACCATGCCAATCAGTCCTTGTTTTCCCAGAATGCCACTTTGATAAGTGAAAAGAGGACAGCACCGTGTCATCCGTCTAAAGTGTAAGTCAATGAGTTATACCACTTCAGCGCATTGGAGCGTCGTGCCCAAACACTTGATGCTCGATTGCCATCCCGCGACATCTGCCTCGGGGAGTGTCGGGTCAATAGGTTACAAAACGAGTTGGACTATTGCCATTCAGGGCATCTACCCATAGTCTCAGCGATCTGCGCTCATCGTTTGCGTGGGATCTTTCTCCCACATTGACGGTCAGTATAATATCTCAATATATGCCCGTGTAGCAAGCATCACGAATATCAAGGCTTTCCCGGAAGATAACCGTTGATGAATATGAAATGGTTCTCTGGCTGCTAACTGACCTGGGAATAGAAAACGGCTGGGTTCAGGTAATGGGGGCGTGAGGAGAGTATCTGACAAATTTTAAACTGGGAGGCTACTTTCCCCGGGCTTTTCAAGGATGGGAGTAGTCTGTATCTGCAAAGATACTCCGTGATCACTAACTGTGGGTTAGACCTAATACAAACCGGAGATGTTGTGTCTTTGGAATACCCCACCAAAAAACAAACTGTCCCGAGTAACCTCACTTCTTTCCCTGTCATCTCTCGGCCTCCTCTTCAGCTTACCTTGTGCTGGCTGCTGCCTGCACCTTTCAGCTTTCACCGTACCCAACTTCCAGGTCCCCGCTCGGCTACTCGAGACAAATTTCATAATAGCATTAATGTGGTGATTTTGTCAAGGGTAAGAAAATGTGCGGTATCCAAGACATACTATACAGTTTTTAAACTACGGGTATACTGAATACATTGGGGAAACATTAGAACTTCTTGACATCGGCATTAATAATCTGGAGATGAAAGGATATGAAAACTGGACTCCGTACTTGCCAACCAAGAGGAAAGATTGATTACCGTCTTCGTTCTCATAGAGTCAGGAAAGAAAAGAGAGGGTTTGTCGACTGGTACTCAGCCAAACCCTTTGAAATTGTGCAAGTCGATCTACAATACATCAGAGGCCCCAAAGCTCTAAGCGAGGGGCAAATCATTCATCTTGACAGATACAATATACCTCACTATCAATGGAGTGCTTTAGATGTGCATTCTTGGTTCAAACTCATTGCTTGCTCCAGAGAAAAATCCTGGACTAACGGGCTATGCTGGTATCTGTGGGTTATCTCATGGCTAAGATCTCATGGAGTAAAGTCATCAATCGTATTTACCGTTGATAACGGAGAGGAGTTTGGTGGCAAGACCTGGCTTAAGGTTAGAGAGCTCCGGAAGCTTATAAGTGGTTTTGGTTGCAGATTAATCCAGCACCATAAGGATCACTGTGAGGAAACCGCCCATCTTGAACGTTCGCATCGTACCGATGACGATGAGTTCTGCATTCCCCGCGTAATGGCAACTAAAAGTGAAGCTGACCTTTTACACGAATCCATGAGGTATATCTACCACTATGACGTTCATCTCAATAGTGATTCGAAAACCCTGCGCGTGAAAAAGGCAATTATGATCTGCACAGATATTCCAACGCTCGCTCTAGGTCCAAAGGCAATGGTGATGTAAATTCCTGGTATCGCTCGGTTGATGGCAAGCGAAAGCCAAGACGATAGGCATGAACAAACTGCCTGTCGAGATGAGCCGATTTTATTCCATAAATGACATCACCAACGACCGGGCTGCCGATAGCTGACAGGTGTACTCTGATTTGATGAGTGCGCCCTGTTAGAGGCATGACTTCGACCAAAGTGTAGTTATCTAAGTATTTTCGGACTCGATATTGAGTGCTAGCCTCTTTTCCTGCTTCTACTATTGCCATTCTCCGTCTATTATGAGGGTCTCGCCCGATAGGTGCTTCAATTATCCCCTGTTCCGGGGATAGCCTTCCTTTAACAAGGACAAGATATCCTTTGGTAACAGTGCGGTTTTTAAACTGCTCGGCTAAATATTTACGGACAAAGTCGCTTTTAGCAATGACTATGAGCCCCGATGTATCTTTATCAAGCCTGTGAACTATACCTGGGCGTATTAGCTCGTTGCTTATGTCCAGGTTGGGGCAATGAGCTAAGACCGCGTTGACTAGGGTATGGCTGGGATGTCCCGGGGCAGGGTGAACCGTCAATCCAGCAGGTTTGTCTATGACCACTATGTCTTCATCTTCATAAATTATCGTTAAAGGCATTGGTTCAGCTAAAGGACGGACAAGTGGGGGGGGGAGCTTGACTATTATCTTATCGCCCTTGCTTAATCTCTGTTTCGACTCTGCGCTTCGTCCGTTGACCAGAATATAGCCTTGCGCAACTAATCTTTGCAAATGAGCGCGAGAGAATTGTGGAAGAACCAGGGTTAAATACTTATCCAGGCGGATATCGGGAGCTGATGAATTGAATTGAAATGTCCTAATCTCCGGAGGTGTGGTTGTATCCATGGTGTTTTCTTATTATCCCCGACTTAACGAAGTAATAAATGAGAGTTAAGATGCCTACTGTTATAGCTGTGTCAGCGATATTAAAGGCGGGCCAGTGGATAAACTGGAAACTTATAAAGTCGATTGCGTAGCCAAGGCGGATGCGGTCTATTAAATTACCTAGACCACCCCCCAGAATCAAAGCCAGGGATGACATACCCAGGGTGGTAGTTGGGGGGTAGTAACGGAGAAATACCAGGATAACGAGGGAACCAGCTGCGCTGAGAGCGATAAGAAGCCCTCTGTGGCTGGCAAACAAGCCAAAGACAACCCCATAATTTTTTACAAAAACTAAATTGATAAATCCTGGCAACAACTCCAAATGAGTTGCAGGTTGGTTGGCCGCGATCCATAGCTTGCTCAGCTGATCAAGGGTAACCACCAAGGCAGTGACAATAAGAAATAACCTTAATGTGCTTCTATAATTACTTGGAGAGATCTTTGGTTTATGTTCACCCACGAAATCCGTTATTTTGCTGGTCACCAATTTGCTGGGGGGCCCCATTATCTCGCACCTTTTGCTTCCTTCGCCCGCCTTTCCTTACAGCTCAGACATAAGCTTGCTTGAGGTATAGCTTCAAGACGAGCTTGCTCTATAGCCTTACCACAGTCATCACATAATCCATAAGTGCCAGCTTCATATTTCTGTAAGGCATGCTCAATCTCATTAAGGGACTCTACCAGCCTTTTTTCCAGGGCCAGTCTTTTCTCCAGTTCGGAGGCTTCATCGGCTCCTTCTTCTCTTTTGCCGAAAGGACTGCCTTCTTTTCTATCCGCCGATGGTTGTCCGAGAGTCCTCAACTGTTCTAGCTTTTCTGACAGTTCTGCTTTTCCCTTCTTTAATCTTTCATAAAGTTCAGCGAATTCAGCCACTTCCTATCTTCCTCCTTTGTTGGTTATTCTAAGCCAGTTTAAATTCTCAAGCAGAGTATTTTAAATGAGACTGTTTATTAACATCTGCTCATCATTTATCTCATGTTATCCTTACTCCGAGCACTTCGCTTCTTATCTTTGCGTGATCTAACTTGTTGAGTCTTGGTAAACTCTGAGAATACTTTGTCGCTACACTAATTAAAGTGGCAGAAATTTGTGTGCCATTGCTAAATGTTATCTAAAAATCACTATTATTGAAAAAGTTTTGTCCCTGAGCTGAATTAGTATTCTGTTGCCTAGACCTCGCGGAATTCACCTTCCACGGTGCCTTCGTCCTCACCGCCAGGTTCCTGTTCTCCGCCTTGCTGTTCACCGGGTGGTGGCTGTCCTGGTTGCTGGTATACAGACGCCCCAACCTTCTGCATAGCCTGCGATAGCTCGTTCGTAGCATTGCGAATGGCGTTTACATCCTGTCCTTGAAGAGCTGACTTCACACTTGCTATCTTGCCATCTATGTCTTGTTTTACATCGGCGGGTATCTTATCTCCGTGGTCTCGGAGAGTTTTTTCTGCAGTATAAGCCAGGCTGTCGGCAGAATTGCGAGCCTCTATTTCCTCTCTGCGCTTGGTGTCCTCAGTGGCGTGTCGTTCAGCCTCTTGCCTCATCTTCTCTACTTCCTCTTTGTTCAGTCCGCTGGAGGCGGTAATGGTAATTTTTTGTTCTTTCCCCGTGCCTTTATCACGCGCGCTAACATTAAGAATACCATTGGCATCTATATCGAAAGTCACTTCAATCTGGGGCACCCCTCGAGGTGCAGGTAAAATGCCGTCAAGTATGAAGCGTCCCAGTGTTCTGTTATCGGCAGCCATGGGTCGTTCTCCCTGAAGAACATGTATCTCAACGCTTGGCTGATTGTCACTGGCCGTGCTGAAAATCTGGCTCTTCTGTGTGGGTATAGTAGTATTACGAGGAATAAGCGGTGTCGCCACTCCCCCAAGCGTTTCTATTCCTAGAGTGAGTGGAGTTACATCAAGTAGGAGGACTTCTCCAACTTCACCCTTGAGCACCCCAGCCTGAATAGCCGCACCTAAAGCTACTGCTTCATCGGGATTGACACCTTTGACAGGCTCCCGGCCAAAGAATTGCCTTAAAGTATCCTGAACTTTGGGCATCCTGGTCTGCCCACCAACAAGAATTACGTTATTAATTTGGTTTGCTGTGAGGCTGGCATCTTTCAGCGCCTGGCGACATGGTCCGATGCTCCTTTCTATCAAATCGGCGGATAGTTGTTCCAGCTTGGCTCGAGTTAATGTCATACTAAGATGCTTGGGCCCACTGGCATCGGCGGTAATGAAGGGAAGGCTTATCTCAGTTTGAGCTACCGTAGATAATTCCTTCTTCGCCTTTTCAGCAGCATCTTTCAGCCTCTGTAATGCCATCTTGTCCTGCCTCAGGTCAATGCCTTGTTCTTTCTTGAATTCATCACATACCCAATCCATAATTCTCTGGTCGATGTCGTCGCCACCGAGGTGGGTATCGCCATTGGTGGCCTTAACCTGAAACGTACCTTCTCCTATGTCAAGGATAGAAATGTCGAAAGTACCACCACCAAGGTCATATACAGCAATGGTTTGGTCTTGTTTCTTGTCCATTCCGTAAGCAAGTGATGATGCTGTAGGCTCGTTAATTATACGCAAAACGTTAAGCCCGGCTATAGTACCAGCATCTTTGGTGGCATTTCGCTGGCTATCGTTAAAATAGGCAGGCACGGTGATTACAACATCTGTGACCTTATCTCCGAGATAAGCCTCAGCATCTGCCTTCAACTTTTGTAATATCATGGCTGATATTTCCTGAGGGCTATACTCCTTGCCTCCCATTACCACCCGGCAATCGCCATTGGAAGCCTCGGTAATCTTATAGGGCAGGCGCTTGATATCGTTCTGGACAGTTGTATCCTTAAATTTACGTCCGATAAGGCGCTTTATGCTGAATATGGTATTCTCGGGATTGACTATTGCCTGACGCTTAGCTAACTCGCCCACCAACCTCTCCCCCGTCTTACCCATAGCTACTATTGAGGGAATGAGATTACCTCCTTCAGCACTGGGTATGATCTTGGGATCGCCTCCTTCTATAATTGCTGCTACACTTAGTGTAGTACCTAAATCAATTCCTATAGCTCTACCCATTTCTACTCCTCCTTTTGCGTTGTGTACCTTGTTCTTTCTTTTCTTCGCCCTTGCCAACTATTACCAAGCTAGGGCGAATTACCTTCTCTTTAAATATATAGCCTTTTTGAGTTTCCTTAAGAACCACGCCTTCTTCCCCTTCCTGCTCCATTACAGCTTCGTGCAAGCGAGGGTCAAAGCGTTCTCCCTGAGCTTTCATCTCGGTTAGTCCTTGTGCCTCCAGGGTCGCCTTCAGTTTATTATAAATGAGTCTGATGCCTTCTGTCCAATGTGAATCATCGAGCTCAGCAGGAACTGAAGCGAAAGCTCTTTCCAAGTCGTCAATAATAGGTAACAGGTTATACAGAAGCCCACTATTGGCAAACTTGATAATCTCCTCTTTTTCCTGTTCGCTACGTTTTTTATAATTAGCAAAATCTGCCTGGCTTCTTTGCCAATTGGCTAAATATTTTTCTGTTTTTCCCCTTTCCTCAGCTAGGGCTTGTTGTAACGTCTCTATATCCTCAATTTGTTCAATTTCTGCTTCAACTGCCTTGTTATTCTCAGCCAATAGTAGCCCTCCTTCAAGTATATTCAACCACTGAGTTGCTCAGCAATGTTGAGAGGCAGGTGAGTGAGGAGATAGCCTTGACATAGTCCATTCGCCGTGGGCCAATAACTCCCACAATGCCACTGGCCTTATCAGGTACTCCATACTGGCTCGCTATCAAACTCAAGTCCTGAAATGCTGGCTCCGGGTTTTCGCCACCAATGACTATTTTCACCCCCCCTTTGCTAAATTCCTGGCAAGATATATTTCTAAGCCAATTCTCTTCTTCCAGCACTTCCAAAATATTAAGCATTCTAGGACTGCTAGTAAACTCCGGTTGACTCAAAAGCAAACGTAGTCCTTCAAGATAAGGTTCGCCATATTCTAGCTTGTCTTCGGCTGCTATCATTGTTGCTAAACACTCGGATACTTGGCTTTCTTCAGCACAAAGACCTTCTTTTATAGCCAAGATCTCGCTGCTGTTCATCCCGGCATAAAGGAAGGTAAGCTTATTAGCTAGATTCGTTAGCTCATCCTGGCTAACTTTTCTAGTGAATGACAGGACCTGCCGTCTTACTTTCGATTCATACAAAACTACGATCAGCAAAGCCATGAAGTCCTGCAAAGCAACCAAATCGAGATGCTTGAAGCGACAGCGTATTGCTTTAGGAGTGGTTATCACAACCAGATTATGAACAAGCCGTGCCAGCAGCGCTGCCACTGTCTTTAGCCATTGCTCTAGCTCCTCTCTTGCTTCCTGGGATATTTGATGTATGAGATGTTGCTCAGCAGGGGAAAGTTCAAATTCTTCCCCTATTGATTCCACATAGTAGCGGTAACCCTTATCAGTCGGTATACTACCGGCTGAATGGTGAGGGTGTATAATATATCCTTCCTGTTCGAGATATGCTGTATCGTTGCGGATTGTAGCCGGGCTTACTTGCAATCCATACCTTTCTACAATGGCTTTTGAAGCTACCGGTACCGCTCCAGTGATGTAATCTTCAATTATCAGTCTGAGTACAGTTTCTCTTCTTTCCCTTACGTCCATTTAGCACTCTCCCCTTTTAATTGCTAACTGAATTAATTTATCACTATGCATACATTCTGTCAATATTAATAGTTAATAATTCTGAGATGGTGGGCATAGTGCTGGTCAAGGAGAATGATAGTGGAAAAATTCAGAGAAATGCCGCCACTTTGACATGCTACTTGAGATTAACATCACTTCAAGGCCGCCACGAATACGTTACCAATTATTAGCTTTGAAATGTATAATAGGAAACCGGGAGTATTCTGTGCCAAGAACATTTAAGCCCTTCTATGGATGGTGGATAGTAGTAGTTTCGGCTATCACCTTGCTGCTGTCTGGTGGAATAGGGTTCTATAGTTTTGGGGCTTTCTTTACTCCGCTGATAAACGAGTTTGGGTGGAACAGAGCTCAGATATCGCTGAGCATGTCCATAATGGGTTTGGTAGGCCTTATAGGTCCATTATTAGGGACATGGGTAAATAGATACGGTGCCAAGAGAATAATGCTCCTTGGGGCTCTCCTCATGGGCATCTCCTTTGCCTGCTTGGGTTTTACATTCTCCATTTATTATTTCTATGTCCTGTATTTTGTCGTGGCTGTCGGACAGATGGCTATCGCAAATATTCCGGTATTAACCTTAGTAGCACACTGGTTTGAGAAGAGGAAAGGTCTCGCTATGGGAATCTCGGTGGCTGGATATGGACTGGGAGGCATGGTGATGCTGCCGTTGGCGGCATATCTTATATCCTTGCTGAACTGGCGGTGGACATACCATATCCTTGGCATGACTATTTGCTTTGTCCTTGTCCCTCTCATAGTACTGGTCATCAAGGATCATCCAGGAGAGATAGGCATGTTGCCTGACGGTAAAAAGAACACTGCCCAAGAAAAACAGCAAAGGATACCTGTTTCTGCCAGCAATATCCGGATACAAGGATGGACCCTTTCTAAAGCTTTGCGGACATCAACTCTCTGGATTCTCATCATAAGTTTTATGCTGGTTTTTGTGGGCACTGCTTCGATACTTGCCCATGCTGTGCCTTTCTTTGTGGGGCAAGGGTTTAGCAACAAAGCGGCTTCAACCATCCTCGGCGGTGCAATCGGGGTTAGCGTTCTGGGCAGGATATTCACCGGCTATCTGTCTGACAGAATACCTGTGAAATATATAGCTGCCCTGTACTTTATATTTCAGATAGGCGGGTTGCTGGTGCTTATCTTTCCACAAACACAGGCTAGCATTCCTGTCTTTGTGGCGATTTTTGGTATGGCTATGGGCGGCTTGTTCGTCTTAGAACCGCTGATAGTGAGGGAGTATTTTGGGCTGGATTCTTTCGCGTCTATCTATGGCGGATTATGGGCATTTCAGTCACTTGGCTGGGCTGCGGGCCCATTTATCACAGGTTACATATTCGATACAACCGGAAGCTACAACTCAGCCTTCATCGCTTTCATTGTTGTCACCATTCTGGCCATTGTGCTAATAATGTTTACACGCCGTCCCAGATTGGCAGACGCAAAGAGGACAGATGAATAAGATAGCGGGTGGAATAGCAGATGCACCACAGATTCTGAGAAGCAAAAAGCCTTTGTTGGCATCTATTTTCATTGGATTTTATAGTTGACCAGAAATAAAATATTAAGTACTATTACGGCACAAATGTAAAAACCGCGAAGGCTTCTTCCTTGGCACAACGTGATAGCGCAGTAGATCAAATCCTGAACCTGGAGGCAGAGAGACAATCGAGCACTATAAATCTCATTGCCTCCGAAAACCATGCTAGCCGGGCGGTACTTGAAGCTCAAAGCTCTCTGCTAACTGATAAATATGCTGAAGGATACCCCGGGCATCGTTATTATGGTGGTTGTGGCTACATAGATGAAATCGAAAATCTGGCTATCGAAAGGGCCAAGAAGCTCTTTAAAGCCGAACATGCTAATGTCCAGGCACATAGCGGCAGTCAAGCCAACATGGCCGCTTATTCCATACTACTGGAATACGGAGATACTGTTATGGGGATGAGTCTCCGCCATGGCGGGCATCTAACCCATGGCGCTGAGGTCAATTTCTCTGGGAAATGGTATCACTTTATCTCTTACGGTGTTGACCCTAAAACTGAGATACTCGACTACGATGAAATTGAAAGGTTAGCTCTGGAGCATAAACCCAAGCTAATAATAGCTGGCGCGAGCAGCTACTCTCGGATTATTGATTTTGAGAGGCTTCGCTATATAGCTGATAATACAGGTGCCAGATTATTGGCTGACGTGGCTCACATAGCTGGAATAATGGCCGCCGGACTTCATCCCTCTTCTGTGCCCTATGCTCAAGTTAGTACTGCCACCACGCAGAAGACCTTGCGAGGACCCCGAGGTGGCTTTATTTTGTGTGATAAAGAACTTGCCTCAGCTGTTGATTCTGCAGTTTTCCCTGGAATGCAGGGTGGTCCTTTCATACATATCATCGCTGCCAAAGCCGTGTGCTTCTTTGAAGCTATGCAACCCGGATTTGTTGATTACCAGAAGTTGGTACTGAAGAATGCTCGTGCCCTGGCTTCCGAACTCCAGAGACACGGCGTGCGCATTGTTTCCGGGGGCACTGATAACCATATTGTCCCCGTTGACCTTTCCCTTCAGGGGATAAGCGGCAAGGATGCTGAAGAGGCATTGGGCGCAGCGGGCATCTCGGTAAATAGAAATACCATTCCTTTTGACCCCAGGCCACCAAAGGTTACCAGCGGTATCAGACTGGGTACCCCGGCGGTGACTACGAGAGGTTTTGGCACAGATGAGATGAAGCGTATTGCCTCCCTCGTTGTCAAAGTTCTTTCTTCTTCGGGGGATGAAAACGTACAGAAGCAAGTTCGACAGGAAGTTCGAGAGATGTGTCAACAGTTTCCTATTCCTGGGTTGGCGTGAGACATTGCTACTTAGTGGATGTCTCTACCTGCATCTGCTGATTCTTCATCAGAAAACGGCGGTAATTTCATGTTATAATCAAGTTAGCATTCAAGTAGCTAAGAGGTGATGATGGACGAATTAAAAGTATTTAGCGGCACTGCTCACCCTTCCTTAGCAACGGCTGTGTGTGATTATTTGGGCATACCCCTGGGCGAGGCTGAGGTCTTTGAGTTTAGTAATGAGAATATTTTTGTGCGCATCCTTGAGAATGTCAGGGAACGAGACATTTTTATCGTTCAGCCCATCTGCTCTCCAGTTAACAAAAGCCTGGTCGAGTTACTCATCATGCTCGATGCCTTCAGGCGAGCCTCGGCGGGGCGCATTACCGCTGTCGTTCCCTATTATGGCTATAGCCGCACTGATAAAAAAGATCAACCCAGAGTTCCTATCACTGCTCGCTTGATTGCTGACCTGCTCACTACTGCCGGGGCAAATAGGGTGCTCACCGTAGACCTCCACGCCCCGCAAATTCAGGGATTCTTCACCATACCTGTAGATGAACTCACCACTAGGTCTATCCTGACTCAGTACTTCACTGAAAAAGCCCTGGATAACCTGGTGGTGGTGGCTACTGATATTGGCATTTCCAAGGTAGCCCGTGATATGGCTGCTAAGCTTGGAGCCCCCCTGGCTATCATTGAAAAGAGACGTCTGGGTAATTTCGATGCCACTGAAACCCTCAACATCATTGGTGAAGTTGAGGGAATGCGTGCCCTGACGGTTGACGATGAAATTGACACCGCTGGGTCTCTGGTCGGAGTAGTGAATACCCTTTTGGAACATGGAGTTAGTGAGGTTTACGCCTGTTGCACCCATCCCGTTTTCTCTGGCCCCGCTATCCAGAGGATTGCCGCCAGTTCGGTCAGAGAGGTAGTCGTTACCGATACCATACCTGTTAATGGCAAAAAGAAACTGGACAAAATAACCGTCTTGCCTATAGCTTCGCTTATCGGCGAAGCTATTCATCGCATTCACACCGGCTTATCAGTGGGGGCGATGTTCGAGTGATAATTGAATAATCAGCAGTATAACTGAAAAACGAGGACTGATAGCCGAAAATGTTTAAGTGGCTTAGCAATCTGATTGATTCCAACGAGAAAGAACTGAAACGCCTTCAGCCTCCGGTTGAACACATAAACTCGTTGGAGCCTGATTTTGTAAAGCTCACCGACGCTGAACTCCGAGCGAAAACCGATGAATTCAAGGCTCGGTTGGTCGATGGTGAAAGCCTGGATAGGATTTTACCAGAGGCTTACGCGGCTGTCAGAGAAGCAGCCAGGCGAACCATAAGACTGCGTCACTTTGATGTCCAGTTGATGGGTGGAATCGTGCTGCACCAGGGCAAGATAGCCGAGATGAAAACTGGTGAGGGAAAAACTCTGGTAGCTACCTTGCCCCTTTACCTTAATGCCCTTACTGG
>Ga0180434_10006000_pt1 | contig 14097 bp, 13 predicted proteins | sample SS_ome_7_FD_132453 | JGI IMG/M metagenome (GOLD analysis project Ga0180434, IMG submission 132453) | Hypersaline lake sediment archaeal communities from the Salton Sea, California, USA - SS_1_D_2 metaG | ecosystem: Environmental > Aquatic > Non-marine Saline and Alkaline > Hypersaline >... | reverse complement strand
GGCTGATGGTCCTGGCCCCGATGGTTCGCGGACGCAAGGGCCAGCACCAGGATGTCTTCGAGGCAATCCGCAAGGCCGGCCTGCTCCGCGTTCGGGTCGACGGCCAGGTGTTCGACGCCGAGACGCCGCCCGAGCTTGTTCGCCAGCGGTCGCACCACATCGAGGCCGTGGTCGACCGGATCGTCGTCCGCGAGGGCATCCGCTCCCGGCTGGCCGACTCGATCCGGCTGGCCATCCGCCACGGCGATGGCCTGGTGATGGCCACCTACGAGGAGAAAACGCCGGAGGGCAACATGTGGCACGATCGGCTCTTCAGCACGCAATACGCCTGCCCCGACTGCAAGATCAGCTACGAGGAGGTCGAGCCGCGGACGTTCAGTTTCAATAGCCCCTACGGCGCCTGCCCGGTGTGCGAAGGGCTGGGCGTCCGCGAGGCGTTCGATCCGGAGCTGGTTCTGCCGGAACCATCACTTTCATTGGGCGCTGGGGCGGTCGCGCCATGGAAGGGCTTGACGGCGTCGGCGATGAGGAAGATCAAAGGCCAGTTGGAGGAGTTTCTCGCCAAGTCCGGCATCGCCTGGGACACACCGCTGGAGCAACTCAAGCCGCGTGCCCTGGGCCAGCTCTTGCACGGCAACGGCAAGCGGTTCCACGGCGTGTTGGTGATGCTCGAAAAACAGTACGTCACCACAACCAGCGACAAACTGCAAAAGCGGCTGGCGACGTTCCGCGGCGAGGTGCCTTGCCCGGAGTGCAAAGGGGCCAGGCTCCGCAGCGAAGCTCGAAGCGTCCGCATCGGCGGCCGGGCGATCCACGAAGTCACGGCGATGACCGTGGCCGACAGTCGGGCGTGGTTCGAGTCGCTGGAGTTCCCCGACGATCGGCAGCCGATCGCCGCGCCGCTAAAAACGGAGATCCGCTCGCGGCTGGAATTCCTCAACGCCGTGGGGCTGGAATACCTCACACTCGACCGACCGGCCGGCACGCTCAGCGGCGGCGAGCTGCAGCGCGTGCGGCTGGCCGCGGGGCTCGGCTCCGGGCTGGTCGGCGTCTGCTACGTGCTCGACGAGCCGTCGATCGGCCTGCATCCCCGCGACAACCAGCGGCTGATCGACGCCCTGCGGCGGCTGCAAGCCCGGGGTAATACGGCCGTGGTCGTCGAACACGACGAAGCCATCATGCGGCAGGCCGACTGGCTGATCGACATGGGCCCCGGCGCGGGCCAGCACGGCGGCCGGATCGTTGCCCAGGGCACGCCCGAGCGGTTGGCCGCCGATCCGGCCTCGCTGACCGGCGCCTATCTGGCCGGCAAGGCGGCGATCCCCGTGCCCCAGCAGCGCCGTCGCACGGCGAAGTCGCGATCGATCACCATCGAGGGCGTCACGACGAACAACCTCAAACGGGTGACCGTCCAGGTGCCGCTCTCGGCGCTGGTTTGTGTGACCGGCGTCAGCGGGTCGGGCAAGAGTTCGCTGTTGAACGAGACGCTCGCCCGGGCGCTGATCCGGCGTCTGGGCGGCCTGGCCCCAAAGCCCGGCCCGCACGCCAGCCTGCGCGGGGTGAACCAGATCGACAAGGTCGTCGAGATCGACCAGTCGCCGATCGGCCGCACGCCGCGAAGCAATCCGGCCACGTATACCGGCGTGTTCGACGAGATCCGCAAGATCTTCGCCGGCACCCGCGACGCGAAGCAGCGCGGCTATCGCGCCGGGCGGTTCAGCTTCAATGTGAAAGGCGGTCGTTGCGAGGAGTGCCAGGGCCAGGGTCAGCAGAAGATCGAGATGAACTTCCTGCCCGACCTATACGTCACCTGCCCGAAGTGCGAAGGCACGCGGTTCAACCGGCAGACGCTTGCGATCCGCTACCGTGAGCGGTCGATCGCCGACGTGCTGGCGATGAGCGTCGACGACGCGACCGCGTTCTTCGAGAATTTCCAGGTCATTGCCCGGCTGTTGCGCAGCATGCAGGAGGTGGGGCTCGGTTATTTGACGCTCGGGCAGGCGTCGACCACGCTTTCCGGCGGCGAGGCCCAGCGGATCAAGTTGGCCACCGAACTGGGCCGGGTCGAGACCGGCAAGACCCTCTACATGCTCGACGAGCCGACCACCGGGCTGCACTTCGACGACATCCGCAAGCTCCTGAAGGTGCTCGGCCGGCTGGTCGACTTGGGCAACACGGTCGTGGTGATCGAGCACAATCTCGACGTGATCAAGTCGGCTGACTGGATCATCGACCTGGGCCCCGAAGGCGGCGCCGGCGGCGGCGAAGTCGTCGCCACCGGCACACCCGAGCAGATCGCCGCGCTAGCCGACAATCACACGGGGCGGTTTTTGCGCGAGATGTTGGGGGATGGGGAGGGGTGAGCACTACAGGCGCGATACGCGAGCGAGTGGGCATGGAAGGTGATCGCTGGGAGGCCCTCTGATGGAGGTCGGCGCGTCGAGCTTGTAGTGCCAGCTCCCCGGCTAGGCAACAATCGCCCCTATCCCGCGGGCGAAGGTTGAACCTCGACGCCGTGAAACGTATCCTACTGAGAGGGCGGTAAGGGCGAGGGTTCTTTTTTTTCTTGCGCACCGCCGGGCTTGCCCACGACCGTCGCATTACCCCGCCTGGAGCGGGCTAATATCGATTTCAATGCTAACCTACAGATATCAAACGACTTAGGAGCACCATCGCCGTGGCCACTGTCGCGAAAACCGAAAAGGAAACCAGCTCGGCTCACCCCGTTAGTGGGGCGGATATTGTCGTCCAGTCCCTGGTCAACCACGGCGTGGATGTCATTTTCGCCTATCCGGGGGGTGCTAGTATTCCTCTGCATCAGGCCCTGACCCGGTTCCGCGACAAGTTGCGGGTGATTCTGCCGCGGCACGAGCAGGGCGGGGGGTTCGCCGCTCAGGGATACGCCCGAACCACCGGCAAGATCGGCGTCTGCATGGCCACCAGTGGTCCCGGGGCGACCAACTTGGTCACCACGCTGGCCGATGCGAAGCTCGACAGCATCCCGATGCTTGCCATCACCGGGCAGGTCAGCGCGCAGGTGATCGGCACCGACGCCTTCCAGGAGACGCCGATCGTCGAGGTTTGCCGCAGTGTGACCAAGCACCACTACCTGGTGACCGACGTTCGGGATATCGCCCGCATTATGCGCGAGGCGTTTCACGTGGCCACGACCGGTCGGAAGGGGCCGGTGCTGATCGACCTTCCGAAGAATCTGCAGATCGCCCAGACCGTGCCCGACTACGACGCTCCGATGAACCTGCCCGGCTATGGGGTTGACGAGCCTCGGGCCGCAGCGGAGGAGATCGAGCAGATGGCGGCCATGATCCGCGAGGCCCATCGGCCGGTGATCTATGCCGGCGGGGGCGTGATCTCGGCCGATGCCAGCGGGGAGCTGGTCGCGTTGGTCCGCAAGACGGGTATCCCCGTGACCATGACCCTGACCGGGCTCGGCGCATTTCCCGGCGACGACCCGCTCTCGCTCGACATGCCCGGCATGCACGGCAGCGTCTATGCGAACGTGGCCATCGACGAGTGCGATCTTTTGCTGGCCCTTGGTGTTCGGTTTGATGATCGCGTGACCGGCAAGGTCTCGGAGTTCGCCAAGTATGCCAAGGTGGTGCATGTCGAGATCGACGCCTCGGAGATCAACAAGATCCGCGAACCGGAGCTGGCCATCAACGGCGACGTGAAACAGGTGCTTGCGGCGTTGAACCGGATCGTCGAGCCGCCGGCCGACCTCGGGCCGTGGCACAAGCAGGTCGCTGCGTGGAAGGAGGCCGACCCGTTCCATTATAAGGAGCACTCGACTGCCATTCTGCCGCAGCAGGCGATCCACGAGCTGTGGCAGTTGACCAAGGACCAGGACGCGATCATCACGGTTGGCGTCGGCCAGCACCAGATGTGGACGGCCCAGTATTACAAATTCCGCGGTCCGCGGCGCTGGGCGTCCAGCTCGGGCTTGGGGACGATGGGCTTCGGGCTGCCCTCGGCCGTCGGCGCAAAGGCGGCCCATCCCGACAAGCTGGTGGTGGATATCGACGGCGACGGCAGCCTGTTGATGAACGTCCAGGAGATGGCCACCTGCTATTGCGAGAAGTTGCCGGTGAAGGTCATGTTGTTGAACAACATGCACCTGGGCATGGTCGTGCAATGGGAGGACCGTTTTCATAAGGCCAATCGGGCGCACACGTATCTCGGCCCGATCGACCATCCCGAGGCGCTCGGCCGGGGCGACGGCTTCATGGCCGAGCAGCGGTATCCCGACTTCCCGGCCATTGCCCGCGGCTTCGGTTGGGAGGCCCGGTCGGTGATGGACAAGAAGGACCTGATCCCGGCCTTGAAGGAGATGATCTCGGCCGAGGGGCCCTACCTGCTCGACGTCCGGGTGCCCTACCAGGAGCATGTGCTTCCGATGATTCCCGCCGGCGCGACGGTGAAGGATTTGATCCGCGAGTGAGTATCCTTGGCCCTGTTTGTGAAGTGACGAAGAACCCAGGGGGGGACGTTCCATGCGATACCGGGTACTGATTGAACAAGACGAGGATGGCGCTTATGTAGCCGAGGTGCCGTCGCTGCCCGGCTGTATTTCCCAGGGTCGGACGCGGGCGGAAGCGGTCAATAACATCCGAGAAGCGATTGCCGGTTATCTCGAAAGCCTGGAGGCCCACGGCGACCCGATTCCGCCTTCCATCGTGGAAGAGGTCGTGGAGGTCAAGCCGTGAGTGCTTTGCCGGTCGTCGAGGGCCGCGAAGTGGTCAACGCTCTCCGCAAGGTCGGGTACGAGCTGGATAGGCAGCGGGGCAGCCACATGATTCTGCGGCAAAACGCCCCGCCCCATCGACGCTTGACTATTCCCGATCACAAGGAAGTCGCGAAGGGGACATTACGCATGATCATCCGGCAGGCAGGCCTGACGGTGGAGGAATTCAGAAACCTTCTTTAGCAAAGAGGTGTCCGTTGAGTCTTCCCACGGCATGCGGCCCTGAGGGTCTCGCTGGAGTTTGGCTACTTGTTCGTCCGCCACGCCTTGCGAAGCTGCCAGCGGAGCGGGATCGGCCGTCGGTTCGAGGGTTACACTTCCGCTCCAAGGCAGGATCGAAAACTCCTTGAAACGGTTCACGACCTTGCGCATTAGTCGTATAACGCCATGAAGAATCCGCTTCGCTTCTTCGAACAGGTGATCGTCCTCAGCCTGCTGGGGATGATGATGCTCGCGGTGTTGGTGTCAACGGTCGAGCTGGCGGTCGTGCTGGTCCAGCAACTCTACAGACCGCCGTTGATGCTTTTGAATATCGAAGAGATGCTCGAGGTCTTCGGCTTCTTTCTGATGGTGCTGATCGGGCTCGAGCTGCTGGAGACGATCAAGGTCTATCTGGAGGAAGATCGTGTTCACGCCGAGGTCGTCTTCCTGGTCGCGCTGGTCGCCGTCGCGAGAAAGGTGATCATCTTCGACTACAAAGAGATGTCCACTGAGCTTCTCTACGGCATGGCGGCCCTGATTGTCGCGCTGGGGATTGGCTATTTCCTCGTCCGCCTCGCGTTGAAAAGGCCGCCGTCGAAGCAAGATCGGCCGTCCGGCGATTGAAGCCCTTGCGGAGCCTTGCCGCTTCCTGTGTGACTGATCCGGCCTCGGGCGTTTCCCGGCGCGTCCGCGAGATGCCCCCGGGTTGGAAGACCGATTCGCCTGGGGTGACAGCGCTCGCCGCCGCATGGTAGAATGGGTGGCTGCCGCGCTGATGCCCCCGCTTCAAGGCGGTGTTTTCTACAATCCTGGACGCAGTTGCCGCCCCAAGACGCGACCACGAGCGGCCAGCCGGAATCGATTCTCGGATAAGTTCGAATTGTGCCCCTCCGACGGAGCCTGCCATGGACACCCTGCTGCCCCGGCGAACCTTGTTGGCCATGACGGCGGCCGCGATCCTATTCGGCGCAACGGCGGGCTTTGCGGAAGAGCAACCGGAGAAAATCCGCGCCCTGATCCTCGACGGCCAGAACAACCACAATTGGCGGGCGACCACGCCGGTGCTCCGCTCAATCCTCCAACAAAGCGGGCGTTTCACCGTCGATGTGGCAACCATGCCGACCGGTGACGCGGAGTCGCGGAGCGCCTTCTCACCAAACTTCGATGATTACGACGTCGTGGTGAGCAACTATAGCGATTTCGGGAGCACCCCGGCGCCGACGCCGTTCCTTGAAAAGCTGCTGGCCTGGGTGGCCGGCGGAGGAAACTTCGTCGCCGTCCATGCCGCCACCGCCGGCATGGGCCATCATCCGGCGTATTATCGCCTGGTCGGGCTGACCTGGGGGACGCGCAACCATGGCGAGCGGCTGGCGATCGACAGCTCGGGCAATCTCGTTCGCACGCCCAAGGGCGAAGGACGCGGGACCGGACACGGCCTCCCCGGCCCGGTCGACGTCACCATTCATGGGGAAGACCATCCGATCACCCAGGGATTGCCCCGCGGCTGGCAAGTTCCCCGCGACGAACTCTGGTTCGCCGTTCGCGGGCCGGCCGAGAACCTCACCATCCTGGCAACCGGCTATTCTCCCCAGACCCAGAAGCACGAGCCGATCCTCTGGACGGTCGACTATGGCCGGGGACGTGTGTTTGTGACGCTCCTGGGCCACGATACGAAGTGCATGGACTCGCCCGGCTTCCGTGTGACGCTCTGCCGCGGCGCGGAGTGGGCCGCCACCGGCGCGGTGACTCAGCCGGTACCCGAGGGTTTTCCGAAGGAGGAGTCGCGGTAGCTCAACACGGAGGGATGGCATGGAAATCGACGTTTCCCGACTGTTGCAGGCAGCGTTGCACAGCGGCGCTTCCGAAGTTGACCTGAATGCGAAATTGGAAGAGGCCTGCCGGCAGCTCTATCCCGAGCACAATGCCGACGCCCTGCGAAGCTCGCGGCAGATGCTCGATCGGGCGACCGAACAAATGGGCTGCTCCAGGCTGGAGGCCGCGCGACGGCTGGCCCAGGGTAAGGCGGTCGTGCGGGCCGGCAGCATGCGGGTCAATTCGCTCGACGAACTACCGCCGGAGCTGCGAGCCCGGGCCGAGCGGATGATGGCCTCGGGCGAGTCGTCGTCGGCCGAGACCTACCGAACGAGCTATTCCGCCGGCGGTCCGCGGCAGTTTCCGTCCGGCGGGCAGGCGCTCGGATTTCCCGGCCAGCCGCCGATGCGCGGACGGAGTTCGTCGCAGTGGTTATGGCCGGTACGGGTGGGGTTCCTCATGGCCGCGTTGGCTGCGGCGGCGTGGATCGTAAGCTGGATACTGAGGTAACAACGGGTGTGCTCCATGCGTGAAATGCTCTATCTAGCGATCGCCGGCGCGCTGGGTGCGCTGAGCCGCTACGGGCTCAGCGGGTTGAGCTACCGAGTGTTGGGCGATCGGTTTGCCTGGGGGACGCTGGTGGTCAACGTGCTCGGGTCGTTCCTGATCGGACTGATCGCGCATGTTGGGCTGTCGACCGACGTGTTGCCGCCCGCCTACCGCACGGCCGTGACCGTCGGCTTCCTCGGCGCGCTGACCACCTTCTCCACCTTCAGCTACGAGACGATGGGCTACCTGGAAGACGGCGATTGGCGGGCGGCCCTGCTGAATATCGGGGCGAATGTCATCGTATGCCTGCTGGCGGTGGCGGTCGGCATGGCCTTGGGGCGATTCCTGACGGGAGGTGGATAATGCGTGTCCTCGAGGGCGAACAGATCCTGATGCGGATCTTCATCGGCGAAGGTGACAAGCATGAGGGCCGGCCGCTGTACCAGGTGCTGGTCGAGTTGTTCCGGCGCGAGAAACTGGCCGGGGCGACCGTCTACCGCGGCCTGTTGGGTTTCGGCGCGAAAAGCCACATGCATACCGCCCACCTGCTGCGGCTCAGCCAGGACCTGCCGATGGTCATCGAGGTGGTCGACTCGCAAGAGAACATCGACCGGGTGCTGCCGCAGGTCGACGAACTGGTCGAAGAGGGGCTGATCACCATGGAGCGGGCACTGGTCATCCGCTACAAGCCGGGGCGAGAGGCGTGAGGTTTCGCCAAAGTGACCAGTCCCACCGATAACGTTGTCGCAGTGAACCGGCCGGCCCGCGAACAGTCGCGAAGAAGGGGCGGAGCACAGAAGATAGCATGAAGTCGGGGCGGCTGCTTTTCTGAAACAGGTCGGAGTCGCAAGCGGCGAAATCCACAGGGAAAACTGGCAGTCGGCCGTCGTGCGAACTATAATCGACGGATTCGAGCGTGTATCGATACCGCCGGCGCGTCTTCCATGAATGATGAAGGAGTATTCTCATGTGTCACGCAATTTGTGCAATTTGTGCTGTTTCGGTGCTTCTATCGGCAGGGGCGCCCCTTTCTCACGCGGCGGAGAATGAGGGCAAGATCCGAGTCCTGCTGACCTACGGCGGCCACGGTTTCGACCAGAAGGCGTTCTTTGCCATGTTCGACGAGTTGCCCGGCGTTGAATATACCAAGGTGTCGCTGCCCGAGTCGGCCGACCTGTTGAAGCCGGGCCTGGAGAAAGAGTACGACGTGATCGTCCGCTACGACATGGTGGGCCAGTTTACGCCCGAGCAACGCCAGGCGTTTGTCGAGCTGCTCGGCAAGGGCATCGGCCTGGTCGCACTGCACCACAACTTGGGTGCTCACCGCGGCTGGGATGAGTACGCCCGGATCATCGGCGGCAAATTCGCCTTTGCTCCTTGGGAACTCGACGGCAAATCCCAGCCGAAGTCGACCTTTGCCCACGGTCAGGAGATCGCCGTCAGCGTGGCCGACAAGGACCATCCGATCAGCCAGGGGTTGAGCGACTTCACCGTCCACGACGAGACGTACGGCCGGTACTACACATCGCCCGAGGCGAAGGTGCTGCTAACGACCGACCATCCGAAGAGCGATGCCGAACTGGCCTGGGTGCTGCGGTACGGCAACAGCCGGGTGTTCTACTTGCTTCTGGGCCACGACAACCATGCGTGGAAGCAACCGCCGTACCGCAAGTTGTTGCTCCGCGGCATTCGCTGGGCGGCGCAGGAGTGAAGCAGCGGTCTGAGGGCGGGCCGGCTGGTTCGTCGTTCCGCCTTATGAGTTTTGACGAACAAAACCTCTAATTCGACATGCGTCCGTCTAGCGGCCGGGCCTTTCAGCCGTCACTGCCGCGCAGGCGGGAACCCAGGCGATTCGTGCGGTTCATTGGTTTCCGGCCTGCGCGAGAATGACGGACAACACCCTGCGGCAAACGCATGGCGTAACCGTTCACTTACCCGGCCGGGGACTGGTCCATTTTTCGGCCGAAATGCGCTGTTCTTGAAACAAGGGGATGGCCGAAAACAGGGACCTGTCCCCCTACCGGCGCGGAAGGGGACAGTCCCATTTTCGCGGCAAAATAGCGTGATCCAATAAAACGGACTTCCCCGCCGCGAAAATTGGGACAGTCCCCGGTGAACGGTTACCGCATGGCTTTATTCGGCTGAAGTGTTACAGGAAAGAAGAAAAGGAAGGAAAGCGGCGTCGGGCCGCCGTACTCCAAAAGAGCCCGCTCTCTTGACACGCGACCGTGGCGCGCGATAATGGCAGTGGTGTTCCGGCCCGGGGGTAGCGGCCCTCCGTGGGAGGGTGCCGGCTCGTCGATCCATCTCCTCAGCGGTTTCGCGGTTGCAGGACGGGAGTGCATAATGAGCGAATGCTTAGCGGAAGTCCTGTCGTCCCAGGCCGATGTTGTCCGCATTGCGTTGGAGAAGCGTCTTCAGCAATCCAGCGCCGCGGCATTGGCCGAGATGCCTGGCGGCGATGCAGCCGCGTTGCTGGCGACCTTGGCGGCGCGGTGCGAAGGCGACCCGGAGGTGGCGGCCGGCTGGGCCCGCGAGCTGCGCGAGGTGGCCGAACCGGCCGGGTTGGCGCTGGTCGACGCGCTCGAGGGCCTTCGGTGCCTGGAGTCGGTGGTCCGCTTCTTCCTGGTTCGTCAGCAGAGCGACAAGCGGGCGTTGTTGCCGGCGTTGAACGAGTTGAGCGAGGCGGTCGAGTCGATGCGCCGCAGCGTCGTGACGGAGTTCTCCGACAAGGCGGCATCCGGGCAGCCGGCCGCACTCGTCCGAGCGGTCGCGGTTGCCCCCAGCCGCGAGGCGGCCGTCCAAGAAGATCTGGCCACCCTGGCCGATTGCGCCCAAGTGGCCATCTGCCTGGCAACGCTGCAGGGCAAGCCGTTCTATGTGAATCGTGCCGGTCGGACGTTGCTCGGGCTGGCCGAGGCGACTGATCTGCCTGCCAGTCTGCACGGCTTCTACAGCGAATCGAGTTGGACCCAACTCCGCGACGTCGCCGTGCCCGAGGTCCAGCAGCAGGGGCGGTGGTCAGGCAATAGCCAGGTTCGCAACGCTCAAACGGGCGACGTCCACGACGTGGCCACCGTGATGTATCTGGCCAAGGGCCTGCAGACCGACCGCAAGTCCTGCCTGGCGATCATCCACAACCAGATGCGGGAGCCCTCGCAACTCGAAAACGCATTGCGAGAGGCGACAGCCCGAAAGAAGGCGATTCTCGAATCGTCGCTCGACCCGATCATCACCATCGACCACGAGGGGGTCATCACCGAGTTCAATCGGGCGGCCGAGCAGACGTTTGGGCATCCGCGTTCGAAGATTCTCGGCACGCGCCCCTCCGATGTGCTGTTTCCTTCCCAGGTCAGCGCCGGTCAGCAGAACCGGATCGAGCGCTACCTGGAGGCGGGCGAGGGCTCGATGCTCGGCCGGCGGACCGAGGTGACGGCCGTCCGCGCCGACGGCGAGTCGTTCCCGGCCGAAATGGCCATGACTATCGGTTACGAGCAGGGTGCCCCGGTGCTGACCTTCTTCGTCCGCGATATCAGCGAGCGGAAGAAGGCCGAGCAGGAGCAGGCCCGCTACGCCGCCGAGCTGGAGCGGTCGAACCGGGAACTGGAGCAGTTCGCCTACGTCGCCTCGCACGACCTTCAGGAACCCTTGCGGAAGATCCGAACTTTCGGCGACCGGCTGGAGATGAAATGCGGATCGATGCTTGACGACACGGGCCGCGAATGCATCGAACGGATGCAAAACGCCGCGATGCGGATGCAGGCGCTGATCGAGGGACTACTGACGCTCTCGCGTGTCACTACCCGCGGGCAGAAGTTCGTTCCCTGCGACCTGGCCGAAGTCGCCCGCGAGGTCGTCTCCGACCTGGAGAGCACGATCGAGCGTGCCGAGGGTCGGGTCGAAATCGGCAAGCTGCCGACCATCCAGGCCGACCCGCTGCAAATGCGCCAACTCCTGCAGAACCTCATCGGCAACGCTCTGAAGTTCCACCGCCCCGGCACGCCGCCGATCGTCAAGGTCCACGGCCGGTTTATCCAGAGCCACGACCAGCGCGGAGGCGAAGGGTCGCTGGCCAATGAGCGATGCCGAATGGTCGTCGAGGATAATGGCATCGGGTTCGAACAGCGATATCTCGAGCGGATTTTCGGCGTCTTCCAGCGCCTTCACCCGCGCGAGGTCTACGAGGGGACCGGCATCGGGCTGGCCATCTGCCGCCGGATCGCCGAACGCCACGGTGGCACCATCGCCGCCCAAAGCGAACCAGACAAAGGGGCCGCGTTCGAGGTCCTGCTGCCGGTCGTCCATCCCAAGGAGAAGGGGTCCCGGAAATAAAGGGAGAAACTCATGGCGGAGTTCGACAAGCTCTTCGTGATCCTCGTCGCGGATGACGACATGGAGGACTGCATGCTCGTCCGCGATGCGATGGCCGAGACGGGCGTGCCGCACGACCTGCGCTTTGTCCGCGACGGCGAAGAGTTGTGCGAGTATCTTTACCACACGGGCGAGTACGCCCGCGGGCAAGACGCTCCGCGACCCCACCTGATCCTGCTCGACCTGAAGATGCCGAGAAAGAACGGCCTGGAGGCACTCCAGCAGATCAAGGCCGACCCGCAAACGCGGCGAATCCCGGTCGTCGCGCTGACGACCTCGATGGCGGTCGAGGATGTCCGGTGCTGCTACGATGCCGGCGTGAATGCCTATGTTACCAAACCGGTAAGCTACCATACGCTGATCGACATCATGAAGTCGATGGCCGGCTACTGGTTCCAAACGGTGAAGTTGCCTCCCAGGGATTGAGATGGAAACTCCCCGCGTGCGCATCCTGCTGGTCGAGGACGACCCGGACGACGTCTGGGTTATCCGCAATCTGCTTATCGACCGCTGGGACGGCTCCTACGAGTTGGTCCATGTGGAGCTGCTTGAAACGGCGATCCAGTGTTGCCAGGAGCAGGACTTCGATGTCGTGCTGCTCGATTTGACCCTGCCCGACAGTCAAGGGCTGGAGACCTTCTTCCGCGTCTTTGCCGAGGCCGAGGGTGTGCCGATCGTCGTACTGACCGGCTACGGCGACCATGCGGTCGCGATGAAGGCGGTGCAGGCCGGCGCGGAGGACTACCTGGTCAAGGGGGAGGTCGACGACGACGCCCTGGTCCGCAGCATCCGCTACGCCATCGAGCGCAACCGTCGGCACCAGGCCGAAGACCAGCTCCGCGACACCTCCGAGCAGTTCCGCGCCGCGCGGGAGATCCAGCAGCGCTTGTATCCCCGCCAGCCGCCGCGACTAGAAGGGTTCGACATCGCCGGCGCGCTGCGCCCCGCCACGGAGACGGCCGGCGACTATTTCGACTTCATCCCCATGGCCGATGACCGTTGGGCCATTGTGCTGGGCGATGTGAGCAGCCACGGCATGGGCCCGGCGCTGCTGATGGCCGAAACCCGGGCGTGTCTGCGGATCCTCGCGCAGCAATCGTCCGACGTCGGCGAGATTCTCACCCGGGCCAATCGGGTCCTGGTGGCCGACACGGGCGATTTCCACTTCGTCACCCTCGCCATGGCCCAGCTCGACCCGGTCACGCGACAGCTCGAATACGCCAGCGCCGGGCAGCGTGGCTATCTGCTGCACGCCTCCGGCAAGGTGACCATTCTCGACAGCACCAGCCTGCCGCTGGGCGTCCGCGAGAGCGAGACGGTGCCCAACGGCCCGGCCCATACGCTCGCGTCCGGCGACATTGTGACCTTTTTCACCGACGGCCTGCCCGACGCCGAGTCGCACGGCAAGGTCCATTTCGGCAACCAGCGCGTGTTGGAGTTGATCCGCGACCAGCGAGATCGCCCCGCCGAGGAGATCGTCGACTCGCTCTTCCACGAGGTCGACGCCTTCTGCCGTTATCGGGCCCAGCGCGACGACATGACGATTGTCATCGTCAAAGCCCTCGGGGGTAGTGCATCGTAGACCGAGATGGTTTAGGATGGGGTTTTTGGGCGGCCCATCCTTGGAGTGCGGCGGCCCGACGCTGCTTTCTTTCCATTTTCCCCGAGGTGGAACCCATGACCTTCGCCTATCCGACGCCACGCATCTCCGTCTCGCTGCGAATGGCCCTCCTGGGCATCGCCGGGCTTTGCCACCTCGCCGCGGCGCCGGCCGATGCCCAACGGTTGCAGCGAATGCTCAATCCCACCTCGGAACCCGCCGCCGAGGCCTACAACCAGGGCATCGAGCAGTTCAACCGGGGCCAGCTCGATCAGGCCATTGCGTCGTTCACGCAGGCCCTTCGGCTGAATTCCCGTCTTGCCCGGGCCTATTCCAGCCGAGGCGTGGCGCTGACGCAAAAGGGCCAATACGATCGGGCCATCGCCGATCTGACCCGGGCCGTCGAACTCGACCGCAACGACCTCCAGTCGTGGATCAACCGCGGCGCGGCCTGGTTCCGCAAAGGCGAAATGGACCGGGCCCTCTCCGACTTCAACCACGTCCTCCGCCGCGACCCGTACAACGCCGCCGCCTACCGCGACCGGGGGTACGTTCGCGCGTTGCAGGGCGACCTGAAGCCGGCGCTGGCCGATCTGGACCGGGCCATCCGCATGAATCCGAAAGACGCGGCCGCCTACACCAGCCGGGCAACCGTCCACTTCCGCCGCGACGACCTCGATGGGGCCATTGCCGACTACCAGCACGTCGTCCGGCTTGAGCCCCAAAACGCCCAGGCCTGGGCCGACTTGGGCAACGCCCGGGCAATAAGCGGCGATCTGAAGCAGGCACGCGCCGACCTCGAGCG
>Ga0180434_10005997_pt1 | contig 14102 bp, 6 predicted proteins | sample SS_ome_7_FD_132453 | JGI IMG/M metagenome (GOLD analysis project Ga0180434, IMG submission 132453) | Hypersaline lake sediment archaeal communities from the Salton Sea, California, USA - SS_1_D_2 metaG | ecosystem: Environmental > Aquatic > Non-marine Saline and Alkaline > Hypersaline > Sediment... | reverse complement strand
GCTCATTGCCCTGGCCAAACGCTACACCCAGCTCTACAACCGAGAGTGTGCCGCGCCCGTGCGCATGCCTGCCCTCGGCCGCTTCATCGATAGGGTCAGAACTTCCAAGACAGGACACTAGGCGAAAAAACGCCAATCCGCGGCAGGAATGGTCCAATCGCAGCGGCAAGTAGTGAGGGACGCAGTCTGACATCATGTGCGTCGCCGGCACTCCGATCGGCGGCTGGGGGGTCGCCGGCCCGCGGATGCCGGCACCTAGAGTGCGGGCCGACCAGACAGTTGAGGCCGCAAGCCCGCGCGTTTAGCGCCCGGCCGGGCCGGGAATAGCAGGCGTGCGGGGCTTCGGCGAGGAGAGGACAATGGCAGCGAGCGACGAGCCGGAACCGCACGTTCCGGAGCCCGAAAAACCGGAAGAGCCCTCCGCAGCCCCACCCACCCCCGAACACCAGGCCGAAAGCCAGGACGCCCTCGAGGCCAGCCTGCGGCCCCTCAAGTCCGGCCAGATCGTGAGCGGCGTCGTCGTGCAGATGGATGAGCACGGCGCTCTGGTGGATGTCGGCACCAAGTCCGAAGGGCTGATCCCGCCCAAGGAACTGCGCCGCGCCGGCGACAAGGACCCCGAGGTGGTCGTGGGCGACCGCATTGACGTGTACGTGGTCAAGCCCGACACCGAGGACGGCCACATGCTGCTGTCCAAGAAGCGGGCCGACTACGAGCAGGTCTGGACCCAGGTGATCGAGGCCCACGAGAAGGGCGAGACCGTGAGCGCCATGGTCGTGGACCGGGTCAAGGGGGGCCTGGTGGTGGACCTGGGGCTGCGCGGGTTCCTGCCCGCCTCCCACGTCGCCACCCGCAACGTCCACGCGCTGGACCGCTTCGTGGGCCAGTCGCTGCGGCTCAAGATCATCGAGGTGGACCGCGCCCGCAAGCGGGTCGTCGTCTCCCACCGGCTGGCGGCGGAGGACGAGCGGCGCAAGCGCCGCGAGACCACGCTTGAGTCGCTGGAAGAGGGACAGGTGCGCAAGGGGGTCGTGCGCCGCATCACCGACTACGGCGCCTTCGTGGACATCGGGGGTCTGGACGGCCTGCTCCACGTCACCGAGATGGCCTGGACGCGCGTGCGCCACCCCTCGGATGTCGTCCGGCCGGGCCAGAAACTCGACGTGATGGTGCTGAAGTTCGACCGCGAGGCCGAGAAGGTCTCGCTGGGGCTGAAGCAGATCCTGCCCGATCCCTGGCAGCACGTGGAGGAGACGTACAAGGTCGGCCAGTTGGTCTCCGGGCAGGTCACGCGGCTGGTGCCCTTCGGCGCCTTCGTGCAACTCGAAGGGGGGATCGAGGGCGTGATCCCCATCGCGGAACTGGCCGATCGGCGCGTGGCCAAGCCCGAGGACGTGTTGGCCCCGGATCAGACCGTCCAGGCGAAGGTCATCGCCATCCGGGCCGGGGAGCGGCGGATGAGCCTCAGCCTGCGCCAGGTGCAGCAGGACAGGGACCGCCAGGAGTTGCGCGAGTTCCAGGCGCGGCAGCGCGAGGGCGGCCGCGTGACCCTGGGCGACTTGGTCGGCGACGTGCTGTCCCAGCACCCTCAGGCCGCGCCCGACCAGGACGCCGGCGAGGACAGCGAATGCGAGTCATCGGACTCACAGGGGGAATCGCCTGCGGAAAAAGCCGAATCGCCGAGTTCCTCCGAGTGAAAGGGGTCCCGGTCATTGACGCCGACCAGGTGGCCCGGGAGGTCGTCCAGCCCGGACAGCCGGCCCTGGCCGCCGTGGTGGAGGCCTTCGGCGAGCAGATGCTGCGCGGCGACGGCACGCTGGACCGGCGGCGCCTGGGGGAGGCCGTCTTTGCCGATCCGGCCGCGCGGAGGCGCCTGGAGACCATCCTGCACCCGGCCATCCTGGGCGAAATGGGCCGCCGCATCGAGTCGCTGCGTCGCCGGCCCCACCCGCCGCCGCTGCTGATCGCGGTGCTGCCCCTGCTCTTCGAGGCCGGCTGCGAGGCCATGGTGGACGGGGTCGCGGTGGTTTCGGCCTCCCGCCGGGAGCAGATCCGCCGGCTCAGGGCCCGCGACGGCCTGAGCCGCCAGGAGGCCGTACAGCGCCTGGAGGCGCAAATGCCGCTGGAGGAGAAGACGGCCCGGGCGGACTGGGTGATTGACACTGAAGCCGGCCCTGAGGCGGTAGACGCCCGTGTCGAAACCTTGCTTGCAGGCTGGCTCTCGGCAGACGGGGCAAGTGCCAGCCCGGCCCAAGAGGGGTCGGACTGCGGCCCGGCGAATGCATAGACCGTATTGGGGGTTGTGGGCTTTACAGGTGGGCTCACGTGTGGTAGAATGCCTGGCACGCGGCCAAGAGCTTCTTCCACCACACACCGCACCACGCTGGCGGCCCCAACTCCACCGCTGACACAACGGCGCTCGTCAGGAGACGAAGCGTGAGGTTGGGCCATCAATTCGAGATCCGGTCCGCGGTTTCGTGCCGTCGGCGGCGAGCCACCACGTCCCATGCGCCCTCCGGGGAGGGCTGGCTGCCTTCACGATCCTTTCATCATCCTCAATTGCCCGGGCGGGCGCCGTCAGCCCGCTAACGTCCAGCCGAGGAGGAGACGAATCCGATGCACAACATGGCTAAGGGTGCAAGGGCGCGATGGTTGGCCCGAACGGTCTGCCTGCTGTTCACGGGGTCGCTGGTAGCCATCGGGCCGTCGGCGCAGCGCGCCGCCGCCCAGGAGGCGACTACGACCTTCAAGATCCTGCCTGTGGCCGTCGTGGACTTCGTCAACATGACGGACTACCAGCCCGGCCTGCTGGGGGGCAAGGCCGCCGACGCGCTGGTCGTCGAGCTCGACGCCTCCGAGCGCTTCGAGCCGCTGCAGCGCGACTCCGTTGACCGGGCCTTGAACGAACTCGGCCTGGGCCTGCCGCTTCACGACGCGGCCCAGCAGCGTCTTGGGAACTACTTGGACGTCGCGGGAGTCATAAGCGGTGAAGTGCGTGCCGTCGAATTCATCGAGAAGCGCGAGGGCCTGACCGCGCGCGTCACGATGGGCGGGGTCATGGTGGACGTCGCCACCGGCCAACCCATCAGCGGCGCCCTGATCTCCGTGTCCAGCGCGCCCAAGCCCGGATACGATGCCGACAAGGACGTGCTCGTCAACGAGGCGCTGCGGCAGGCCGCCAACGAGGTCGTGCAGGGGATGATGGCCTATCGTGCGCCCCAGGTCATGGTATCCTCGGCCGATCCCAACCACGCCTACCTGCTGGGAGGCACCCGCAGGGGCATCCAGGTCGGCATGGAGATGGTCGTGCTGCGCTTCGGGGAGAAGGTCGGCCTCATCAAGATCACCGAGGTGGACTCCAGCAACGCCACGGGCGAGATCGTGGCGAATCTCCGCGGCATCACCACGGGCGACAAGGCGGTCGGCGTGTATCGCCTTCCCGACCGGGTTCTCACGCCCGGCCAGCGGACGGAGAAGCGGGAAACCGGCCGCCGCTTGGAGCGCAGCAAGGCTGGCCTGATCGCTCTGCTTGCCCTGGGCTTGCTCGTGGGCGTGATGAGCCGCTCCAGCCCGGGCGAGGAGGAGACGCGCGGCGTCGAGGCCTCCTCTCTGGCCAACGCACTGGACTACCCCGAGGCGACCGTCGCGCTCGGCACGGGCGCCAACCTCGTCACCTGGCTGCCCGAGGCGCGCGACTCGGCGCACACGCTCGCCTTCTGGATCTGGCGCAATGACCAGCGGCTCTGGGTCCAGCGCCCCAGCGAGGGCTACTACTTCATTGATCCCGTCTTCATCGGCGGGTTCACCGACGAGGAAGGGGTGGTCTATACCTGGACTTCCACGCTGACCATTGATCCCGTAACAGGCTATGTGACCGAGTACACACGTGAAGTGACCACAGAGGAGGATGATGACGACGACGAAACGGCGATGCCACCCGCGCTCGCCTACCAGGAGGGGCCTACCGGTGGGCCCATCGGCGACACCTGGGAGGTGGAATGGACGCCCACGCCGCCTTCCCCCGGCTTCTCCTACACCTATGCCGTCACAACCGTTGCCAGCACGCCGCAGATCGGGGAGTACACGGGCGACGACGATGACGATGATGAGGAGGAGGAGACGACCACCGAAGAGATGCCTCCCGCGCGCGCCATAAGAGCAGGCCAGGTGGAGCGCGAGTTCATCATTATCGAGAGCCTCAAGCCGGGCGCTGCGGGCCCGGCCACGGCCCTCATCCCGCCGGTGCTGGTCTCGCCTGTTGAGGGTGTGTCGCTGCCCGACCTGTCCTCCGTGGACTTCACCTTCCTCGCGACCCAGGGAGCCGACGAGTACCTCCTTCAGGTCTCGCGCAACGGCCAGTTCCTGGCCGCCGAGACGGTGGACTACGACATCATGCCGGGCTTCCTGTCCGCGGGCACGGAGCGGCATCTGGTCGTGACCGATCTGGGAAGCCAACTCCCCACGCCTACAGGCGGCGGAGCGCTAAGTTGGCGCGTCGGCGTGCGCAACAGCGGCGACCAGCTGCGCCCGCGGCTCACGCCCGGCGTGGACGATCTGAAGCCCCAGGACCGTGGCTACGTCTGGAGCACCAGGGAATCGTTCCTGGTCGGCGTCACCACGCCGGCGCCGACGGAAGACGACGACCCGAGCACGCCGTCTACGCCCAAGAAGGTCAAGCCGCCCATGTGGATCGGCGGCAGGCGCTGACAGGCACCGACGGATACTGAGAGGCACGAACAGGCACTGAGAGGAGCGCCTTATCGTTCGATATCGCACATCCCTATCGTGTTGAGAAGGTGGGGCGGCACGCACAGAACCGCACTCTAGCCGGCACACCGGTACGCACAGGGAACGGGATGCGTTCTGGGTGACCTCTGCGCCGTGACCCCAGGGGGGTCAGGGGGCGCAGAGGAACATGTTGGGAGGACGTGGCCGGATGAAGACCTTCGTGAAGGGCACACTCAGTCGTGTAGTGGCGCGCGTGATCGTGGCGGCCTTCGTGTTCCCCATGCTGGGAACGGCCCTGGGTGCTGGAGCGGCCCACGCGCAGCCGACCAACACGGCCAGCGTCATCGTCTTCACCCTCGACAACAAGAGCGGGGTGGGCGGCGACGAGCTGGCGGAGCGCGTGACCAATGCGCTCCGGATGGCGCTGGAGGACTCCGGGCGCGCTACCGTGATGAGCGCCCATCTCTCCTCCCCCACCGTCCAACGGGCCATCGCGGTCGAGAAGAGCCTCACCGAGCAGGACTTCGCCCCACCCGTGAGCCAGGACAGCGCCACGCGCATCGCGCAGGCGCTGGGGGCCCAGTTCGCCTTCGTGGGCGTGATCGAGGCCTATCGCTTCGACAGAGAGGCCAAGCAAGTCTCGATCACACTCACCGTGCAGAAGATAGACGTGGCCTCCGGCGACGCCACCTCCATCGGCGTGGTGGGCCGCAGCGGCGACCACCAGGGCGGCAACGGCAAAGAAGGCCCGCTCATGACCGAGGCCATTGACGACGCCGCCTATCGCGTGGTGGTGGCGGCCCTGGGGCCGGTCGAGCGGATCAAGGTGCGCGAGCCCGTACCCACCGTCAAGCCCAGGAAGAGCAAGACCAAGACCCTGCTGACGGCTGCGGCGGTGATCGCGGCGATCGCGCTCCTGGCCAACTCGGGCGGGTCGAAGTCCGAGAAGAGCAGCGAGCGAGCCGCCTCGCCGGTGACCCAGGCCGTCGGCACGCCGGGCGCCTCCTCGGTCCAACTCTCCTGGCAGGTCGCCTCCGGCACGACCGTGGGCGGGTTCAACATCTACCGCGCGCCGGTCACCGGATCGAGCGCGGCCCCCGCGCGCGGCGGGGGCATGGGCATCGGTGCGCGGAGTGCGGCTCCCCGGAAGGCGCGCCAGGCGACCGGCACCTTCGAGCAGATCAGCAACGTCGCCGCCTCGGCTCGTTCCCACGTGGACACCACCGCCAGCGTGGGCCAGCTCTACACCTACCAGATCAGAGCCGTGGTGGGCGGCAAGGAGGCCACCCCGGCCACCTGCTGCAACGCCTACAACACCGCCACGAACGCCGTCGGGCCGGGCGTGCCCCAGGCCCCCACGGGCGTGAGCGTGACCGCGGGCATCGGCGTGCTGGCGCTGCTCGTGCAGTGGATCCCCAACCAGGAGTCCTTCGTCAGCGTCTATCGCGTCCATCGCGCCACCAGCGCGAGCGGGCCCTTCGTCGAGATCGCCGAGGTGGGCGAGACGCAGTACAACGATGCGACCGGCCTCACCGCCGGCACCACCTACTACTACAAGGTGGGCGCCGTGGGCGCCGTCGAGACGCAGAGCGCAATCGTCAGCGCCGTGGCGCAGGTCGGCCAGGTGGCCGCGCCCAGCAACCTGCAGGGCTTCCCCGAGCAGGACCAGGTCCGCCTGACCTGGGACGCTCCGGCCGACCCCTCGGTCGTGGGCTACAACGTGTATCGCGACGGGTCGCTCCTGGGCCAGGTCAGCGGCATTGACACCACCACCTACACCGACACCACCGCGGTCGCCGGAGAGACCTACACCTACACCGTCCGCAGCCGGGCCGCTGACGCCTCGGAGAGCGATCCCTCGAACGCGGTCGTCGTCGGGCCCAGCGAGCCGGCCGACAACATCGAAGTCTCGGCCCAGCCGGACAGCATCGTCGCCAACGGCGCCGACGTGAGCACGCTCTCGGCGCTGGTCACCGCCGCCGGCACCCCCGTGGGCGGCGCCAGCGTCACCTTCGAGACCGACCGCGGCACCCTGCTCCTGGGGGGCGAGGCCAAGGGCGGCACGCTCGACACCACGACCAACAGCGCGGGCGTCGCCCAATGCCAGTTGCAGTCGGTCGTCAGCGCCATCGAGGTGGCCGCCGCGGTCACCGCTACCACGCCTGCGGTGGGCGGCGGCGTCTACTCCGACAACACCACGGTGACCATGGTGCCGGCTGCGCCGGCCAGCGTCGAGGTCACCCTGAGCGATCCGAACCCGCCCGGCGACGGGGAGAGCAGCGTCACCGTCACCGCTGCGGTCAAGGACCAGTCCGGGCTGGGCGTGGCCGGCGTCACGGTGACCTTCAGCATCCTGCCCGAACTGGGCGCGTTCAGTCCGACCACCGCCGTGACCAACGCCGGCGGGCTGGCCCAGACCACCCTGACCAGCACCGGCGGGTGGGGTTCGGCGACCATCACCGCCGCGGCGGACAGCATCGAGGGCACCGCGGCGATCAACTTCACGCCTCCGCCCACCGTCACCCTGAGCGTGAATCCCGATCAACTGCCGGCGGGCGGGGTAGGCAACACGGCGCTCATCACGGCCACCGTCAAGTACCTGACCGGTGAGCCGGCCGCCGACGGCACGGTGGTGTGCTTCGGGTTCGAGCCCAACAGCGCCACCACCAGCGCCACCGGCGCCCGCATCGCCGCGGGCGAGGAGCAGGCGACCACCGCGAACGGCCTGGCCTACTCCCACCTCATCAGCGCGCCCAACCTCGACGAGGGCGACAGCGACTTCGTCATCGCCTTCACCGACCGCAACGGCAACGGCGTCTTCGACGCCGGCACCACCGAGACCAAGGGCACGGCGCGCGTGACCTACACGGATCCGCCCTACCAGGTGACCGTGACGGCCGACCCGGGCAGCATCCCGGCCGACGGCACGACCACCTCCAAGATCGTCGCCGACGTGCGCACCGCCTCCCCAACCCCATCGGTCCGGGGCTGAAGCCGGTGGCCGACGGCACGCCCGTGCGGCTCGCGACCACCCAGGGCTCCTTCCTCGAGAGCGGAGCCGCCGAGTTCAACACGACGACACTGGGCGGACTCGCCACCGGCTACCTGCAGGCCGGCACCGTCGCCGGCACCGCGCAGGTCAGCGCGACCTCGGCCTCGGTGAGCGGGTCGGTCGAGGTGACGATGGCGCCGGTGGCCGACTACACGATCGAGATGGACGCCAGCCCGGGGTCCCTCGAGGCCGACGGGTCGGATACCTCGACCATCACCATCCGGATCGTGGACAGCAGCGCGTACCCGCAGCCCAACGTGCTCGTGACCTTCACCTCCGACCTGGGGGCCATCACGCCCTCCACGGCCGTCACCGACGCCTCCGGCGAGGCCACGGCCGAGCTGCGGGCGGGCTATGAGGCGGGCACGGCCAGCGTCGTCTGCCGCGCCGGCGGCCTGGACCTGATGGGCACCAAGTTGGTCACGATCTACGGCGGGGAGCCGGCCTTCATCTCGACCTCGGTGACCGTGCCGAACCTCTCGCTGCCGGCCAGCAACGGGCTGCCCAGCCCCAGCGGCGCGTCGCCCCAGGCCACCATCTACGCCCGGGTCACCGACCAGTACGGCAACGCCGTGCGCGACGGGACGCAGGTCCAGTTCGCCACCGACATCGGTCAGATCACCGCGTCGGCGCCCACGACGGACGGCCTCACCACGGCCACGCTCATCTCCTGCAACTTCGCCGACGCCACCAACCGCGCCACCTACCGGCCCGGCGTGTCGAGCACGACGATCTCCTGCGACACCCACGGGGGCAAGGTGACCGACGGCCCGTTCCACATCATCTTCTCCGGCGACTTCGCGCTCACGACGTTCGCCGGCACCGACACCATGAGCAATGTGACCACCGACTCCGGCGGCGACTTCCGCACGGGGGCCGTTGGCGGGTTCGGCTCCGAACCCAACCTGGGACCCGCCGCTGGCAGTGCCATCGGCGTGACGGTGCTCACCTATGACCAGAACAACAACCATCTGCCGGTGGGCATCCCGGTCAGTTTCACCGTAACGATGAACGGTACGGTCATCGCGTCCGGGACGGCCAACACGTCCATGGTCAACGGCATTGTGAGCGCAGGCTGGTCCTTCACCCCCACCACCTTCCCAGGCGGGCCGATGTCCAAGGCGGATGCCTTCATCGGAGTCGGCGTGCCGGCCGTGGTCAGCACATCCTGGGGCATCGGTCCCACCGTCACCTCGGTGGGCGCCGACAAGCCCGCGGGAACGGTGACGGTCTCGTCGCCCGCCGGCAACACCTGGCAGGCCGGCGCAGGCAACAGCGTGGCGCAGGGGCTCACCGGCGAAATGCAGGACGCCTATAACAACTGGGTGCAGGACGGCAACCAGATGAACTGGTCGGCCGAGAACGTGAACAACCTCTCCTACCAGTTCCTGCCCGTCTACTCCGGCACCACCGCCGGCAAGGCCAACACGATCCTCTCGGTCACGCTGCTCGACCCCGAAGAGGGCGGCGGTCTGACGGTGAAGGCGACGGCCGCGGCCAACCCGGCCGTCTCGGGCACGCTCGCCATCAACGTTCTGCCGCCGCCGTAGCCGCCGCGAGCGCGTACAGGGGGCAGTGTATAGGCAACGTTCAAGGAGGGGACGCTCGTGAAGAGCGCAATACGGAGTGCGGCACTGGCGCTGGCTCTGATCGGTCTGCTGGTGAACGCAGCCGCCGCGGCCTACCAGCCGATCATGCTGCGGGGCTACACCTTCGATCCTCTGGAGGGGGTGCCGCAGGTGCCCGCCTCGCTGCGGGCTCCGGCGCCGGCGCCCAGCCAACCGGCCTACTACCTGGTGCAGTGCACCGGGCCCATTCAGGTGGCGTGGAAGGCCAGTCTGACCACACGAGGGGCCGATCTCCTGGGCTACGCGCCCCAGTACGCTTTCGCCGTTCGGATGACGCCCCAGGAGGCGGCCGACGTCGCGGGGCTGTCCTTCGTGCGCTGGGTCGGCGCCTACCAGCCGGCCTATGAACTCAGCCCCACGCTGCCGCCGGAGGACAGCGTGACGGTGTCGGTGGTGCTCTGGCCGGGCGAAGCCAGCGCTCCGGTCGAGCAGGCACTGGGGGCTCTGGGCGCCACGATCCTCGTCACGGCGCCCGGCGCCACCTGGCCGGTGATCCGCGCCCAGGTGGCCGCCGGCGACTTCGACGCCATCGCCGCCATCCCGGCCGTCTCGTGGGTCGAGGAGTGGCGGCCGCCGCAACCCCTCAACGACGTTGCCCAGCGCCTGATCAACGTGAGCCCGCCCGACCCGGGCGTGGCGGGCGCCTTCGACGTATGGAACACCCTCAACCTCTTCGGCAGCGGCCACCTTGTGGCCGTCGCGGACACCGGCCTGGACACCGGCGACCTGGCCAGCCTCTTGCTCGACTTCCAGGGCCGCGTCCAGGAAGGCATCAGTTATGTTTCCGATGCCGGCTGGGAGGACCCCTACGGCCACGGGACCCACTGCGCGGGCTCGGTGTTGGGCGATGGAACGAACTCGGGCAGCAACCCGCTGGCTCACCAGTACACCGGCTGGCTGGCCGGCATGGCGCCCGAGGCGGAACTCGTCGTGCAGCGCATCTTCGACGCAAGCGGCTCGTGGGGCGATCTCATGCCCTCCGATCTCAACGAGGTGTTCCAGTGGGCCTACGACCGCGGCGCACGCATCCACAGCGACAGTTGGGGGGCGGATATCCCCGAGTACACTCTGGATGCGCGCCAGACCGACGAGTTCGTCTGGGCCCACCGGGACATGACGATCCTCGTCGCCAACGGCAACGCAGGCCCGAGCACCGGGACCGTCGGCACGCCGGCCACGGCCAAGAACTGCATCTCCGTCGGCGCCTCGGAGAGCGTGCGCAACACGCCCTGGTGGGACCCTCCAGGCGGCGCCGACAATCCCAACGGCATGGCCGACTTCAGCAGCCGCGGCCCCACCGACGACGGCCGCACCAAGCCCGACATCACCGCGCCGGGCACCTACATCGTGTCCTGCACCTCCCAACTCGTGAATTCCTCCGACCCTTACGACCCCTTTTACCAGTACATGAGCGGCACCAGCATGGCCACTCCGCTCACTGCCGGGGCGGCCACGCTGGTCCGCGACTACATGACGACCATCCAGGGCCGCGCCGATCCGAGCGCCGCCCTCATCAAGGCGGCGCTCATCAACAGCGCCACCGAGATGGCGCCTGGCCAGTACCTGGACAAGATCAACACGCCCGAGCAGGAGATCACCGAGCGTCCCAACAACGCCGAGGGCTGGGGCCGCGTGGACGTGGGCTCCATCACCTACACCACGCAGGGCGAGCGCGGCATCTACCAGCGCGAGGGCACCAGCCGCGGCATCTACTTCACCGATGTGAGCGAGACCTACGGCCTGGGCACCGGCGAGCACCGCGACTACTGGTTCTCCGTCGTGGACGGCACGCACCCCTTCCGCGCGTCGCTCGCTTGGACCGACTACCCGGGCATGTTGGGGGCGGGCAAGGCCCTGGTCAACGACATGGACCTGGAGGTGCGGGGGCCCATGCCCGACGGCCCCGACTCCACGATCCTCACCACGTGGCTGGGCAGCGGTGAGCACCCCGCCGAGACGACCCGCATGGGTGCGACGCCGGACCGCGCGAACAACGTGGAGGGTGTGGACATCAACGCTCCCGCCCCCGGCTGGTATCGCGTGCGTGTGATCGGCTACAACGTGCCCGAGGGGCCGCAGCCCTACGCGCTGGTGGTGAGCGCCCCGCTGGTGACCACGTACTCCATCTCCGGGGCGGTGACCGACGCGGACGGCTGGGGCGTGGGAGGCGTGGCGATCGAGGTGCATTCGCTCACCAGCGGCCAGGCCGTTGCCTCAACGACGACGGAGTCGAGCTATTCGCTCGAGACGGGGCTCTTCCCGGGCGATTGGCGCCTGGACGGCCTCTCGCCGGGCTTCTACGAGGTCCGCCCCGTGCCCCCCAACCTCCACACCGTGTACGCGCCCACCAAGCAGGATATCACCATCGGGGCCGAGAACCTGTACGGCATCAACTTCGAGGCGGTAGCCAGTTACAGCATCCGAGCGCGCGTGGTCACTCCGGGCGGTCGGGCCATCCCGGATGTCAGGGTGACCGCCTACGACACCAGCAGCCTGATGGAGCGCGGCCGCGGCACCACCAACAGCGACGGCTACTGCGAGATCCAGGGACTGCCGGCAGGTTGGTACGACGTCGTGGCCAGCAAGACGGGCGTCGGATTCGACCCCGAGGAAGGATGGACCGTCGTCCTGCCCAACGGCTCCATCCCGTATGTGAGCGTTGACTTCGTGGGCGGCGTGCCCTATCCGACGTACTACATCTGGGGCCACGTAAGGAGGCCCGACGGTATCGGCGTGGCCGACGCGACTCTCACCATCACGGGCGGGGGGCAGTACCGCGGCGCGCCCGTGTCGCGCACCGCGACGACGCGCCCCGACGGCTACTACGCCGTGGGCGGCCTGCCGCGCGGCACCTATCGCATTGACGGCGAGAAGGTGGGCTACGGCGTCCATCCCATCCTGTCCAACGGCAAGCCCGCCGTGGCCGTGAGCCATGTCTACACCAGCGTCTTCCTGAGCGGGTCCCAGGTCAACTGGCAGGCCACCGCCCGCGACCTGGCCCTGACATCGGCCGCCATAGACACCGGGGTGCTGATGGCCGGCCGGCCCGCCAGCATGACGGTCGAGGTGGCGAACCTCTCGCGAGAGGCCGAGACCGACGTTACGGTCAACGTCTCGTACTGGAACGGCGAGAGCGCCGACAGCCAGACCATCCCGCTCCTGCCCGGCAACACGTCGGAGACGCTGACCTTCGCGTTCACGCCGCCGCGCGCCGGCCCGGGCACGATCCACATCGCGCTGGCGCCCATCGCCGGCGAGGTCAACACGGGCAACAACGCGTGCACGCTCAGCGTGCAGGTGCAGGGCATGGGCCTGAGCGACGGGTACGTCACGCCGGAGACGGGGACGGAGACGACCCTCTTCGAGTGGCGCGTGCTCTACACCCATCCCGACGACGTGGCGCCCGACCAGATGTGGCTGGCCATGTGGCTGGGCGGCTCGACCGGGCCCTCGTGGGTGCCCATGTCGGCCCTGGACGCGGGCGATACGGACTACACGGACGGGCGGTGGTACACGTCGCTCACGTGGTGGCAGCTCCCCGAGGGGACGGGGGCCTATCGGTTCGCGGCCAAGGTGGAGGACGAGTGGATCTACTGGCCCCAACCCACGGGCGCCTATCGCAGCGGGCCGGTTGTCTATCCGGAGAACTGACGGGCCTGTAGGCCTCGCGGACCGGCTGCGCTCGGCGTCCAGATGCCGCGGGGCCGGTCTGGGTATAGAGTAATCGAGTCGAGATGAGGTCTACGAGACTGGGTGTCATGAGGGCCGCCGGGGCTCTCATGGTGTTTCTCACGGCGGGCTTGCTGGCGCCCGATTGGGCGCTCGGCGAGCAAGTGTCCGCCCGCGCCGAGCCGGAGCGCGTGGCGACGGGAGCCGAGGGGGGCGCCGCCATCATCGTCGAGGTGAGCACCGACGACGGGGAGGCGGTCGAGGACGGCACCCAGGTCCAGTTCGCCTCGACCCTGGGCACGATCACGCCCGTCGCCGAGACGGTGGGGGGCGTGGCCCGCGGCGTCATCACCAGCACCAACGCCGGCACCGCCCAGGTCTCGGTCATCGTGGGCAGCAGCCGCGCCGACGTCTTCGTCGAGTTCATCACCGAGTCGGGCGCGGTCAAGCCGCGCGGCCAGTCGCGGCTGGCGCGCCTCACCGGCGGCTACGTGGCCTACAGCGCCGACGAGCAGATCTTCATCGTCAGCGATCAGGCGAAACTCGAATACCAGGGCCTCGAGATAGAGGCCGACAGCCTGCAGTTCGATCTGAACCGCAACCTGGTCAAGGCCCAGCACCTGGTCCGCATCGAGGGGGCGGGCGCCACGCTGGAGGGCGAGCGGCTCTGCTACTACGGCGCGTCGGAGACGGGCATGGTGCTGCGCGTGGGCACGGAGCGCGCCGTGGAGACGGTCTGGTTCCGGGGCGACACCCTGGCGCCGCAGCCCGAACGCGCGGGCCGGCGCGACTCCCTGCAGCCCATTGACGCCGGGGACACGCGCACCTGGGTCATCTGCCGCCAGGCCACCGTCTTCCCCCGCCAGAAGATCCAATTCACGGGCGCGTCCATCTACGTGGACGACTCGCACATCCTGGACCTGCCCATCTACGTGCTCCGGCTGCGCGGCTACGTGGGGGACAGCTACCTCGACCAGGTCGTCAGCCTCAACTCGCAGGGCGGGATCAGCGTGGACTTCCCGCTC
>Ga0180434_10005996_pt1 | contig 14102 bp, 11 predicted proteins | sample SS_ome_7_FD_132453 | JGI IMG/M metagenome (GOLD analysis project Ga0180434, IMG submission 132453) | Hypersaline lake sediment archaeal communities from the Salton Sea, California, USA - SS_1_D_2 metaG | ecosystem: Environmental > Aquatic > Non-marine Saline and Alkaline > Hypersaline >... | reverse complement strand
GTCGGGATGGGGTGCCTACTTTTTCTGGACAGCAACTTTATTACCTACTTGTTTGCCCTGATTTGTGGTGAAAGATATGATTATTATGTACTTTGTAACATCCATGGTGTAGAGAGGATGTCGTTTCCGTTCAGAGAGAACCAAGGACAAGGAAGGATGAGCACCAAGGAACTCCGTAATTTCGCCCGCAGCAAGGTCTTCTCAAGCCTGAAAGAAAGAGCTGAACAGGGAGAATTCGACCGATCTCTCTGGAAGGAGATGGCAGACCTGGGGCTTATCGGAGCGATTATCGATAAGGAATACGGGGGAAAGGGTGGAAACGTAGAGGACTTTGTGGAAAGTGCGGCCATACTGGCCGGGGAGGGCCTTGACCTGGGCCTAACTCTGAGCCTGGTGGATCACGTTATGCTTTGCGCTTACCCCCTCAAAATGTTCGGATCCGAGGCTCTGAAAGAACGCTATCTGCCTCGACTTTGCCTGGGAGACCTTGTCGGTGCGGCCGCTATTTCTGAGCCGGCCACCGGGGGCAACCCCTCACGCATGCGGACAACAGCGGAGAAGGAAGAAGGCGGCTATATTCTGAAGGGAGAAAAGGGGCCGGTGACCAATGCTCCGGTGGCCGATCTATTCATGGTCATTGCCTCTACCGACCCCCAGGCTGGCAAGGAGGGCCTTTCAGCCTTCCTGGTGGAAAAAAAGGAAAAGGTAACCGTTGATAGTATCGAACTTGACTTCCTGCCTACTTCGCCCCACGGCATAGTGAGCTTTGATGGTACATGGGTGCCCCATGACCACCTGGTGGGAGAGGAAGGATGGGGGCACGAGCGTATCTCCCGCTCCTTGTTCCTGTGGGAGAGAGCGGTGATCATTACGATAGTGATAGGCTTCATGGAGAGGTGGCATCACCTGGTGGTATCCGGCTACAATCCCACGGATATCCCGCCGGATACCAGGGTTATACTGGCCCAGAGAAAGGTGGAGCTTACCGCCTATAATGTTCTTTCCAGGCGCCTTCTCAAGTTGACCTTCGATTCCCTGGAGGGGGGAAGGGAGCGAATGGAGCTCCTGCTGTTCTTCGGTAAGTCCCTGCCCACCTGGGTGGACTCCATGCGCCACCTGCTGGAGGGCAGTAATTTCCCTATGGACGATACCATGAATCGCATGCTGCAGGATCTGCGCCTGCTTGAAGTGGGGAGAGGCATCCTGGACTGGCAGTTCCAGAAGCTGCTTTTCTGAATAAAGAGCCCTCCTGATTGAAATCATTTTATGTTTATCGAGGTTGTTGGTATTCTTAACATGAATATCTATAGGAAAATCCGGCTGGCAGGAACCGAGGGGTTATTGCCCCAGGGAGGTTGAGGTAAGAATGGAAAAATGCGAAGTCATCTCACCCGATAAGATTTGGTCGGCTTCCGATAACCTGTCCCCTCGCATACGGCGATTGCGGGATGAATATTACTCTATAGAGGACCGTCCTTATTTCCGCAATGAGGTCATGCCCCTCACAACTGGAGAGGAGTGGGACGCCGTATGGTCGCCTGTCCTCTGGGGGATAATCCCGGAAATTGTACCCTTCATGGAGGCTTTCTCCGAGTCACTGAGGGTCTGCGCCCAGGAAGTGGAGCTGCCTGAGGGCTTCTGGGACCAGTCTCTGATTATGCGCAGGGCTCTTTTCTTCCGGGAGGTCCTGAGGCGCTATCTCCCGGTGGACATCCTGGAGGGGGAGCTTATAGTAGGCGGCCGTTTCAACACCGCACTGTCCCGTTGCCACAACCGCAAGGAGGCCAAGCGCTGGGGGAAAGATGTAAAGAAGTGGTGGAAGAAAGATAAGGAGTTAAACGAGATAGGTATAGGCAATACGGGAGCCGTCCCCGGTCACCTCATACCCGATTATCCCCGCATACTCAGAGAAGGTTTCTCGGGGATATACGAGGAGCTCAAAAGCTTAAAAGAGGACAGCAATGACGCCACCTACGCCGATTTCCTGGATGCCCTGATGGTATGCTGCGAGGCCGCTCGGGACATGGCGGGGCGTTATGCCGATGAGGCCGTACGGCTGGCGAAAGAGGAGAAAGACGAAGCAAGGGCCAGCGAGCTCAGGGAGATCGCCCGTATATGCAGGAGGGTACCCTGGGAACCGGCGGAGACCCTTCACGAGGCCCTGCAGTCGCTGTGGATGGCCCACATGCTGATTATGACCGCCGAATCATATCCCGGCGCCGGCCTGTCCCACGGCAGGTTCGACCAGTACATGTACCCTTATTACCGTAAAGACCTGGAAAGCGGCGGGTTGAACAGGGAACAGGCCAAGGAGCTCCTGGAGTGCTACTGGATCAAGCACAATTATGCCTACGATTTCCAATACAGGATCATGACCAACCAGGGCATCAACTCCGGTTTCGGCCAGCTTATGACTATTGGCGGTATCGATGCCGAGGGGCGGGACGCCTCCAACGACCTGACCTGGCTCATCCTCGATATCATCGAGGAGATGAACATGCTCGAGCCCAAGCCGAACATCCGGCTGCACGCCACTACCCCGGAACCGCTGCTGCGCCGGGTGGCGGAGATGTTGTCCGAGGCCCAGGGTTCCCCCTTCCTGATGAATTTCGACGAGAGCTCCATGCGCGGGCTGGAATGGCAGGGGCTTCCCAAGGACCGGCTGTGGGATTACGCACCGGTGGGATGCCTGGAGAACACCCTGCAGGGAGATGACCGTTCCGGCACGGTGGACGTCAACCTCAACCTGGCCAAGGCGGTGGAGCTGACCTTCAACTCGGGAAGAGATGCCGAAACGGGCAAGCGCATCGGTCCCAATACCGGAAGGGTGGAGGATTTCCACAGCTGGGAGGAGTTCAAGCAGGCCTTCGAGGCCCAGCTGAAGGCCCTTGTAGACTACATCATTGACATTTGCGATGAGGCGGATAGGATAAGATCCGAGAACGAGCCCACCCCTTACCTTTCCACCATGGTGGGAGGCTGCGCCGAACGGGGCAGAGATGTCACCCAGGGAGGAGCCAGACACAGCTACATAACCGTGGAGGGAGTGGCCTTCGCTACCGCTGCCGATTCCCTGGCGGCGGTAAAGAAACTTGTCTACGAGGATGGGAAGATTAAGATGCCCGACCTGGCCCGGGCCATAAAGAATAACTACGAAGGGCAGGAGGCTTTGCGGCAGACCATGATAAATAAAGCGCCGAAATACGGCAACGACGATGATTACGCCGACGAGGTGGCTCATTACCTCTCACAACTGTGGACCCGCCTGGTTACCGAGAAGGTCTCGCCCGCCACGGGCAGGCGTTATCGAGCCGGCTATCTATCCTGGAACTACTGGATATCCTTCGCTCCCTCCACCGCGGCCACGCCTGATGGCAGGAAGAACGGCACCTATCTATCCAATGCTATCGGCCCGGTGGATGGTGTTGACCATCATGGTCCTACCGCGGTGACTCTATCGGTAGGAAAGATGGAACTGGAGACGGCCCCCAACGGCTCATCCCATACCATCAGTTTCAGCCCCTCCCTGCTCAGGGACAATGAGCATGTCGATAAGCTCATGGCTTTCCTGCAGGGCTACGGGGAGAAGGGTGGAACGGCCCTGCAGATTAACGTGATAGATCCAGATACACTGCGCGAGGCCCAGGAGAGGCCGGAGGAATACGGCAATCTGCTGGTACGGGTTACCGGATACAATGCCTATTTTGTGATGTTGGGCAAGGAGATCCAGGACGAGATCATCGCAAGGGAGTCCCATGCCCTCTAATGCAGGGGATGTAACCGGGGTAATCTTCAATGTCCAGCGCTACTCCACCGAGGATGGCCCGGGCATAAGGACCACCGTCTTCATAAAGGGCTGCCCCATGCACTGCCCCTGGTGCCACAACCCGGAAGGTCTGGATTCCCGCCCCGAGCTCATGTGGTACGATGTACGCTGTATCGGAGCGCGGGAATGCCTGGAAGCCTGCCCCGAAGACGCCCTGACCCTGACCCCGGAGGGCATGGTCATAGACAGGGAGTTATGCGACGCCTGCGGTGACTGCGAGGAGGCCTGTCCCGCCGCCGCCCTGGAGGTCATAGGCAGGGAGAGGACGGCGGCCGACGTGGCGGCTGAGGCCTTGCGGGACAAGGTATTCTATGAAAAGAGCGGGGGAGGAGTGACTTTATCCGGGGGGGAGCCCGCCCTGCAGGTCGATTTCTCCTTAGCCCTGATGGGCATGTTGAAAGAAGAGGGCATCCACTTAGCCTTGGACACCTGCGGCGGGGTACGCTGGGAGAGGCTCAAGCCCCTGGTCGACCTATCCGACCTGGTGCTCATGGATATTAAGATAATGGATGAGGAAAAACACCTGAAGCATACCGGCGTACCGCTCGAGCTTGTGCTGGAAAACGCCCGGCAGGTGGCGGAGCTGGGCCTTACCCTGTGGATACGCACCCCGGTGATACCGGGATACACCGATAGTGAGGAGAATGTAAGGGCCGTAGCGCGCTTCATCAGGGAAAACCTGCCTACTGTGGAGAGATACGACCTTTTGGCCTTCAACAATACCTGCGACGCAAAGTACCGCCGCCTGGACAAGCTCTTTCCCCTCTCCGGGGAGAGCCTGATATCCGAGCAGAAGATGGGCGAGCTGGCCGGAGCGGCGGCGGAGGAGGGCCTGGATGTAGCGCGCTGGTCTGGAGCTACGGCTAAATAAGGGGGAGGGCTGGATAATGGATCTGCCAAGTGATATCAGTGAATTATTCGCCGAGGAGATGGCCGCCAAGTTCCTGGCCACCGCCGATGCGGGAGGGAGGGTAAACGTAGCTCTCATCGTGACCCTTCAGCCTCCTCCGGACGGAAAGAAAGACCGGCTTATCTTCGGTGAGTTCCTGATGTGGAAGAGCAAGCGCAACCTGAAGGAGAACCCACGAGTGGCCGTGGCGGCAGTAAACATGAAATTGAAGATGGCAACCCTCCAGGGCGATTTCCAGGGTTTCGAGGAGAAGGGACACTATAAAGATACCATCGACGCCTCTTCTTTTATGCGTTATAACGCATATTCCGGGGTGAGGGCTGCTGGCGTGGTTGATGTTAAGGAGGTCAGCCCCTTACGTGGTCCCTTTATGCCCTCCCTGGCCAGCGATTTTGTGCGGCTCAGGATGCATGGGTCCGGCGGCTTGAATGGAGATATCACCATCCCCCGCCTGGTAAAGGAGAAGTTCACCAAGCTCACCTCCATCAAGGCCCTGGCGGTGATGGGGGATGACGGATATCCTTGCATCTACCCTGTGTTGACCGTTGCCCCGGCGGGTGAGGGGGGGTTCAAGCTGTTGGCAGCGAAGTACAACCACGAGATGATGGACATCAAGGTCCCCTGCCGGGCGGCCATGAGCCTGGTCACCATGGACGCCAAGTCCTATAAGGTGATCGGTGAGCTGAAGGCCGGTGATTCGAAAACGCTTATTCTGAAGGTCGAAGAGGTATACAACTCCATGCCTCCTCTGGCCGGGGAACGTATAGTCCCCCGTTCCCAGGAGCCGGTCGGGGCAGGGCTGTCCTAGTAAACCCCCAGTTGGGCAAAGCCGGGTGTGGCGAAGGGCACTATCCCGCTGGCGAAGGCTATCTCGGCTATACTCTCCAAATTCCGCTTGCCCACCAGCTTCACAGAGCGTTCAATCATCCCTACATGGGGGCGGATTTTATACCATATCGCGTTCTTGAACCGGTATGCGGAGCCGAAGCGCCGGGTGAAACGGGCGAATTCCTCCTCTGCCTTGGCACGGTCATATACAGCCATAGCCGCCACCTTGCCGGTGACCAGGGCTCCCAGGATACCGAACCAGAAAAAGGGGTCCATAGCGCCGCTGATGGTCCCACACATGATGAGCCCATCTTGGGTAAGGCGTGGGTTTTTAGGATTGGCCAGGGGCACGGCCCCCGAGATGTAATCCCACTCTTTATGCTCCACTCCCTCGTTTCGCACCATGAAATCCTGGTATTTATCCAGGGACTCTCGGCCTATATGGTGAGTAGAGAAGAGAAGGTTGAAATAGTAATTATTGCACGAACTCAGGTAACCATATTCGGTGATGGCCTCATCCATCCATATCCAGGAGTGGTTGCTGAAGCCTATCTCACCCCGAGATATCCAGCCGTTCCAGCGTAGATAGGGGATATTGAGCATCTCGTATACACTGGGAGTGAGACCACAGGCCACGATGGTGTTTTCGGGCAGCTTCCCGAGGTCCTCATCTTTGAGGGGGGAGTTGAACTCGAACTCCACACCTAAATCCTTCGCCTCCCGGAAAAGCAGGGTATCAAGGCTGGTAGGGCGATTACCTCTCTCCACAGTGTGCATGTCAAGAACATGAAGGGGGGGATCGATGCGGGTGTCATGGAAGTAGAAGGGGCAGTATTGAAGAGGGTGGAAGACCGATGAAAGGTCGATCCCTATGTATTCAGAGCTTCTCTCCACATCGATGCTGGTGGTATGGGTGGAGGGGTTGTATATACCATCGCCTCCATAACCATCTTCCCGGTCATGTACGACTACCCCATATCCTTTTCGGGACAGGTCGATGGCGGCGATGAGTCCGGACATACCTCCGCCGTAAATAGTGACGTCTGCTTGTTCTGGCAAGTTCATCCTCCTTTCGGGCTGCATGCTCTGTTTCATCTATTGGCAGTTAACCTTATCATCCGATCATTGATCGGTACCAGGCTTTGAACGATCATATATATAATCGTGGTTTCAACCCTGAAGTTTAATCACTTTCCGGAATAAAGAAAATGCTCCTATGATTGCAGCGCGTAAGCGACAGCGCCGTCCGCGGCGCGACGGTGCCTGTGTCTCCACATTCCCGAATGTGGGGGCCTGGCACGCGTGCATCTGTATAATTGGTTCCAAAGCAGTCAGATAAAGAGGAGCGGGAATTTGCCTGGGGAAGCTGCTACGAGAAAGAGCAAAAAACGCGGATTCTTCGAGAAGATATCCAAGTTCTCCCTGTGTTATGCCCTCTCTGAACACCGGGAGGCCGAGGGGAAGAGAGCCAGGAGAAAACCAGTTTCCGGTTGTGATATAAACTCGCTAAAGGCGGGGATTTTGAATGAGAGTATCCGGGCGGGACAGGAAATTGGAGGTGAGGCGGTGGCCTGCCCCTTTACGGCCGTTTACCAACCCCGTCCCTATTACCCATCCTATCTTCTTGGGGAGATACGTGCCGCCTTGCGGCAAGGGGAGAGTCCGCCTTCCACCTCACCGCATTTTCTTCCCGTCAGTGTACTTCCGCCTCTGTCTGATGGATGGCGGGTGACGTTCCTGTACCCTCTGAACAAGGAGGAGTTCGACAGGCCGGATTTCCCCGCCCACGTGAGGGACGTACTCACGCGGGATTTCAGCCGGCTGCCCCTTCTTATCCCAACGGAGATGGAGGAGATGAGGGGCAAAATAGCTTATCGAGCCCACCTTATGCAGTTGAGCCGGACTACACTGAGCCGGCTGGCGGGGCTGAATGAGGGGTCCTATAATGCCTATTCCGCCCGAGGCCTTACCTTCTTCCTCCAAGCCCTTGAGATGGAGCCCATAGAGGAAGAGCTCTCCCTGCGCGGCTCCCTCTTCGCTGAGCTGCAGCTACCCCAGGATGGCGTTTGGGAGAAGGTTATGGAGGTGATGGAGGGGGCGGTATGCGAGGCCGTGGAGGCGGTGTTTCCTGAATGCACTCGCGGCGAGCGACAGGATTCAGGCTGCTACCTGCCACATACCGGCTTCCATGTCGTTCAATTCAGGCGGAGGCTGTTGGCCCTGGTCTACGAGCCCGTTATGGTCGTTTTCAGAGCACCCCGACTTATAGGGCTGTATTTTCCCCAGGATGTATTGAGGGATCTGGAGCAACCCTCCTCCCTCTTTGAGGTTTTTTCCCTCACCTTCTGCGGCAAACTGGAGGAGGCCCTGGGTTATTCCTCCCGTCTGAAGGTGGAGATAGCTTTCGATAACCGCTTGCCCTGGGCGAGGGAGAGGGGAACGCTGCAAGGCCCCTCTTTCAAGAGGCTGGAGGAGGAACATCCCTTCCTGGAGCCTACATTGGATTGGTTGAGAGGAGATTAGGAAGCATCTTCGCTCCCCTCTTCCGGCCTTGGACTTCCGGTTTCGGGCTGCGAACTCTCCCCATTATCCTTTTTCTTTCTCTTGGGAAGAACGAACTCGCCCCCCTCGGGATGGCCGTCCTTCTCCACCCAGAGCTGGATACTGCCGGTGGGACAAGCATCGGCACAGTCACCGCAGTTTGTGCACTTGTCGTAATCGATGGTGGCGAAGCCATCCTCTACGTGAATGGCGTCATGGGGGCATACCTTCTCGCATTTCTTGCAGCCGATACAAGCCACCTTGCACAGGGCCAGGGCCTTTTTGCCCGTGTAGCGAGATTTACAGCGCACAAAGACGGTCTGATAGGCGGGAACCATCTCTATGAGGTTGCGGGGGCAGATGTCCGAACAAAGACCGCAGCCGGTGCATTTCTTAATGTTCACGCGCCGGATGCCCTCCTCGTCGAAGGCAATGGCATTCACCGGGCAGATATCGGCGCAGTCCTGGAGGCCGATGCATCCGAAGGGGCAGGCCTTTCCGCCCCCCATGGCTGTCTCGGCGGCCCGGCAGGAGTTGACTCCCTGGTATATGGCCTTGATGGGGGAGACGGATTTGCCGCCGCGGCAGTGGATGTGGGCCAGCAAGGGGATGAGCGATTCCACCTCCACCCCCATGATCTTGCCCAGTGCTTCGGCCACGTCAGAGCCGCCGGCCTTGCATATGGTGGGAGGCGCCTCGCCCTCTACCACCGCTTCGGCGGCCGCCTCACAGCTGGGCAGTCCGCAGGCGCCGCAGTTGGAGCCGGGGAGGGCTTTGAGCACCTCTTTGACCCGGGGATCCAGCTCCACGTAGAAGCGGCGAGAGGCCACGGCCAAAACCACTCCCAGCAGGGCTGCCGTTCCCGCCAGGGCTATCACCGCTTTCCATACCAGGGACCATTCCATAGTAATTACCTCACAGTCCGAACATGCCGGCGAAGCCCATGAAGGCCAGGGAGTAGAGGGCGGCGGCTATGAAAGCGATGGGGATTCCCCTGAAGAACTTGGGGATGGGCGCAAGTTCAAGCCTCTCCCGCATGGCGGCAAAGAGGATCAGCACCAGGGCAAAACCTAAGGCTACGCCAATGGTAAAAACCAGGGCCTCCGGAAAGCTGTAGTTATAAGCGACATGCATCTTATTGAAACCCGGCACGATGCTCTCGATAACCGCGGCCAGCACGGCACAGTTGGTGGTTATGAGAGGAAGGTAGATCCCCATGGCCTTGTACAGGGGAGGGCTGGTGTTTTTAATGATCATCTCCACGAACTGCACCAGGCTGGCGATGACCAGGATGAAGGTCACGATATACAGGAACTCGATGTTCAGGGGATCGAGCACATAGTTCCACAGGATCCAGCATACCGAGGAGGCCATGACCATGACGAAGACCACGGAAACGCTCATACCGATGGAGGTCTCCAGACGGTTTGAGATACCGAAGAAGGGGCACAGACCGATAAAGCGGATGAGGATGAAGTTATAGACCATCATCGCCCCGAAGAAAATGAGGAAGTATCGCCATACCTCGTTCATCGCGATTCCCCTCCTTCCTTCGGTTTCCTTCGCTCCTGGTACCATTTCAGGGCGGCGACCATCAGGGCGAAGGTTATGAAGGCGCCGGGGAACATGATGAATATGATGGGCATCTTGTCGGTACCCAGGCTGATTATTGTGTGGTCGAAGAGCACTATATGGCCAGTGCCCAGCAGTTCCCTGAAGAAGGCCATTATCAGGATGACCAGGGTGTAGCCCAGGCCTATGCCCAGGCCGTCAAAGGCCGAGTCCCGTACCGGGTGATCCGAGGCGTATCCCTCGGCGCGGGCCAGGATGATGCAGTTGACGACGATGAGAGGTATCCATACCCCCAACCGTTCGTATATGGGCTGGAAATAGGCCTTGAGGAAAAGGTCCACGATGGTCACGAAGGAGGCGATGACCACGATGAAGATGGGGATGCGTATCCTGTAAGGTATAAAGCCCCGGATGATGGAGATGATCACGTTGGAGCAGACCAGGACGAAGATCACCGCCAGGCCCATGAATATGCAGTTCTCCAGTTTGGTAGACACCGCCAGGGCGGAGCAGAGCCCCACCATGAGCACCAGGAGGGGATTCTCCTTTACCAGGCCCTTGCTGAATTCGTAACGACAGCCTCTTTTCTCTTCCATCTTCTATCGTCCCTGGCTTTCCTTGATGTACCTGCACATATCCAGGGCCATGTTCACTGCATCGGTGATGCCACTACTGGTAAGGGTGGCGCCGGAGTAGGCATCTATATCCACTCCCATATGTACGCCCTCGGGGCCCGCCTCGGCGAACTGGCCCATGAACTCATCGTTGTCGATGGCCGCCCCTCCTATACCCGGGGTCTCCTCGTTGATCACCATCTCGATACCCGTGACCATACATTCGGTATCTACGCCCACCGCCGTCGTCAAGCGGTTATACCCCTTGGTTTCCACAACGAAAGCGTATCCTACCAGGTGCCCGTTTCCATCTAGGCCCTTGAAAACCCCTATCAAGCCAGGGAATTCCCCCTGCAGCGATTCCAGGAGCTGCAGGTCCTCTAGAGGGTGGGCCTTCAGGGGAGCCAGAACCGCGGCGCCGGCCTCCTCCCTTTGATGCTGCTCCATCTCGGCTATACGGTCCTCGACCCTGGCATAGGTAAGCCCCAACCCGATGGCGGCTATAATACATATCACCACCAGGGGCAGGGTCAGGTTGACTATATTGCGCAGCATACTCAGCCCACCTCCTCGCCAGGGCGGAGTCTGCCGTATTTTCGAGGCAGGACATAACGGTCTATAAGGGGCACTGTGCCGTTCATGAACAATATGGAGAACATCACTCCCTCTGGGTAATGGGACCAGAAGCGCAGAAGGAAGGTGATAAGCCCTAATCCGAATCCGAAGACGATCTTGCCCCCGGCCGAAAGCGGGCTGGTGGTATAATCGGTGGCCATGTAGATGGCTCCCAGCAGCAGCCCACCGGTGAGGATGTAGAAGAGAGGGTCTCTGCCGGTGAAAGCGGTTAACACGGCTACCGTACCTACGTAGGTGACCGGGATCCTCCAATCTATGATCCTGGTGACGATAAGGAATATACCTCCCAGGATGAGCAGCAGGGCGGATATCTCCCCGATACACCCCCAGGGATTGGCGAAGAACAGCGGCCCATAGTAGTTGGAGGAGAAAAGGCCCTGAGGTACCGAAGCTCCGACGGGGTCGTAAACGGCGTGCATGGCGGCCAGGGGAGTTGCGCCTCCCACCGCATCGATGATGTGCTTGTGTGCAGAGGTGTTGGCGATGCTTATGGAAAGGCTTTGCACATAACTCCGGCTGAAGTAGGCTGCCCAGGAGACGAAGATCACGGCCCGGCCGACCAGGGCGGGATTGAAGATGTTATGCCCTAACCCTCCAAAGATCTGTTTGCCCAGGACGGTGGCGGTAAGTCCTCCCACGGCTGCTATCCACCAGGGTAGGTTGGGCGGAAGGGTTAGGGCGAGAAGGAGGCCGGTCAGAAAAGCGCTGCCGTCGTCCAGGGTCACCGGCAGGCGCCGCCCTTTCTGCATGAGATACTCGCCCAGTAGGGCGCCGCCGATGGAGGCCATAAAGATCCATAGGACTGAGAGGCCGAACATGATGAGGGAGAAGACGCTTATTGGGATTAGGGCGATGATCACCTTGAGCATGATATTCTTGGTGTTCGCCTTGCCCCTTATGTGGGGGGAAGTGGACACGATGAGCTTATTCTCCATCCTTGCCCCCTTTTGCTTGTGATGCTGACTCTTCCCGGCGACTCTCCTCGCGCTGCTTGAGACGGGCCAGCTCCACCTTGCCCGTCTTCACCAACTGCACGATGGGATTCTTAGTGGGACATACATAGTTGCAGCAGCCGCATTCTATGCAGTCCAAGATGTTGAATCGTCGTAACTCCTCCCATTTGCCGGCGTTGGCGTTAGCCGCCAGGTAGGTAGGTATGAGGTTCATGGGGCAGGCATCCACACAGCGGCCGCACCTGATACACAGGGGCTCGGCGGGCATCTCGTAATCCACTTCTTGTTGAGAAAGGGATAGAATGCCGGAGGTGCCCTTGATCACCGGCACCTGAAGCGAGTGCTGGGCCAACCCCATCATCGGGCCGCCCATGATCACCTTGGCCGGCTCCTGCTTGAATCCCCCGCAGGCCTCGATGGCCGCTTCGAAGCTGGTCCCCAACGGTATCAAGAGGTTTGAGGGCTGGTCGATGACGGAGCCGGTGACGGTTACCACGCGCTCTGTCAAGGGGAGTCCGGAGTTAAAATATCGAGCGATAGCGTGAGCGGTGCCCACGTTGTTCACCACTACCCCCACGTTCATAGGCAATCCACCTGAGGGGACCTCCCGGCCCAGGAGGTTGGTGATGAGTACTTTCTCCGCGCCCTGTGGGTAGCTGGTTCTGAGAGAGACCATGCTTATCTCCCTCCCCAGTTCTATGCCCCTAAATTTCTTCAAGGCCTGGGGCTTATTGTCCTCGATGGCGATTATCCCTTTTTCAGCTCCCACCGTCTTCATGATGATACGCATCCCCTCGAGGACCAGGTTTGTCTCCTCCAGCAGCAAGCGGTAGTCTGAGGTGAGGTAGGGCTCGCATTCCGCCCCGTTGAGGATGATGGTGTCGATAGGGTATTCCCTGGGAGGGGTCAACTTGACATGAGTGGGGAAGGTAGCGCCGCCCAGCCCTACCATTCCCGCGTCACGGATTGCGTCGCGTATCTCTCCAGGCTCCATATCCTCCCATCTAGGAAGAGGCACGACCGAGGGGTCCATGTTATAAGCGCCGTCGTTTTCCACGATGACAGACAGCACGTCCCTTCCCAGGGGATTGGGTTGAGGGGCGACCTGAACCACCTTACCAGAGACGCTGCAGTGGACAGGGGCGGACACGAAGGTCTCTACATCTCCCACCACCGTTCCAACTCTCACCTCGTCCCCCTTTTTCACTATCGGCTTACAGGGTGTGCCGATATGCTGCTGTAATGGGATTATCACCCTATGCGGCGCTTCAATTTTCACGATGGGCTTGTCTTCGGTGAGGTACTTGTTTTCGGGCGGATGGACGCCGCCCTTGATCCTGCGTAAGAGCCTTAGGGATTTGCTCATTCAAAACACGCTTTCATTGCTGCTTTGCTGTGTCCTGTATATTGTTACAGGCTCTAAACTAGCGGAAAACCAAATTGTAATTTATACCCTTAGTCAAATAATGTCCAGCTTCGATTGCTTATGGGATCAGGCCTCCATATCCCACATAAGTCCAAGCCCACAAGAAAGGGGGTCAAAGCTTCATTCTTCAATTTCCATGATGGAAGACACAAGTTGGATAACGGTATGTAGAAAATTGAAGAATGAAGCTTTGACCCCATCCAGATTTTTATGTGGAATGAGGGGGACCGGCATGATAATAATCGGACGCCCCCGAATATATAGGTGACCAACCCCATTGGTCGACTGCATTGGGTTAAACTTATGACATGGAGTGCCAGGCTATAGTAGTAAGAGCGGACCAGCGGGAGGCGTTGGTGCGCGTGGCGCGAGTGAATTGTGCCGAATGCCGCGGATGCGGCCTATTTGCCCGCAATCAAGAGCACACCATGGAGTTTATAACCGACAATAACCTGGGTGTGCGCCGCGGTGATGAAGTGATCCTAAAAGTGCCATCACGCCGCCTCTCTCTTTCCTACATGATCATCTTCGGCCTGCCCGTCCTGGTCATGTTGGCTGCATACTTCATAGGCATGGCGTTCAGCGTCCTTTTCGTTCAAGGGGGAAGCCACGGCGTGGGCATCATCGCGGCGGTCATTGCGGGCCTGACCTCCTTTTGGGTAGGGGTCAAGCTGGCGGAGAGGGTAGGCCTTTCTCCAACCATATTAAGGGTGATCGAGAAACCGCAAGGCGAGGATGGGGAAGAGGCCGCAGAAGAAAAGGAGGATGATACCGAGGATTATTATGGAAGGGTGTT